>MDSZ01195484.1_pt1 | contig 11201 bp, 9 predicted proteins | sample 811201 | NCBI WGS metagenome assembly MDSZ01 (sample SAMN05326647, study PRJNA326480) | marine metagenome | isolation source: seawater | place: Indian Ocean: North | collected 2010 | reverse complement strand
GAGACCTTTTTCCTCAGCATCAAAAGCAACAAATAGAATACTTCTTTTTAATCGACTGGTTTGGCTTTTTAGCAGGTGAGCTAACTCAAGAAGCCCTGCAACTCCAGATGCATTATCATCAGCACCGTTGTGTATTGCTAAATTATCTGGATTTAATGAGCCTGAGCCGCGGCCGCCCATTCCAAGATGATCAAAATGAGCACCAATAACTACGTATTGATCGCGAAATTCTCTATGCCCGCTTCTAAGTTCTCCGATAACATTCGCTGCCCTTATTTTGACTTCTTTTATATCGATATTACAAGATATATTTATTTGCGGTAACTTTACAAGTTCCGTGGTAGTGTCGTTTTGCATCTCTTTTTGTAGTTGCTCTCTGCTCCACCCAACATTATTTAATATTTTATCCGCAAGGGTGTTGCTTAGGTGGATCGCTGGTATACCGGTATTACCATATTCTGGTATATATTTAAAGGGAAATAATGTTGAGTCTTCCGTTTGAGAAATGAAGATTATCCCAGCTGCGCCATTATCTTTAGCTACTAACATTTTCTTATGGAATGTTGAATGTGGTCCATATACCGAATGTCTTACATTCCTCTCTGGATTATTACGCATTACAAGGACCCACTTGCCTTTTACATCGATACTTTCATAATCATTCCAAATTAGACCACCATCATTTATATTAAATCCATATCCAGCAAATATAACAGGTGCAGAAACAAATCCTTTTCCAGAAAACCAAAGCGGGATATAGTCAAACTCTATGGAAAGGGTGTCTTGATTAATAACCATATAATTGTTTTCACCAAGTTCCAAATTATCAATTAAGTCAAAGGTTTGAGTATATGAACGATTATTTATACCAGGCTTTATTCCATAGGATCGAAATTGTTTAATGATATAAGAAATCACATCGCGACTTTCCATAGTTCCAGGATATCTGCCTTTACGATCATCATCTGATAAATATCTGATATGATCCATTATCTCGTTTGGTAGGATATTAGGAGAATTACTAGGACTAAAACCTTCATTTTTTGTGATAAAAAGGGCAATCCCTATGCCAATTATAAGAAAAAAGAATAAAAGAAGTCGTCGGTTTTCATTCATAACAGGTGAAAATTTATATGGATTTAATGGTACGTAAAAGCTAAAGGAATTAATTTTATGTTATGAAAAATAATGTAATAGTAAATGTGCAAACTAAATACTTAGCTAATAAATCCTTTCCCCAGAATTCATACTTCTTATTTTCGTATAAAGTTAATATTCTGAACAATGGCTTAGACTCTGTAAAGCTTATAAGTCGTTATTGGAATATTATAGATGGTGATGGAAATACTGAGGACATATACGGGCCCGGAGTGGTTGGGCAACAGCCCTGGATAAAAAAAAATGAAAACTATGAATATATAAGCTACTGCCCATTAAAAACTCCGATAGGGAAAATGGGCGGCTCATTTCAAATGACAAAAGATGAGAAAGAAATTTTTGAGGTTCCAATTCTTTATTTTGAGCTAGCAGCCAATCAAGAATTAAATTAATGATTGAAGTCTAGGTTTAATCCTAAAATTGGTGAAATAATTTTTGCAACATCTGTAATCGCCATCTTACTAACAACTTCATTACTAATTGATGGGCCTACTGCAATAAATCCTGTATAAAGTTCTTTATCTTCAGGGTCCCCACCATGAGAGCCGCCAAAACGTTGCTTAATAAGAGGCTGATCAACAGATCGAGTAAAAGTATAATCTTTTTTTGCTAGTAAAATAAAATTAGATTTATGTAGTGACAATGAAGATCCCTTAACATGTCTCTCTTCAAGAACTTCAAACTCATTCATTTGAGATAATGCTATACGTACTTTTTGTTTAAATTGTTCATCTTCTGAATCTTTAAGATGAACAAATGCAGATCCACCAGAGGGTATGGCAACAACTTCCCAATTATATATTTCATCATTCTTTATTTTTAACCACCCTTTGTTTTCAAATAATCGATTAATAGATATTTCGTAGCTATAATTTTTAAATCCATGGTCGCCTGTTATAACTAAGGTTGTAGTTTCCCATAAATTATTCTTATCAAGTAACGACATGATATTTCCGATCAGTGAATCCATAAACATAAATGCTTTCCAAGCTTCTTCAGAGTTTTTACCATACTTATGCTGTATTAAATCTGTTTCTATCATATGATAAAGAGACAGGTTTGGTTTTTTTCTTATGAATGTATCCATAAACAGCTGATGAAGGAGGAGATCTCTACTAAATCCTTCTGGGTTTTTGTTTTCGGGGATTATGCCTCTTGTTTTTGCAATTTCAAGAAAATATTTTGGGTTGTCATGTTTTCTTATTAGATCTACTGTTGATATACTATCATTGACAGATTTGAATTCCGGCAGCAAATAATCAATTGCAGCGCCGACTGTCACCGGCCAAGAAACTCCAAGTGATACTAGGTTCTTTTCTTTTGCTTTTGTAATTAATGTGGGCGTTTTTATTGAGTCAGCATACCAAAACCAATCAACAAAATTTTTAGAAGGGTCAAAAATTCGATTATTAGTAATTCCATGTATTTCAGGAGGTACTCCAGTTATCATTGATGTGTGTGCTGGATAAGTAAGAGAAGGGAATACTGATACTACCTGGCTGCAAGACCGTCCTTTATTTATAAGTTCTAATAAGTTAGGACACTTTTTTGCAAAAAGTTTTTCTTTTAACAGGCTACCCCTAAAACCATCAATGGATATTAAAATAACCCTTTGATCTTTCCAGTTCCCTTTAGGAGTGTTACCACAGCCTATAAAAAAAATAAAGAATAATAAATAAATTTTTATATTGTTTAATATTGCTATCATTAAATAAGAATTAAGAGACTGATAATTTAATATAATGAAAAATACTCGTACGAAAATAATTGCAACAATCGGACCGGAGTGTTCAGATTTAAAAACAATTACGGAGTTGGTTGAAAAGGGGGTTAATTGTTTTAGAATAAATTTGTCACATGGAGATCGACAAGATAAGTTGTTTTACTTTGAATTAATCAAATCTATAAAAACTACTGATAAAATTAGCCCCACAATACTTGCAGATTTATCAGGCCCAAAGATTAGAGTCAGTGATTTAGAATCAACAATTAGATTATCGAATGGAGAAAATATAACCGTAAGCAGTGAAAAGAGGGGATTGAATATAATATCTGTTTCGAAGAACACAATATTTAAGAAAGTTCTGCCTGGGGCTAAAATTCTTATTGATGATGGTAGAGTTTCTCTTGAAGTAATTGATCAGGTTTCAGATAAAACTTTAAACTGTAAAACTGTTATAGGCGGAAAAATTAAAAACAGGAAAGGTGTAAATTTTCCAGGTATATCTTTAGACATACCATCACTAACCGAACAAGACCTTGAAGATTTAAAATTATCGTTAGAAAATGGGGCTGACTGGATTGCATTATCTTTTGCAAGAGAAGCAAATGATTATGAGAATCTTAAATCTAAAATTTCTGATCTAGGGTATAGTGTTCCTATAATGGCAAAGATTGAAAAATGGGAAGCTGTTGAGAATCTTGAATCAATAATCAAAACTTTTGATGCGGTAATGGTTGCTAGGGGAGATCTGGGTGTGGAGTTGCCAATTGAGAAGGTACCATTAATTCAGAAAGAAGTTATTCAGAAATCTAGATATTTAGGGAAGCCTGTTGTGATTGCTACCCAGATTCTTGATTCCATGATTGAAAGACCAGTACCAACAAGAGCAGAAGTAAGTGATATAGCCAATGCTATTTTAGATGGAGCAGACGCCTTGTTGGTTACAGGGGAAACAGCAATTGGTGCTTTTCCCAAAAAAGTAATTAAGGTTTTAAGAAAAGTAATTAATGAGACCGAGTCTAGTATTAACTATGAAAGCTATAAAACTCATCAAAATCAACAGTTTTCAGGAATTGCGCAGGCAATAAGCCATGCCGCGTGTTCTGTGGCTTATGATTTGAACATAGATTCGATAATTACAATGACGCATACCGGAAGCACAGCAAGAAAAATTTCATGTTACAGACCTGATGGGATGATAATTGCGATGACTCCATTCAAAGAAATATATAGACAGTTGTCTATTGTCTGGGGGGTTAGGCCCTTGCTGATACCAGAGTATAAAAAAGCAGATGATATACCAAGTCTTGTTTCCTTAGAGCTAAAAACTAAGGGTCTAGTGCCTAAAGGACAAAGTTTCATAATTACAGGAGGTGTTCCAGTTGGTTTACCAGGAACAACTAATTACTTAACGGTTTTGAAAATGGAATAGAAATAATTATTTGTAAGAATTTTGACTTAACAATCAGTATACTAAAATCGATAAATTAAATAGGAGCGTGATTCCAACTTAGTAATTTATATCTTTCTTTTAAATAATCTAATCTTTTATAAAAGTCTTTGTAGGTCACAGAATTACTTCCTGTCCAAAGCACTTCTGATAAAGCGGTCATTCGAGGTAAAACCATGTGTTGGGCTCTTTCTGGTGTTTTTACAAACTCTGTCCAGAGGTTTCCTTGTCCACCTAAAATATATTTTGATTCTTCAGTAGAAAGTTCTTTTGGAACTGGGTTGAACGAATACACTTTTTTTAATGGTATGTAGCCATCAAATGCGACTTCCTTTGATTCGCTTTTTTTTGTTTGATAATAGTCAAAATAACAATGAGTAGTGGGGCACATAATAACATCATGACCTGCTTTAGCAGCCTGAATCCCGCCATTTGTCCCTCTCCAACTCATAACAGTTGCTGATGGTGCAAGGCCGCCTTCAAGAATTTCATCCCACCCTACAAGTTTTTTATCATTTTTTAAAATGAATTTTTCAATTCTCTTAATAAAATAACTTTGCAATTCTTCCTCGCTTTTAAGGTTTTCATCTTTCATTCTACTTTGACATTTCTTGCATGTTTTCCAATAGGTTTTATCTGCTTCATCCCCGCCTACATGAATGTATTCGCCAGGAAACAATTCTATGATCTCAGTAAGTATATTTTCAAGAAAAGAAAAAACGGAGTCATTCCCAGCACAGAATATGTCTATCGTTGGCCAGTAAGATCCTGGGACAACATCCAAAGTTTCTCCTTTGCAAGAAAATTCTGGATAAGCAGCAAAAACAGCTGAAGTGTGAGCAGGCATTTCAATTTCAGGTATTATCGTTATGTGTCTTTTAGAAGCATATTCAACTACTTCTTTAATTTCTTTTTTAGAATAAAACCCCCCGTAAGTAGGTTTTTCTTCTGGAAGTATAGGGTCCCAATCTCGCCAAGGCTGGTTTTCTCGGTCAACTCTATATGCAGATTTTTTGCTTAAGTCAGGATATTTTTCAATTTCAATTCGCCATCCATTATCATCAGTTAAATGCCAATGAAAAAAATTCATTTTATGTAAGGCAATCATATCAATATATGTTTTGATAAAATCAATATCAAAAAAATGTCTTGATACATCTAAATGCATACCTCTGTATTGGAATTTTGGCGAATCTTTTATTGAACAATTACGTATTTTTGTTTTTCCGGTACGGTTTTTTTCTAGCTCAACTGGTGCTAGCTGGCGAAAGGTTTGGAAACCGTAGTACAAACCTTGTTCTTCTGATGCTTTTAGAGTAATACCTGTATCATCAATTATCAAACTATAATCACCTCCTTTAGAACTCGTTTTTTTCTCTATAATTATTTTTATATATTTACCTGAACTTTTATTCCAAGGTGAAATCTTTAAATTAGATATTGGGGATAAAAAACTTTTGAAAATATCAGCTGTGTTTTTTAATTCTTTAGAGTTTTCAGCTATCATGATACCCATTATGTCTCTAAGGTCTAGATAATCTGGTCTTACTTTTATTTCAGCAGGTTTGGGAATAATTGAAATATTCTTCATTGGACTATTAAAAATTTTCGTTGAGTTTTATGTTCATAATATAGTGGAGTAAAATCAAAATTTTTAATTTTGATAAATAGATTTTACCCAATCAGCGTCTTCACTAGAAATTGAACTCTTAATAGAGGCAGCAATATTTACCTGCTCTTCATTGCGTTGTCCTAACAAAACACAGCCTGTTTTTGAGTCAATTAAAAGAGAATTAATTAAGCCATGCAAAACAGGATTGTCAATGTTCGAAAAGCGACTTTCAAGCCTCTTTTTATTCTCGCGCATTTTTTTTATCAATTCAATATTTCTAAACTCTGAAATCTGTGAACGGTGATCGCCGTCCTGAAATTTTGGAACTTTGCGATATTTTCCTGTTAATAATCCATGTTTTAATGGAGAAAAAAAACATACACCTAGGTTGTGTTTTTCTACATGTGCTTTCAAACCAGATTCTTCATAGGAATCATCCATTAAATTTCTTAGTGGCTGTACTACATCCGGGTTGCAACGGTTCACAAACTTCATGATTTTTTTGCAGCTCCAATCAGATAAACCAATGAAGCGTGTTTTCCCGCGGGCTTTAAAATCTTGTAATATTTCTAATGCGGAATCAAAATACTCGTCATTTTTTCCAAAATTACAATGGTGAAGATAAATAAGATCTATGTAATCTGTTTTTAAGTTTTTAAGCGATCGTTCTGTATTTTTCAATATTTGTTCTGGGTGATACCAGTGGCTGTAGGCACCTTTATCCCATCCAACTTTTGTTGCCAAAAAAATGTTATCTCGAGGAACTATTTTCCATATGTCGCCAATAATTGATTCACAAAGCCCATCTCCATATACATCAGCAGTATCCCAGTGGTTTATTTCTTTTTCCCATGCTTTGATTAATGCTGATTTTGAGTCTGATTTATTTTGGTTGCTCCAGCCTACTGAAATATTACCTGTTTTGTTTGAGCCACCAAAGGACCATGTCCCTAGACTAATCTTTGAAACACTGTGATTTGTACGGCCTAAAATAATTTTTTTCATATTTAAATGTGTATAATCGATTTTATTATATTTTATGCAATTAAGTTATATAATAATTATGCTTAAAAAGAAAATAATTGTACTAGATATAGGACACTCATATAATAATTTGGACCAAGCTATAATTGCTCTTGAGACAAAAGTTAGCCAAACATCTCATGAAAATAAAATAAAGATAATAAAAGTCATTACCGGTCATGGGTCAGGAGCGTTAAAAACAAAAGTCCGTCAATGGTGTAATGAACAGCAAGGTCGTTTTAGAGGGGTTGTTTACGGGGAAAATTATTCCATTTTTAATAAAGAAACGAATAAAATGAGAGATGCATGTGATAATTTTGATGATAATGATTTAGGAAAGGGAAACAGTGCCATTACGTATATTTGGTTGTGGTAGATATGTTTTAAATTGAACAAAGAGTTTTTATATTATTTTATAAGAAACAGGATCTAAGGATTAACAAATACGACACCTTATTTAATAATGTCATACCAAACTCGATTGGTGGAGTCAAAATATTTGGCTATAGTGACAACTATTATAAGCCTCAAAAATATGATGAAGTGACAAATTTAGAGAATCGACTTTGGGCTGAACTGTATCAAAGGTTAGAATTTCTTCTTAATCGGTATGCATCAAAAGAATATTTAATCGGTCTATTAGCTCTTCCAATTCCAAGCGACAGGTTCCCAGATTTTGATTCAATCTCTCCCATTATATTTAATTCAACAGGGTGGTCATTATATCCTGTTTCTGGGTTTTTAGAAGAAAAACTTTTTTTTGAATTAAACCACCAACGAAAGTTTCCTGTTACAGATATTATAAGAAAATCCCCACGATTTGATAATAAATATAGTGGCATCGATATTACAAATAATGATGGATATACCCCTGAACCTGATATATTCCACGATGTTCAGGCTCATGTCCCTTTTTTAATGAACAAGGATTATGCAGAGTTCATTTGGGAAGTAGGTTCCTTAGGCTACAAAATACTTAAAAATGAAAAGGCTCATAATTCTGATCTCGTCTATCATAATTTGAAAAGGTTACAAAACTTTGCTTGGTGGACATACGAATTTGGATTAGTCAGAAACAATGGTGAAACAGATTCATTTCGACGAGAAAAAAACGATATAGAATATGAAATATATGGATCAGGAATTATTTCTTCATTTGATGAAACTTATAATGTAATTAATTGCGCTATGGGGAAATCAAAAAAAGCGAGATTTTTAAAGTATGATATTAATGAAGTGGTCATGACCTGCTTTGATTACAGCAATATTCAAGATAGATACTATGTTGCTGATTCAATGGATGAGGTTTATAGTTCATTTAGGGAAAATCAAGATCTATTTAATTATGCCGGGTAATATAAAAAACGCGTTCTCTCTGATATTGTTTTTTTTTATTTTATCAAACTGTTCTCAAAATTCATATTTAGTTTCAGCAAAAGAAGATCCACAAAGGTTTTTAGCAAAGAAAGATTCTCTCCTTAATAAATTAAATTCAAATAAAAATTATTTAGCTGCTGTAATATTTTCACATAAAGAGCTAGGCTTGAAAGCTGTTAAACAGAAAGACTACAGAAATGCGATATATCATTTTAAAGAAGTGTTGTCTTATGATGACAATGATTCTCTTTCGAAGTATAATTTAAATTTAGCAAAAGGGCATGAAATGTATTTGACAGGGAAAACGGACAATTTATGGAAGGCTATACAGTTCTATTCAATGGCCGCCCAAGTGGATAAAAGAAATGGTGAGCCTCATTATTTCATTGGACTATCCTATTATAAACTGGATGATAAGGACTTTGACTTAATCTTAGAGTCCTTTAATTCTGCATTAAAACTTTTTTTAACAGAAAAAATTCGTAACGAATTAGTTGAGAAAAAAATACAAACTGAGATGAGAAAGAAAAAACTAGAGGAATTCTGGAATTAATTTGTATTTATTTTAATATCTTGACACATTGATATTTTGGCGGTAAAATTCTTTAATCTTTAGCGCAAAAAGTTGCGAAAAGTGTTCATAATCCGAGGTAAAAAAAATGACACTACTAAAAAGCCTACAAACACGGGTGGCAACCGTAACGATCCTTCTAATGTTTTTTGGGGGGGCAGTAAATGCAAAAAGCTTTACAATCACAGGAAAAGTTGTAGATGATGACGGCGAGCCTGTCGGAAAAGCAAGGGTTGATATTTTATTGGATGGCGATAGCCAGCTAAAAAAACCAATCGAGACCCATAAGAAAAAAGGAACATTCACTGCTAAACTAAAAGACTTTGAACCAGGCGACTATACTGTTAGTGTAGAACATGGAGGCAAGGGGACTGGATCTTTGATGATATCCTTAGATCAGGGCAAGAAAAAAGACTTAGGCGAAATCCCGATATCGAATGCGCCGAAAGAACAAGTTGCTGAAGAAAAATCAACTCAGCCTAATCAACAACCAACTGCAGGAATGAGTTTGCCAACAGCTATTCCAAATCTTGAACCATCGCTGCCAAGAACGCCAGAGGCAACCGGAGTTCCTAGTAAGCATTTTATTGTTAATGAGTTAAGCTTTGAGATAAAGAGATTATCTGCTGAGTTTAAACATTTGAATCAAGAGCTTGATGACCTTAAAGCATTAAGTAAAATGTGGGTTAATCCATTAACAATGTATTCAAAAGAAATTATCTTAAAAAATGGGAGCACCGTATTTGGCAAAATTGTATATCAGGATGATAAGTCTTTAAAAGTTGAAACGCTTGTAGGCTATCTGATAGTTGATAGAAGCCAAGTGGTTCGAATTGTTGATAATGTTATTTCTGAAGATAGACAGGAGTATGTACCTGAACAGATTAGGGAGAGTTACACGCCACCACCTATGCCAAAGCTTGCACAGCCTAAATATACCTCTACGAACTCTTCTGCTAGAAGCGCATCTGCTAAATTCTCAGCTAACTGTGTTTTAGTTGGTAATATTTCTGAAAAGAAAGACAACCAAGGGAATGTTATCTTTCAGGGTGAAGTTAAAAACATAGGAGGGAGGCGAGCAGATTTCGTAAAAGTAGATTTTGTTTTTCGTAAAAATTGGAGTGGAGAGACAAAGACTTTAACAACTTTTGCAAAGGGTTCGTATAACACTTTTGAAAGTGGAATAGTATCAGATGCCAGCCTACTTCCGGGTGCTATGGGGCAGTTTGAATTATACGTTCCTCAAGATTTTGGCGCTTTCATTGGATATTCTTATGTGATTGATTGGGAAGAATATCAATAAAGTCCTTTGATAGATTTGATAAAAAATAAAGTGAAGAGCTTGGTAAGAAAATTCTCAATTGTTTTAGGAATTATTTGCTTTTTAGAGGCATCGACAAGAGTCGTCTACACTAGGCCGGGTTTAATGATGCGAGTACCTACTTCTAGTGTTCAAAAAGCGCCTTATTTATTTAGAACAGGGTTTGGAACAGAAATTCACAACTTTAACCCTTTAAATACAGCAAAAGGTGTTTACTTTGATATGGAATTAAACAAAGGTTTTTCTGTTGGGTTTTCTGCGGTTCAAGGTGGTGACACAACTGCCATCAGTAGAATAGACACCTCCCAATATAGTTCTCCCGTTGAGTTTGGATTTCATGTTCAGCAAAGGGTTTTTACTTATAATGATATTTCTATTTCTATTGGATTACAGGACGTTGTCTTTCAAAACGACCAAACATCTGATCAAATTTTAAGTCTTAATACACAGCTTTTGTCATTTTTTGTTGTTCTGGGCAGTGAAAAAGACTTAGGTGATTATAAGATGAATACTTATATGGGATTTGGGACTGGGGGCTTAGCGCCAATGGACACATTAGAGATTGACCCAGACTCGGTTACAAACAATAGTGGAGTATTTTTAGGATTTGTTTTTAAAACCCCCTACCTTGCAAAAGCAGGAGGACTAGATATCGTGGGTGAATTTGATGGTACAGGTGCAAATGTGGGACTCCGCATCCCCCTTACCTCGGATTACCGCCTGAACCTTGGGTTCACCCACATTGATAAAATTCCGACATTTAAACAGCGCTACTGGGTAGGTCATCCAGGTTTTACCATCGGATTAGATATGGCCGTTCCAAGGCAAACAAATAGAGTTCCAACAAGAGGACCTTCAAGTCCTACTGGTGCGCCTCTATATCAAGGTTCGGGGAGTCCTTTAGCTAATGGCAGAACGCCGTTCAATCAAGATTCAACAATAGCGATGGCAGATTTCGCGGTTCTG
>MDSZ01178415.1_pt1 | contig 11202 bp, 11 predicted proteins | sample 811201 | NCBI WGS metagenome assembly MDSZ01 (sample SAMN05326647, study PRJNA326480) | marine metagenome | isolation source: seawater | place: Indian Ocean: North | collected 2010 | reverse complement strand
CATTTAGATGTCAACTTTAGTAGAAATTTGACCTAAGTTTTTCATCTTTTCTAGATTTTGTTGACACAATGAAACTATTTCTTTATTTGTAAACCCTTTCAGAAAAGCTAGTATGGAAATTCCACCAGCACCCACTCCTTCTTTAACATGGCCTAATTCATAATCTTTTAATTCCTTTTTTTTTGATAATTTAAAATTCAAAGGACTTCCTAGGCCTAATAATTGCACATTATGTTTCTTATTTATTAGATCCAATAAATCGCATAAAGAATTATCTTTTAAAAGCCAACCAGTCGTCGCAATAAAAACTTGACTGACAAAATCTTTTTTAATTTTAAAATCTAAAAACTCCAAAGCCAGTAATATTACTGCTATCATCTGACTCCCTCCAGCCAGTATAACTGGCTGCTTGGCTAATCTAGCACCAATTAATAATCCCATAGCATAAGCTTGAAAAGGATCCCCAACTGAGGAAATTACATCAAAAGGGTTGAAATCTTTTTTTAGATTTGCATTCAAAAGCCCCTTTTTAACAACGTTTCTTTTTAATTCTCTTGGAACTTCAAACAAACTACTGCCAACTAAATGGGAGACGTTCAAACCAAAAGCCTCCATTACAGCCTGAGCCGTCGTCGTTCCTCCAGGTACAGATTCCGCAATTAGTAATGGTTTTTTTGAAGATTTCCCTATTGCAAAACTCTTTTCATAGAGATTTAAAACTCTTTTTTTAGACATTGACTTACCTGTACTTATACAACTAGAAGGTCCAGATAATTTATCCTCAACAACTAAGTGTTTAAAGTAAGGTTTTACCTGGATCCCCAGTGGAACAACTGTTGGGGTTGCTGATATAAGCTTTGAACATACATGGCTTATTAGAGCTGGAGTTACTCCTGCATGAAGGTAAGGAAGTTTATATTTGTAGCCAGTAGATGCTCCAAAAAGCAAGAATTCAGCATCTGCTAGTGCAGTTTTTCTTCTTGATTTAGAGCTTAAACCTGCTGCAGAAATACCTTGAATCTGAGAAGTATTCGTTCCTGCTATAACAAGATAAATTTTAAATTTATCAATATTTTGTTGTAGGATTTTTAAAATTTCATTAGGTGATTTTTTAGAAGTTTCGCCTCCAAATACCTTAATTCCAAAATTAATCTTTTGCATTCACCTTAGAGTTTTAAATCAACAAGATTATTTAATATTCTCGGAGGATCAGGGATAGAAGATTTGAGCCTAGGGAAAAGAGAATAAGAGACCACATGAATTGTTAAAACATAAACCATTTCTTGAAAAATAATTAACAATATTGCAACTAACTGAATAATTCTAATAGAGGGTGACATGGGTAAATTAAACAATTCAATGAACTTATCTACCAAAGCGTAACTTGCTCTAGTAATTATTATCCAAAGATTATCACCTACCAATAAAGATAATGCTATGACTCTTAGAAAAAAACCAAAAGTTCCAATAACGACCCCTAAAGCAAAGCTTATCCCCCAATTCTTCTCTTTAAACCAACACCAGCCCAACCAAAAAGCCAATATTCCATATGGGAATAAAAAAAGTGTTCCCCTTACAGGGCCCATGATTATGAAGAGTAATAAAAATTGTACAATTAACCCTTCAAATGCTGTTTTAGTACCTCTTCTCAAATGCAACAGAATAATTGGGAGAGGTAATATTAATCTCAATAAAGCTCCTCCAATAGGAAGATAATATAAAGCCACCCATAATAATGATGATAGGGCTGCCAAGTAAGATGTCTCAACTATATTTAATGCAATAGTTTTTGTTGATATTTTCATCATAGATTTAAGTAGTATGATTAATTACTTTGCGTATTTTTATTTTTCGAATCAAAAAAACGCTCAATCTTTTCTATTTCAAAATTTACCTCAGAATCGCTTAAGATGGAACTTAGTTTTTCAATTGGATCCTTTGGATCTACATCTTTTAAAATAAATATTATTTTGTAAGACTGAAGTCCATTTTTAATTTTTTTTTGAGATGTATTAACTTTCTTAGTTTTTATCTCTTTATTTTTATTTTTTTGTTGTTTGAGACTAATAACTTGTTTTTCTAGAACATCAATTTTTGACTTTTCTTCATTCTTTATTTCTTTAGCATTGGTTTTATCATTTTCTTGTTTTTTTTCGATTAAGCTTCCTAATTTTTCTAATGAATCTTCACTACCTAAATCATCAAAACTCGATTCAAGAAAATTACCAATTCTTCCCATGGAGCATGACTGTAATAGAATAAGAAATATAAATAAAGAAAATTCCTTTATTTTAAAAATCATTCGCTTTTTAAGTTTTCTTTTTATAAACAATTTTTTTATTTCTTGTTTTGTTTTTTTTTAAATTCGGTACTTTTTTATCTTTTAATTTTTCTTCAAGAAGAACAGTTGCATCCTCAATAGAGAAGTTATCTAAATTAGTATCCTTAGGAAGAGAGACATTTGTTTTACCGCACTTTATATATACTCCATATCGTCCATTCAATATTTGAATTTTTTCGTTAAATTCCTCGATTTTTCCGAAATCTTTTAGAACTTCTTGACCTCCTCTAGAAAGTTTAGGCATTGAAAGTATTTCTAATGCTCTTTTAAGATCGACAGTAAAAACATCATCTTCTTTTTTTAAAGATCTATTTTCAGAATCTGTTTCACTCTTTATCCATCTTATGTAAGGACCAAATCTACCCCTATCGGCCTCAACTAAGCCTCCCTCAGGATGAGGTCCAAGAAATTTTGGTAAGCTTAAAAGCTCTAAGGCTTCTTCTAAAGTTAAATCATCAGTTTTCAATTCCTTTGGTAAAGAGGCTCTTCTAGGTTTAGCTTTATCTTGATCATTATTTCCCAATTGTACGTAAGGACCATAAGGTCCAAATCTTAGAAATACTTTCTCTCCAGTTTTTGGATCAGTACCAAGATCAGAGGGGCCACTTAAAATTTGATCTACCCTCTTTTTATCTAAATCTCCAGGAAGAATATCCATAGGAAGATTTCCTTTAGCTTGTATTTCATTCCCAAATTCATCAATTTTTACTCCTTCTAACCAAGGGCCATTAGAGCCAATTCTTACTACACAGGGCAAATCATCAAAATCAACTTGTCTAAAAGATTTTCCATCAATATCACCTTCTCTTTTCTGAACTTTAATTTCCAGACCATTTTTACCCTTATAAAATGTCTCTAAATATGGAAGCCATTCAAGATTTCCCGAGGAAATCTCATCTAATGAGGATTCCATTTTTGCTGTAAAAGCTGTATCGACCAAATCTGGGAAATGCTCCTCTAATAAAGCAGTAACAGCAAATGCTGTGAATGTTGGAGCCAATGTATTTGAAGAGATATTTGCATAACCCCTATCAACAATTGTCCCGATAATATTTGCATAAGTAGAAGGCCTACCAATACCTTCTTTTTCTAGAACTTTTACTAATGCAGCTTCAGTATATCTAGCGGGAGGTTTGGTTTCATGATAAGTAGCTTCTTTATTAAAAACTTCTAAATTTTCACCAACACTTAAATGAGGAAGTACCACCTCCTGTTCTTCAAGAGATGAAGATGGATCATCACTACCCTCAACATAAGCTCTGAAAAATCCCGCAAAATCTATATTTTTTCCACTGGATTTAAATAATCCATTACCAACAATTATTTCAGCATTTACCATTGTTAGCCTTGCCTCTGCCATTTGACTAGCAACAGTTCTTTTCCAAATTAAATCATAAAGTAATAGATCTCTTCCTGATAGGTTTGTCTCATTAGGAATCTTGAATATTTCTCCAGCAGGTCTGATAGCTTCATGTGCCTCTTGAGCATTTCTAGCATTTGAATTAAATTGACGAGGTGAAGGTGATAAATATTCATCACCATATTTAGAACTCACACAATTCCTAGCCGCTCTTACAGCTTGATCAGAAAGATGTACTGAATCAGTTCGCATATATGTAATAAACCCTCTTTCATAGAGACCTTGTGCACACCTCATTGTTTCTCTTGCAGATAGTCTAAGTTTTCTATTGGCTTCTTGTTGCAATGTACTTGTGGTAAACGGAGGTACAGGTTTTCTAGTAGATGGTTTTTTCTCAACATTTAAGACTTTCCAATCGTTTTCTGAAAATGATTGAAGTAAATTATTTACTTCAACCTCACTTAGCACTTGACTCTTATTTCCTACTTTTAATTTACCTGTCTTTTCATCAAAGTCAGAACCATTAGAAATCCTTTGCCCATTCAAACTAAATAATTTTGCCTCGAAATTAATTTTATCTTTAATTAGAGAAGCTTTTATCCCCCAGTAAGATGCTTTTTTAAATGCCCTTCTTTCTTTTTCCTTTTTTACAAGTAATCTAACTGATACAGATTGAACTCGACCTGCAGATAATCGAGGAGCAACTTTTTTCCAAAGTAATGGCGATAACTGATATCCAAAAAGTCTATCAAGTATTCTTCTTGTTTCTTGAGCTTGGACTAATTCCATATCTATTTCCCTAGTTTCATCCAAAGCTTTATTAATAGCCTTTTTTGTGATTTCATGAAATACCATTCTCTTTGTTGGTATTTTGGGTTTTAAAATCTGCAATAGATGCCAACTTATGCTTTCTCCTTCTCTATCTTCATCAGTTGCTAATAAAAGCTTAGTAGCATCTTTTAAAGCATTCTTTAATTCCTTAACAACCTTCTTTTTATCTTTTGGAATAATGTAGAGCGGTTCAAAATCTTCAGTAGTATTAACTCCTATCCTTGACCATTTTTCTTTTTTTAACGAAGCAGGAATCTCGGCTGCTCCTTTAGGTAAATCTCTAACATGTCCCATTGAAGCGAGAACTTCATAATTTGCTGGCAAAAACTTTCTTATAGTTTTTGCTTTCGTGGGGCTTTCAACAATAACAAGTGTGTGATCCAAGGTTTATTTTAATAAAATTGGTGTTTTGGTTCAGTTAAGGCATATTATAATTATTTGAAAGTTTTTCAAGTTATTGCATTTGAAGATTTCAAAAATCATACCAACAAATTATAATCAAGTTAAGATTAACTCTTTAATACTTACAATCAAACATCTTACTTAATAAAGTGCCTAACGAAATCTTTACAATTAATTTAAATGCTCAAGCTATTATTCCTGAAGCTTTCGTTTTAATAGGCATAGTTGGAACACTTATTGTTGATTTAGCAGGAGAAAAAACAGCTTCAAAATGGGCTCCCATTATTTGTTATTTTTCTTTAAGTAGTTCTCTTTTAAGTCTCGCTTTTCAATGGATCAACCCAGTAAATAGCGCATTTCTTGGTTCTTTTGAATCAGATAATTTAGCTATTGCATTTAGGGCAATAATAGCTTTATCAACATTGGTTTCCTTACTTATTAGCTGGCGATATACAGAACAAAGTGGTAGTCCAATTGGGGAGTTTGCGGCCATAGTGCTTTCTGCAACTCTTGGAGCTATGCTTTTGTGTGGATCCACTGACCTTATTAGCTTATTTATATCATTAGAGACTTTATCCGTAGCAAGCTATTTACTTTCTGGTTATCTCAAAAGAGATCCAAGGAGTTCTGAAGCGGCTCTCAAGTATTTACTAGTTGGTTCAGCCGCAGCTGCCATTTATTTATATGGCTCTTCATTCCTTTATGGTTTAAGTGGTTCAACAAATTTATATGCCATTGGAATAGAAATTATAAATAAACCTTCCTTCATTACATCTTTAGCCCTTGTATTTGTTTTATCGACTGTAGCTTTCAAAATTGCAGCAGTTCCTTTTCATCAGTGGACTCCTGATGTTTACGAAGGATCACCTACACCAGTTGTAGCCTTTCTATCTGTTGGATCAAAAACAGCAGGCTTTGCTTTCGCAATTAGATTATTGAGCACTACTTTTTCATCATTCGATGAAGAATGGAAACTCTTATTTACTATCTTGGCCATATTGAGCATGGCATTAGGCAATATAGTTGCCCTAGCACAAACTTCAATGAAAAGGATGTTGGCCTACAGCTCAATAGGTCAAGCAGGATTTGTCATGATTGGTATTGTATCTGGTACTCAAGATGGACTATCAGCTGCAGTTTTATATTTAGCTGCTTATCTGTTTATGAATCTAGGAGCTTTCTCCTGTGTGATTCTTTTTTCTTTAAGGACTGGGTCTGATAGAATTTCTGACTATTCTGGTTTATATCAAAAAGATCCTCTTATTACACTAGGATTAAGTCTTTGCCTACTTTCTCTTGGAGGACTACCTCCAATGTTTGGCTTTTTTGGAAAAATTTACTTATTTTTTGCGGGTTGGGCTAATCATCAATATTTCTTAGTAATAGTTGGTCTTGTAACTTCTGTGATTTCAATTTACTATTATATTTCGGTAATAAAAATGATGGTTGTTAAAGAGCCACAGGAAGCCTCCGATATTGTTAAATCTTACCCAGAAATAAACTGGGAAATTGTTGGTCTTCCTCCATTAAGAGTGGCTCTCTATACATGCGTAATAGTAACCGCGCTCGGCGGAATACTTTCCAACCCACTTTTTAAACTAGCCAATTCGGCTGTTTCAGAAACTCCTTTCTTACAAGATGTAATTGCAATAACTAATAATATTCCTTAATTAAATTATCAAAATATATGCCTAAAAAAGTCGCTAGTTTAGAAAAAATATCCAAAACTTATGGAAATAATGATCTTCAAGTTAAAGCTTTAGACAACATAGATTTAGAAATTTTTAAAGGCGACTATTTAGCTGTCATGGGAGCAAGTGGTTCAGGCAAAAGTACAGCGATGAACATTATTGGGTGTCTGGATAGACCCTCAAAAGGAATTTATAGGTTAAATGATATTCCTGTTGAAAATTTATCTGATGATGAATTAGCTGAACTACGCAACCAAAAATTAGGCTTTGTTTTTCAGCAATTTCATCTCCTTTCTGATGCAACAGCTCTTGAAAACGTTACTCTACCAATGATTTATGCTGGAGTAAATCCTAACCTTAGAGAAAAGAGAGCAAAAGATGCATTAAAAAAAGTTGGGCTCTCTCAAAGAATAAATAACCGTCCAAATCAGCTGTCCGGTGGACAGCAACAACGAGTAGCAATTGCAAGGGCTATTATTAACAATCCTTCAATTTTATTGGCAGACGAGCCTACTGGTGCTTTAGATTCTAAAACAACTGAAGATGTGCTGGATCTTTTCGATAAACTACATCAATCAGGAATAACAATAGTTTTAGTTACTCACGAAGATGAAGTTGCAAATAGAGCAAAAAAAGTAGCTCGTTTTAAAGATGGCAAAATAGTCAATCTAGAAATTAAGTAGTTTTAAAATCTCTTTAATATCTTTTCCTCTTTGCAATTAAATATTCTTAAATTGCCATTTTTATCTAAACCTCTGATGGTCCAATTATTGGGACTATAACCCTTAGGTAAATTTGTTTTAGCAAGGAACTTATTTGCTGTTTCAATTATATATTCTTTTCTTTCATTTAAAATTATTGCGTCATTAAAAGCCTTAAGTATTTTCGCGGTCCAATAATATTCATTTATGTATGTAGTATTAAGTAATTCCGCTAATGAAATTCCTTCAATCGGAGGTTTATTTAGGAAATTCATGCCAATACCTATCCTTACATATATGGTTTCTTTACCTCTAGTGATCACTCTTGGTAAAAGTCCAATCAACTTTTTAGAATCATAAAGAATATCATTTGGCCATTTCAAATTAACTTTAACATTTTCTTCCTTAAGCATTTGGCACAAACTTATCGCTAAAGATAAACTAAAAATTTGACAAGAAAAATTTTTTGAAAATATTGGATAAGCAGCACTTAACCAAATCCCACCTTTAGGAGAAATCCATTTTTTTGAATTTTGTCCAAAACCAGAGAATTGTTCTTTCGCAATTATTACCACTGGCCTATTTCTTTTAATTTCTTTAAGTTTGAGCCAATTGGAAAGTTCTTTTTCAGTACTTTCACATTTTACTTTGTAATTTATTTTCCAATAGGGATATAAGCCTTGAATCTTTTTTAAGTAATATGCGGTTCTGGCCGCAAATCCAGGATTATTTACAATTGCCATAAAAAAATGCAATTTCTTTAAGAGTAGTTTAAGTTTACTGTTAATAAGTAATTATAAAAATTGAATAAAAAATATTTCCCAAAATTGACAAAAAGGTATCCACAATCGTTGCAACATTGCCTTAAAGATTTCAAAAAATCTTGGGAGGATTTAGAAAAAATTTCTAAGATCAATGAAAATTGGAAAAAGTTAATAGGTTTAGAATTATATGAAGAATGTAAACCATTAAAAATAGAAAAACAAATCCTTACTATTGCGGTTAATAATCCTCAATGGCGCCAAGCGTTAATTTATAACAAACATAGCCTAAAAGAAAGAATAAATGAATTTGGCATAAAATTAAATGAAATCAGAATAATCCAAAACTATGAAAATGAATCATCAAATTGCAATAGAGATAATACAAAATTAGTATGGGAGCAACACCCAATTAGAGTTAACAAAAATAATATGAAAGTCTGCAAGATTTGCAATTGCCCTTCCCCAAAAGGGGAAATTGCAAGATGGGGGAAGTGTATTTTTTGTTGGAGAAAATGTCTATAAGAAATTTATTTATTTATTTATTTACAATTAATATTCCCATTTGACCAAAAAAAATAGTTCTATATTTAATATTTTTAAATCCAACTTCTTTAGCGATCTTGGCAAGCTCATTTCCGCTTGGAAAACTTTTTATACTTTTTTCTATATATTTATATTCTTTACTAAAATCAAATATTTTTGAAATAGGAACTACTACTTTTCTCAAATATATTCTTTGAAAAATATTAGGGATTGAATTTTTTTTTGAATTATTAAAGTCTAAAAATCCAGCTCTTCCTTTTTCTTTCAATAAATTAAAAACTTTTTCAATTCCTTCATTAACATTCTCCAAGTTTCGTAAACCATAAGACATACAAATACCGTCAAATTTCTGAGAGCATACATTAATATCCATAATATCTTTTGTTTCCCACTCAATAATTTTATTGTTAAAAAGATCTGATTTTTCCTTTGCGATATTTATAATTTCACTCGCGCTATCAATTCCTATAATAGAACCATTTCGACCTATTCTTTTATATATTTGGAATGCAATATCTCCAGTCCCACAACATAAATCAGCCCAATCCTCTCCTGCTTTTGGTTCTAACAAGTTAACTAATTTTTTTTTCCATAGTTTATGAAGTCCAAAACTTAATAAATTATTTAAAAAGTCATATTTATAAGAAATTTTATTGAAAATAGTTTTGACTTCAATATTTTTTTTGGTACTCATTTCTTTTGAAGAAAAATTTTAAAAAGGTTAACAAAAATTTTCATTAATTTGGTCTAATTAGGAGTTTTTTATGGAGAAGAAATTCTTTTATTTCTTCTAAAGTAAGTTTTTTGTCATGTAACAAAGAAGCTAATAGTGCTGCAGAAGCTTTACCAAATGTAAAAACATCATATACATCTTCAATACATCCTGCGCCTCCAGAAGCAATTACAGGAATATTAACAGCATTTGCAACTGATTCAGTCAAAAGTAGGTCATATCCTTTCTGAGTCCCATCACCGTCCATTGAAGTCAAAAGAATTTCTCCTGCACCCAATTCCTCAACTTTTTTGGCCCAATCTAATACATCTATCCCAGTATTCTCTCTACCGCCTTTTATGTAAACGTCCCATTCATTGTATTTATTAACTTTTCTTCTAGCATCAATTGCAATTACTATACATTGAGAGCCAAATTTTTCAGAACTTTTAGAAATTAAATAAGGATTCTTAACTGCTGATGAATTCAAACTAACTTTATCTGCACCTGCCCTTAAAAGATCATTTATTGCTGAAATAGAATCTACACCCCCACCAACTGTAAACGGAATTTTAACTGATTTTGCAGTCCTTGAAACAAGGTCAATTAAAGTATTTCTATTTTCCAATGTTGCCCTAATATCTAAAAAAACTAATTCATCTGCCCCTTCATCAGAATATTTACAAGCTAGTTCCACGGGATCGCCTGAGTCTCTGAGGTTAACGAAATTAACTCCCTTAACGACTCTACCATTTGCTACATCTAAACAAGGAATTAAACGAAGAGCTACCATATTAAAAAAAAATGTCCAAATACTGTTAATCTTAGATAATAACTCTCATTTTACCTCTTATGGCTGAAACAAAATTATTACCTAAGATTGGTAGTAAAATAAAAATTAACATTAATAAGGTTAAAGATAGGTTACCATCAAAGTTAATTGACCAAATATCATCTAATCCGAAAGCTACAATAACAGGATATAAGATGACTGACGGAAGGAGTATTGGAATCACCGCTAAGTTTCAAAGTGGTGAAGAGAACTGGTTCTTCCCTGAAGAGATTGAGAAAGGTTAAATATATAAAGTGAATGATCCAAAACAACTATTAGGAATTAAAGGTGCTTCTGAAACTTCAAGTTTATGGAAACTACGGATACAGTTAATGAAACCCATTACATGGATTCCTTTAATTTGGGGGGTTATATGCGGAGCAGCTGCGAGTGGCAACTTTAAGTGGACATTAAGTAACGTTTTAGCATCACTAGCATGCATGCTTATGAGTGGTCCTCTTCTTGCAGGTTATACCCAAACGATAAATGACTTTTTTGATAAAGAAATTGACGCTATCAATGAACCAAATAGACCAATTCCATCAGGAAAGATCTCAATTAAAGATGTAAAGATACAAATATGGGTGTTGCTCATAGCAGGCCTCATAGTGGCTTTTTTGTTAGACTTATATGCAAAACATACTTTTCCTTCTGTCTTGCTTCTTGCGTTAGGAGGATCTTTTGTTAGCTACATATATTCTGCACCTCCCCTAAAACTCAAACAAAATGGGTGGTTAGGGAATTATGCCTTAGGAGCATCTTATATAGCTTTGCCTTGGTGGGCAGGACAAGCTTTATTTGGGAAATTAACTCTTTTAACTGCATTACTAACACTTGCATATAGTTTATCTGGACTTGGTATAGCTGTTATAAATGATTTCAAAAGTGTCGAAGGTGATTCAAAGCTAGGCTTGAATTCTTTACCTGTAATATTTGGAATTAAAAATGCAAGTAGAATTAGCGCAGGACTAATAGATATTTTTCAATTAGCAATGGTTGGTGTATTGATAGTTATTGGACAACAT
>MDSZ01155753.1_pt1 | contig 11202 bp, 19 predicted proteins | sample 811201 | NCBI WGS metagenome assembly MDSZ01 (sample SAMN05326647, study PRJNA326480) | marine metagenome | isolation source: seawater | place: Indian Ocean: North | collected 2010 | reverse complement strand
TCAAGATATACATCAAGGATCATGTCTGCGTACGCCTCCGGAGAACCGTCTATGGAGGGTTCATATCCACCGGCAGCACGATCACCGATCTCATCCGCCATCTTCTCTAGCTTGGCATCAAATTCTCCTCCGGGAGGAGCATCCCCGGTTGGGTTATCACGATATCGTTCGTAATCACCGGGAGCAGTGGGATCATAGGGTCGGCCGCCGTACTCCTTGAGGAGAATGTTCCTAATGATATCTCTTAGGCTGGTTTCGGTCATTTTAAATTTTTGAGGGGAGAGGACAGAAGGAGCCTTACCTTTGGTAAATTTTCCACCAAGCTTACAGTTATCTTTCCATCCTTGAGGGTCGACAACCGAACCATGTCCCCACTTATTTGAAGCGATAGAAGCCCAATCTTCAATAGGACCATCATAAGGATGACCATCGATCGCTTCGTTTATGATGCTTTTGAGCTCTTTAACAGTGATGTGTGTTCTACTTTCCATTCTTCTACCCATGCCTGAACTTTTAGGAGATGTATCATAATCATATTCATCCGGCATTAACTCTGCTATTTCTTGACGATCTGCTTCGTATTCGGCAGCAATTTTATCATCGATCTCTTGCTGCACTAGCATTTCTTCGAATTCTTTATCTAAGCTATCAATTGCAGCTTGAAGCTTTTCAATTGTTTCTACACCTCTCCAACCACGAGGCCGGAATCCGTGCAATTCTTTATACATGTCAGAATAGGTTTGCCCTAAAACAGACAAAGCTAGCTCTTCACCGGTAAAGATACCTTGCTTTTCCCAAAAAGCCTGATCTGTAACATAGTCGGCCCCAGTCTGGGCATTAATTTTCTCTGCTTCTTCTTGAGCAGTGGGTGCAAATCGTGAAGCGCTAGCGATCTCATTGATAGCTCTAACCTTGCTCTTAAATGTCTGAGTACGCATAAATGGCTTAGTCCTGATATAGCAATTGCATGTTTAAGTATCTTCTAAGCAGTATAAAAGAGACGTCGTGCATACATTATAAGCACTGGTATCTACGAAGCTGATAGATTAATCCTTTTTTTAGACCTGAGGTAATAATCATAGTGATCAACAAAGTGCCTTAGAAATACTATACGTTTAATCTAGAGGTATATAGATACTAGTTTAACAACCACACAGCAAAATTAAGATTAAATCATGCGAAATTACATCCTCATCATGATATCTTTTGTGCTTCTTTTGTTTTCGATGTCGGCCTGTCCGGACGTAAAAACAGTAGAGTCAACACCTGATATTACATTAATGCCCGATGGACACGAAACCCCGGCCGGCCGGCCCGAAAATGCAGCCAAATCGAGAAAAAAATCAGCCGGCGGGCCGGCTTCGAGTTGCAGGGCCCCCTCTGGCGAGCCACTTTGTCATGAATAAAGGTAAGTTCGGTCGGACCGAGTCCGGTCCTCCCCTCACCTACCAATCCGATAACAACACCCTATAGGGCACCAGGTCTTGCGGGAAGCTCTTCTGGTCGACGAAAAGCGTCGACCACGAATTGAAAGTCCATATCAGACCAATTTGGATATAAGGTACTACGAACAGTATGAAAACTCCATGGCTCGATCTGTCCACCGTCATCCCCGGTGGCCATACGCGCATACAGAGCTAACATGGAAGCCCTTTCCGCGTGAGGAAGTGCTCGAATATAGACTATGGCAGTCTTAGGAGAGTTGGTCCATCGGTCTCTAAGGTTGGACATTAGCACTCTCCCCTAGCCCTCGAAGGACCTCCTTGAAGTCTTCATCGCTAAAATGAGGGTAATAGTACTCTCGAATAGACAATCCGACACCATGCTCACCCGCATCGCCCCCAAGCGCCATGTCTCGAATCTCATTAAGTACAGAATGATAGATCCGCTTACCCTGCTTTGTTCGAAGATGGGCGATCACTTCGGCGGGCGTACGGTGAGAAAAAGGATTATTAGATAATTCAGTTGACATCATGTAACCTCCAAAAGAGTAATTTGCTGCTGTCGTTGACAGCAGATAGGTAAAAAGTTTCAGAAAATTTCCGGAGAAATTTTTGCAAAAAGTGACAAAACGAGAAAGCTCCTTCTACCACATTTTTAGTCCAATCCATGTAGAGTAGATACCCGAACACCCTGGATACCGGGCGGAAGGGCTTCTAACTCACATGGATCATCGTCAAAATGTTTTTCGGAGCGAAGATCGTGAAGTGTCGACCACTTAAGGGCCCCAGAGGTAAAGTGTACCCCTACCTGTCCGAGCACCTCAGGGAGGTGCTCCTGAAGAAAAGCGCGGACACCAGGCTGACCGCCGGCTCGAAGCTGTCCATCCCCGTCCATGTCCGGACCGGTTCGACTAGTGACAATGTGTACCTCGTCTCCCATAGACAAGTGTTCCTTAAGCATATTGATAATCTGATGATTGGGCCCCACGAATACGAAGCACTCCTCCTCGTTATCCCATTGTGTCTGGGTTAGGGTATCATCAAAGTCAAATGTTACTACAGCCATGATAGGCCTCCTGTTCTTGTATTATATTATAGCCCCTTAGGGTCAGGCTTGCACGCCTGAAGGTTATCTTCGGAGACAGTCTCCACTGTATCGTCCGGCCAAAGCACCTTGACCGTTAAGGGCGAGGTGGGCCGGCCGTGTCTAGGCATGCCTTCTTCGATTATAAGGCCGATAAGACCGCGCTTTTCGCTGTAAAAGGGGTGCCCAAAGGCCGCCTGGACGAGCTGCCCTTCTTTGAAGCGGCGTGAAGTCCAGCTTCGGCCGGCTTGCGCTGCCCCCGTTGATTTGCGGTTCTTCGCCTTAAGCCAGTCTTCGTAATCGAATGTGTGCATCCAGTCTTCTTTAAGCACATCTTCTAGATTCTTATCTTCTTTTTTATCGCCCATTTGTCGATATATCTCTTCGTAGATATCGTATATTTCCCAATAGTCTTCGTCTGGCCACCATCGTTTAGGCATTTGATCCGGATTCAACTTTCTTCTCCTTAAGCCTGATGAGATCTCGTGTTGACATGTTGATTTCCCTGCCTCCGAACAGTATATCGACTGAAGCCGGCTCGTACATGTTACTGTCATAGTATCGTAATACAATACCCACCCTGCTTGACATCTTCTTCCTTTCGGCGTTGTACATTGGATGACTTTCTGAGTACGTGTACTTTAACTGTACAAGTTCTCCGGGTTTCCATCTCCAATGTTCTTCGTGGTAATCGCCCATATTGTTGCTATAATCTTCTAGTGTTAAATTATAATTCTGTGCGACGATTGTGTACAACTAAAAAAGCTCCCGAAATTTTTTGTAGAAAAAAAATGAAGAAGCTTAGCCCCGGCCCGGCAGGAGGGCCCTGACTGAGTTTGCAGAGGCCCCTTCAGAGGGGTCTACAGAGGCCCCCTGTTGAGGCCCTTCGCAGAGGGGCCCCCTATGGCTCGCAGAGACCGTCGGTTGAGGCCCCCTCGATAGCTTCACTGAGGCCCTCCTTGAGGCCCTCCCTCAGGCTGTAGTACATCTCGCCGTCGCGCATTGTCACCTGCACGTCCCCCTTGCGATACAACTCGAGCAGCGCCGCAGCGATCTTCTCTTGGTACGCCGCCGGGGCGTCTTCGATCGCCTGCCTTAGGCGCACCTCGGTCAGGTCTATCAGCTCTCCACCTTCAGTCATTCGGCTCTCCGGGCAGTAGCAGGTCGCGGCGCTTGTCTTCCAGGCGTTCCCGCAACCCCTTGATTTCATTGACAAATTCAGGTTCGAAGCGCCTGGCCTTGAGAGCCGCGGCTGCTTCATCCAGCGCAGCGATGCAGTGACGATAGGCTCGAGCCCTATAAGACTCGTTGCCCGTTTCCAGTTCAGGTACGTGACATGCTGCATCGGTGTATCTGGGTGGTGACATGGCTTCTCTCCTCTCTAGTTGATTAGCCTTAGCTGTTTTTGTTTTTATTATATACCGCGCACAAGAAACTTGCACTAGGGTTCAGCAATATCTTTGCCAAAGCTATCTAAATCTGGGTTGTTCGCATCACGTTTCTCTTTCGCTTCCGCATTCACAGTGCACATAATGCACTCTTCCCATTGGTGTGGTGCGATCTTTTTGCATGTGACGCAGTAGGCATCGTACACATCCTCTGCTGCATCTTCGTTCTGCTTCGGCTTCCAGTACCTTCCGTTACTCCAGCCCCTATCTCGCTCGGGTGTATATACCCTACGCTTAGCCATCAGTCTTACAACCTCTTGATATCATTGATTATTTTGGCCCTTAAAAATGAACCCCGGGGGCGAATACCCCCGAGGCACAGCAAGCAAAGCTGGACCGCTCAATTAAGCAGCCGAGACGCGAGCCACTTCCTTGAAGCCTCGCTTGCCAAGCTCGAGGAAGAAGGTACCACCTGCTCCACCGAACCGGTTCTTAACCATCTGCAGAACGCGGCAACCACGGAGGTCCGGGTCCTTCTCCTCTACAGACAGGGTCATCATGGAATCAACCATGTGCTTGAGAACGTTAGAGCCGGCCATCTGTCCGCTCTTGTTCACCTGACCGATGACGACCGCGTTGGCGTAGTGCTCCTTGCAGTAGTCAGTGATCATGGCCAGGCAGCGCTTATCCTTTGCGCGGCCACCGCCACCGTTAGCGTACTTCCCGTCATCCAGCGTCTGAAGGCTGTCGACGATCAGGAAGAACGGCTTGTTCTTGTTGCCGCGCTTGTTACGCAGCTTAGTGCAGTAGTCGAGAAGAGCAGGGACCGAGGTCTCCTGTCCGGCGTGGAAACCGTGTTGGAGGTTGAGACGCTCAGCGACGAGCTTCACCTGGAAGAGGCTCTCCTCAGCGGTGTTGAAGACCACGAGCGCACCGTTCTTGGTGAGGCTATCAGCCATCTTAAGCATCATGGTAGTCTTACCACTACCGGGCGTACCCGTAAAGAAAGTCACGGCTGAAGGAGTAAATCCACCACCACCCAGAGCGCTGTCGATATAATCAACTCCACATTTAACCTTGTTCCTGAGCTGCTTAGGCACCTTCACCTTGAGAATGTTAGTACCGAATTCGATGTCGTCAGACTTGACGTTGAGCTTCATGGCGGACATATCTCGTCTCTCCTATTTGTTAATCCAAACCAACGTCGCGAGGGGTTGGTCCTCCACCTCGTCGACATATATATTATATCTTATAAATAGGTCTCTTGCACCGCAGCATACATTTTTTATTTAACGTACACCAAAAAATTGGTGAGCCGCCTGGGACTCGAACCCAGAACCTATGGATTAAAAGTCCAGTGCTCTACCGGTTGAGCTAACGGCCCGGAACATTCTTGTAACCCTTTGATATTGTTACACTTTTTTATGATTGGTACCCTGTGGGAGGATCGAACTCCCGTAGATGGCCTGAAAAACCACCGTCCTAACCACTAGACGAACAGGGCGTAAACTATTAAGAATCGTCTGCCAGATTCCAGATCGAAGCAAGCACTCCGCCGGACAGGGTCAGCATAATGCCGTCAGCCTGATGTCCAGTATAGAAGTGCCATAGTCCTGCTAGTGAAATACCGGCAGCGACCATTGCAACCTTACGGCTCCAGTTGAACATTTTCTTTCCGTCGTCTTTTACTCTAATCACTGGCATATCTGATTTTCCTCTCGTTTAAAAATTGTGCGGGCTTCGATGGATGCTCCCCTATTTGCAACACCCAACATCCACTCACCTGAGGCCGGTTCTCCCTGTGTCGAACGACGAAGAACGCTGTGCCACCCACACATGACAGGATTTGTTTAAACTCCAAAGAGCATGATTGGCACCCCGGACAGGATTCGAACCTGTGACCCACGGCTTAGAAGGCCGTTGCTCTATCCAACTGAGCTACCGGGGCTCGGGCACGGTTACTAGGACATCGTCGGCTGATCCTTTCACCTTAACTTATCATATAATCATACCAGCTGCAGCTGGCACTTCAGCACTCCGACGAGCGCATCAGTCTTTCACCTAAAATCACTTAATTGATTCTCATCGCTTTACCTTTATCTGCCCGAGCCACCGGCGGCTCATACTAAGTGTATGCCACGTAGGTCGGGTGTACAATAAAAAATCAACCAAGGACGAGGCCGAGCACACAACCGGCAGCGAACATGAGCAACCCACTCGGACCGTCATCTTCCACTGGGGCAGCGTCCTCTTGGCGCGCCAACTCCTTGCGTAGATCTCTAACTTCAGCGCGTAGCTTATGCACTAGATCGCGCTCTTCTTCAGCTTCCTGTGCGGCTGCCTTCCTCTCGAAGTAGCCGTTCCAATATCGTCTTTCATCTGCAGTCAATGCCATGATGTCTAACCCCTTGAATCTATTGAAGTTTTAGTTACCGAGACCACGAGCGGCGCGGACGATTTCCACAACCTTAGCCCCAATCTCCTTGTGGAGGAGCTGGATGTTCTCCAGCTTCTGGGTCTTGCTAATCGCGTTCCAGAAGTAGACCAGCTGCTCACCGCCGCGGGCCTGAACGAATGCCGCAACGCGCGCACCCTGCTTCTTGTTCCACTTGTTTTCCTTGCTGTGCTCAACGAGCTTGTCCAACACACCGAGCGCCTCGGACGCCTGAAGCTCCTTAGCACGTGCATCATCGATGTTGCCGTTAAGCACATCATCAGCAGAGATCACTCGCTCGTAGCGCTTGATAAACTCAGAGTAGGCAATTGCTGCCTCCACTCCGACGAAGCCGGTCGACAGCGCGTAGATCGAGCTATCACCGGTACCAGCGAGGTCAGAAGGAGCCATCCCCATGTGGCGGAGCGACTCATCAAGTCGGTGCCAAGACGCGGGATTAGGAGCCACAGTTCCGGGCTCGACGCCTGCCACGTTAACGCGCAGGTGCTCCGGGTGGTTACGGATGAAGTCGATCGTCACCGGATCGATTCCAGCGGGACCTGCCCAGTCGATCCAGTCCTGGTTGGAGGGATCGAGGTCGACAACCCAGAATCGTCGCAAAAGCGCGGGATCCATCTCGTTGACGTCGTATTCCGTACCGTGATTTACCGCGGCGAAAACGCGCGTTCCCGGGTTGAGCTTGTAAGGATTTCCGTCCTTGTCGTTGCCGAGCTCTCGATCGAGCACCAGCTGGAAAAACGATTGTTGGACGCCGGGGAGCGAGCGGTTAAGCTCGTCCAGCATCAGGACGACCGGCTCGCGGCATGCGCGCACGAACCACGACGGCATGCAGAACGTCATGACGCCCGTCTCCTTCATCCCCTCGATATCGGGGTAACCACCGACGTCGCCTTCGCTCATGGTAGAGCCGCGCACGTCGATGAACGGAAGTTCGAGGTCCTTCGCAGTCTGCGCTGCGAGCTGTGACTTACCCACGCCGGTTGGGCCGCGCATCAGAACTGCGATGTCCGCGGGGAGTTTCGGGGCGAGGGTTTTGAAAGTCTTAATGTCCAATTTCGTCTCCTATCAATAACTATTTGGGTCGGCCGGTCCGCCTCCCCTCCAAGACATATACATTATACACCACTGCGCCCGCACTTGCACACGTTTTGCGCACTTTTTTTGACTCGAGGGCGCGCAAAACCAGACAGGATCGACGGCCACAGCAAATATTTGCGATCGCTCGAGTGTAAATGTCGCCGCCAGGTGTTATAATATAAGCAGATAGGAGGTAGGCGTGGATAAAGACGCAGACAAGATTTTCTATACGCTAGCCGGCGCTGGACTGCTGGTGTGGGCCGTATTTCTCGCTGCTGCCGCAGGCTGGTTCTGACGCGCGCATAAGGGCAGAGTTACAGCACGCGTGTCTTTTTTCCTGTACATGTGTGCGAGGGTGGTCTAAGTACAGAGGGCTCTTTTAAGGGCTCTCTTTTTTTGTCTTCAACGCAGGGCAGCATCTTCGTCGACCGTGCTGCCACCTCTGTACAGCAGCTGCATATGGTCACTTGGCCACAGCTCTTTTGTGAAGACGTACACTACCCCTTTCGAAAGATAGTTCCTACGTGTCGTAGCAGAGCCCAGGGCTTCTGAAGGGCAGGGGTGTGAGCCGGGAGGCTATTGCACCATTCCAGGAACCGTACTAAAGAGAAGAACTCCGCTCTTAAGAAGCTGGGTATCTGAGAATCAGGTGTGTAGTCTAGCCGTCGCGCTCTATCTATGAATCCCCCTGTCTTGAGGATCTCGTTCCTGTAGTGTCTTGCGTTTGGTAGCACTTTGTCTATCAGTCTCTTATCGCGCTTTATTGATTGCTTTGCTTTTCTGTTATCTAATTCTTTTGTGTAGCGCGCGAGTTGGTCTAGCCCGTCTTCATGAAGTTGAAGAAGCTGGAGGTCGTAGTCCGGCATCTCTTGGTGATGGACTATATTCAAGTGCTTGATGATACTCTTTTTTCTAGCGCCCAAGCCTGATCCTATATGGAAATGGTCGAGGCCGACGTAGTAAAGGACGAGAGGTGTTCGCAGAATCGGATGCCCCATGGGAGCTCCCTTATATCGCTCAGCATCATCGTCATCCGGAAAGACTACGTAGGGTGCCATTTGACATGCACCTTGAGTGATCTGCCACTTGTTAGGTACCTGTGTTAGTAATCCGGCATCTAGAAAGGGTTGAAGCTGTGCATGCAGGCGTCTGTCAAAATCTGTCAGCTTGCCTTTTGCTTCTGCTTCCATGGCCCTCATTTATAAGATATGCGTATTGTGTTACGCGTTTTAGATATTTTGAAAAAAAGAAGAAGATGGCGCGCCGATATACACAGCGGCAGTGGTCGAGCTAGCACTGTTTTCCCCACCTCCGGAGAGGGCTTCGAACTTTAGGGGTCGGGGTTTTCACCCGCCACCAAGCTTCCTCATATCTAGTTGTAAAAGAGCGATCAGGGTCACCCAACATCCCTGATCTGTCACAGCCTGTCCGGAATAATTATAATCCCAACGCTTACGCAACCACTAGTTTAGCATCAACCGGCATGCCACCCACTTCATCTCGTCTTTAAGATGTTAACGCTCCAAACGCTAAGCAAGTGCCCGGTGATCTATCTAAATCTATCTGGCCTGTGACTCCCACATTCTAATTTTAAGTCGGGGAGTGACATCGGCAGGATCGCTCTGTTTATCCGATGCCACTTACCCCTATGGTTGGTCGGCTCCCTGGGGATCGAACCCAGAACCTGCGGTTTATGAGACCGCTGCTCTAACCGATTGAGCTAGGAGCCGGTATGGTTACCCCCTAGGGGGCGATGTAACTTTCCTTCTTGAAGCTAAACTCTCCAAAGTTATGATTGTCATCAATCTTTTTCTGACTATAGGGATCATTTCCTCCCGGGGCTGCAGAGCTTCCAGCTCTACCATTATTCCCACGGCAACTAGGAGGAGCAACTGATAAGATCACCATGCGTGTTAGCTTGTCCCGCACAAACGCGAAAGTTTCAGAATCACACTCAGGATTAAGAATTGCCAAAAGCTTTTCTACATCTGCAGCAACATTTTGCTTAATCTTACTCTCCACTTTTCTCATCTCCTTAGACAAATTGTGAAATACCTTCAATGGAACCACCCAGTGTCAGCCAGTGTGTGACTTCATCATGTTCTTTTTGCGTCATCAACTCTTCTCGGGTGCATGCCGCAACGTACTTATACTTTCGAGGATGTCGATACCATTTTCCCGGAGTCTCTTCAGCGAACTGCTCAACGATCATATTATGTGCCCACTTCTTAAGAGAGCTCATATCGAACGGGCAGTCTAGCTTAGCGTGTGCCTCTCTCAGCTTTGACGCTTGACTCATCCCATTTCTATAGGAGCGACTGTCGTCAGAGTACGCGTAGTACCAATCATGCCCTTTGAGGGCTTTTCCAAACTCTTCTCTATTCATCTTACACCTTCGTCAGCATGCTCATCGGAACACGCCAAGTTCCATTACCTACATCAACATGAGCGAACTTTCGCTTGATCGAGACGACCGTGCCGTGCTGGTTGCCCTTGCGACCGGTCCAGCGGACTGTGTCTCCCTCGTTGAGGGTCATCTTCATTGCTTTTGCCTTTGCGGCGCGCTCTCGCTTAAGCTGCTCAACTACAGCCCGATTCAGATTAATGAGCTCTTTCTCGCTGAGATTCTTAAGTTCGCTTAGGATGTTATCCATGTCCTGTCTCCTTATGTGTCTATTATACTCTGCTTCTAGCAGACTTGCACCGCTAATCTACATTAATTTTTTCTAGTGATGACGCTGAAAGCTCATGCTCGTATCCAAACTGTGGAAACAGAACTCTATGGCACCCATTGTCTCTTCCCTTTACAATAATCCCTAGCTCGCCCTTGATTGCATGTATCATAGGAATGGCCACGCCATGCTGAATCCTGCTGGACGTGGGTTGAAACAAGCATTTTACCAAATCACCGACTTTCATTAATCACCGTCAAAAATCGATCGTCAACCAGTTCAAGCCCCCGATCAGGCCACAAGACTTTGGCATGGCCATCACTGTGAACTTCATGGACCAATCCACATCCCCAGTCGTCGCCTACATATGGGAGACATCCGTGTTTCTTCTTCGCCACATTATGGAAAGCACTGCTAAACTGTACCAGATCACCGACTTTCATTAATCACCTCTAGTGCTTTTTTACCTAGGGTACGTGTTGTCATGACACTACCAACCAGAGAAGGCCAGTATACTTCAAATGTACCGTCGCTGTATTCTTCTTCAATGAGGCCAAAACCCCAATCTTTAACTGAGCCGGTCCACCGTTTGTCATAACGAAACCTTACCAAGTCACCGACTTTCAAGCTACTACCATCGATGTCTATCCGGGCCACAAATGTATACTTTTTTTCCAGTATCTACATAAGTTATTAGCGTGCACCTTTCTCCACGCCAGTTAGTAGGCCTGACTATAGTCCCAGACTTTCCGACACTAGGATATCGAACGTACCAAGAACACCCCGACAACATCAGCGCGATGGCTATTACAGCTAGTTTCTTCATACAACCTCCACACGCGACTTAAGTAGTATACTTGTCTTCCACGACTTTTGTGGCCAGGTTACTTCAACCTGGTTTCCACCGGGAACATCGTCTGAGACGATTAATCCGAAACCCCAATCTTGAATCGCCGCAGTGTTGCTAAAAGCTTCAGAAAGTCTTACTAGATCACCGACTTTCATTGATAACCTCGAGATTACGGTCGTCCCACTTAACACGAATACCACTTGGGTACAGTACTTCAAAAAGAATAGCATCTTC
>MDSZ01060513.1_pt1 | contig 11202 bp, 20 predicted proteins | sample 811201 | NCBI WGS metagenome assembly MDSZ01 (sample SAMN05326647, study PRJNA326480) | marine metagenome | isolation source: seawater | place: Indian Ocean: North | collected 2010 | reverse complement strand
TTGGCCCGTAGCTCGTGAATGCGGGCGCGGATGGCAACGCGGTCAAACCAGTTGCGCTGCTTTTCCTCGCGTAGCTGTTCACAAGCGCGACGAACCTCAGCCAATGGATAAACCCCCAGCGTCTCGATTGCGCGGACTACGTAAAAATCGCGCATGTCCTTATCGGCCCGCGACCATTCAAACCAACCGCCCTCTGACCATTGCGCCTGCATCTCAATCGCCAAAGTCGCCTTGTTCTTGGCCAAGTCCTGCTGCTGCCAATGCTCGGGCGCGGATTTCATCAAGCTGAGAAGTTCGCCCTTGGTTCGTTCCTGCTTGGCTGGTAGGTTCTGGCTCATCGTCCCAACGCTCCCCGTTTAGCCATGTGCTGGCGTGTGGAATAAATTGCGGTTCTTTTGATTCCATGATGGGCCGCTGTTGAGACAGCCCAAACATAATGTCGTCGTGTGATGCAATGCGCAGCGCCTTGGCGTACGCCTTTCGCGCTTGGCCCTTGCCGACTTTGCGCGGGTATGCCGACCAAAATTCATCGAATAGATCGGCGGTATTTGCGCCTTGGAAAAGGTCATTCATGCGAACAAGTCCCCGTTGACCTTTTCTGCGTCCTGCAAGTTCGCATTGGCCTGCGCTGCATATTCTGGTTTCAATTCAAAACCGATATAGCGGCGCGATTGCTTAACAGCCTCATAGCCTGTTGAACCAATTCCGTTGAACGGGTCCATAACAACATCGCCCGGCTTGCTGTATAGGCGTAGGCACTTGCTGATAGCATCCAGCTGCAATGGGCAAACGTGCTTTTCATCGTTTACCGCCTTCACTCGGCGCAAAACATTGCCTTGGTTAATGTCCATCCAAACCGGCGATGCGAGTTTTTGCCATTCGTAAACGTCAAATTTTGCATCTTCCATCAAAACAGCCAGCGCCTTTTCGTCTGGCACGTTTTCGCAAAGTCCATTGCGGCGCAAGTCACGCAACCACTGAGTTGCGATTTTTAGCGCCGTTTTTTCATCGTCTGGTGCGGCGTGTTGAATAGGATCGAAATCAGGATGCTTTGCGTCTGCGTCTTTGCGGAAAAACAGCATATAGTCAGGCATCCCAACGCGGTTAAACGCACTATTGCCCCGAATGTTTTTGTATAGAAGGCCATGCGCCTTGGTTCGCTGCATCTCAACTACAGGGTCTTTCCAGATCGTCGCCCTGCCATGATACACCAGCCCCGCATCCGTGTGCGCCTTGACCAAATCCCCGGAAAAATCCTGCAATCCAATCGCGCCGTGCTTGCCTTTGCGCATGGGCAGGTCGGTACAATGCACACAGGCAATCCGACCGGGCCGCATGACGCGGGTCAGCGCCTCGGCAAAAAATTTGTATTGATCCATAAATGATTGACCTTCGCCAGCATTGCCAAGATCGCGCTCGCTATCGGAATAGACGAACAAATCACCGAACGGCGGCGAAAAAATCACGCAATCAACGCTGTTTTCTGGCATGGCCCACATGCCCTCAATGCAATCGCTGTTGTGAATTGCCCATCCGTTACCCTGATATTCTGGCTTCTTTCCCACTTTATGCTCCTTTGATCCACTCTGGAAATTCCAAATCTAGCGGCCTGTCATAAACCGCACGAACGCTACCACCATTCTGCGCCCGCGTCATCGCGTCCGACATGCGCGATTTCATTTCATCATGTTTTTTGCCTTTCACATTGATTGCCTGCCAAATCACGTTTTCAGTGTCACTGATCACAATGTCATTGCGAACCGTCTGCGTCTGGCCAAACCGATGCGAACGCTTAACCGCCTGATAGTGCTGCTCATAGCTAAAACTAATGGACGCAAAAACCGCATGGGCGCAGTGCTGCCAATTCAAACCAAAACCCGCCAGCTTTGGCTTTGTTACAATAGCCCGGAAATCACCATCTGCAAAACCAAGAAGCAATTCTTCTTTTTGCTCCGGCTTCATGTCGCCGCGAACCTCTTTTGCACCGTCAATAATTTGCGCAAGTAATTCGCTTTCTTCGTTGCTTTCACACCATACAGTTACAGGTTCACCATGGCTGGCCAATTCGGCTGCTTTCTCGCAACGTTCTTTTAGGGTAAGGCGCTTTTCCTTATGGAAGCTCGTCGCGCTCATTTCTGGGATGCGGAATAACATGCCTTGATCAACGTCCTGTTGCCGATCCGCGTCAACCACATAGATGCGACGATCAATCTCCGGCAAAATGTATCCCGTATCATCCCCGCCAAGATCGCTAGGAAGCGTAGCGCAACGCGACCAAGACGCCACCCATGCCCAAAAATCATCCACAGCATGGCCTTTCAATCGCCATTCCTGAGACGCCGTTGATGTATCGTTGATAAACCACTGAGAAAGCATCTCCTGCTGGCGCATCACACCCAAAAATTCGGCATGATTTCCCAGCTCCATATGGTCGTTTGGGCTTGGCGTGGCTGTTGCGGCCAGCTTAAAGCGATGCGACCCAAAAGCATCCATCAAACGATTTCGCGTCTGACCGGCAAACGATTTGAGAATAGAGCTTTCATCGAGAACAACGCCCCCAAACGCATTCGGGTCCAGTTTTGAAAGTCGCTCATAGTTTGCCACCATGACGCCTTCGCCGATGTCATCTTGATCTTTGATTTGCCGCGCATCAATGCCAAACTTTTGGCCTTCGCGCACCATCTGGCCAGCAACAGCCAATGGCGTCAGGATCAACGATGGCTTTCCTGTTTCCTCGGCTACCTGTCGCGCCCACTCCAACTCAGTCAGGGATTTACCCAGACCAGTATCAAGAAAAAGCGCAGCCGCCCCGCGTTCTAGTGCAAACTCAACAGAACGAACCTGATGCACTTTCATCATGTCGTTAAGGGCAGATGGGCTAAACCCGTTCATTTGCTGCGAAACTTGTCGTGACGCGATATAATCGCGGTATTCCTGCAAGCTCATTGTGTTCCTTTCTTTGCTCCTGCTCGACGGTTATCACCTCAGAAACAATGCGGCAAGAGTTTTCCACAAAATGCCGCTATTTTTTTGATTTCCCTATCTTTAGGCATAGTTCCGCTTTCCGCTATGGCCGGTGACATCCGTAGATGAAAACCGAAGCGGCCTAACCAGTCTGCTTTCAACCTCCTGTATCCACGCGATGCCATTTTCACTAGCTGGCCAAACTATCGGTCTCACACTGTGCAGTGAGCGCCTGTCACCGTATCAAAGTCGCGTTTCTGGAATGCCCGCGCAGACGCAAAGCAAACCGGCTCGGAAATCCGCTTAAATCGCCCCGCAGGTCGCATTCGCGGCAAAGAAGCCCATTCGGCATCCCATTGGTTTGGCCCCATAGGGTAAAGGCGCATCACTTTGCTTTGAAAGTGTCAAAAGTCAGACAGGTTATTGTTGAAGTTCGCCCGCATTCGCGGTATACCGTCTGTCGAAAGCACGGGTAACCTGTCAAAGTTTGTGCTTTCCAAGGCGGCGATTGAGTTGATAGCTCTCGCCGCCGCTTTTCTTTCTAAGCCACGCGCCACATAAACGCAAATGAATAAGGCTTATGTTTTAGCGCTGTTTGTGTGAATTAAATTCATGCGACTATGCCTTGCCCCGATCTGCGACGGATGTATTTTGTCATTCTGGTTTAGAACTACGGCCAGCAACTCCCCGGCATCCGCTGGGGTTCTTTTTTGTTGGTGGCTGGGCGAAATCCAGATATGATACGAACATCGACGGCCTTCACCTGATCCAAATCATCGTAAGTGTGAAGGCTTTTTGTTGCGCCTCGTTTGCGGTTGGCGTAATGTGAGCAAGAGGCGTGATTATTAGTCTATGACGCGGGGTTGATCTAAACGACAACCGGTCACGCACACAAGGAGCCTTTATGGCGGTTAAGCCCAGACCTATTACTTGGGTGAGTGAATGGCGGCACTTTCGCAGGATACCGTCAAACCGCTTTCTTGATTGGCGGTGGCACTTGGTAACGCTAGCTGAAAAAACCAAGTAGAGGGTTTTGCCTGTGAAAAGGGTGAACTAACCGGACCCCTCGCAGTCACCGTCATTCCAGAGCGCGGCAAGTAATGGGGGGAAGGGATGAAAGAGAAGACATATTTGAAGTTGCAAAAATGGCTTTTGCCCATTGCATACATATTGTCTTTATTGGGGGCTTTCCTTATGGTTTATCATTAACTACCGCTTTCTGATGGTGTGCTTAGGTATCCCCACCGGATACCCGCTTGCAAGCTAGGCGCACCTTCCGAGCGCGGCCACATGGTCAAATAGGTATCCGGGAAGCTATCTTTTAACTTGCCGCGCTCGAACCAACAAACTCAATCACGATCAAGCCGCCAGCCATCTTGTCGCCCTTATTGAGCGTCACAGGCCACCACAGGCTATCATCTATTTCTATAGCCTCAGACACAGCGTCCCAGCCCTGTTTTGCCCGGCCTGTGATGTTGTCAAAGTCCAATCGACCATTCCGCGGCGGGTGAAACGTGATCCGCACGCTGTCAAAGCCACCCAGCTTGCCGACCTTTTGCGCCATGCATTCATAAGCACAAGCGACCTTGTACGACTTTGCCGCGTTGGCTTTCTTGCGCCAGCTTCCTTGCCTTGATGCATTGGCGGATGTTTCGGACGGTGGCCAAGGTAGTTCAATGCGCATGGGTGTTCCTATGTAAAAAGCCCCGCCGTAACGGGGCTTGTGTTATCGTTTAAGCGACCACTCTGGGTCTTTTGTGTTGCCGATCACCGCAAGGAATGCGGCGTCTAAGATTGCGTCAAGTTGTTCTTGGGTCATGTGATGGGCCTAAAATGGAATAGCGTCCCCGTCATCCATCCCACCAGCTGGCGGTTGATACGGTGCGCCCGCGTCCTCGTTGCTTTGCGCGTATCCGCCGCCATCGTATCCGCCAGCGTTGTCAGAGCGACCGCCCATAGGCGTGAAATCATGGGCATTGATGGTCAGGTAGGTCTTGCCGTTGTATTCGCGCGTGCCAAGTTCGCCACTGACGCAGATTTTTGCGCCTTTCTTGGCAAATTGCATGACGTTTTCACCGCGCTTGCCCCAAATCGAAACGTCAAAGAACGTCGATGTCTTTTGACCGTTCTCGAAGCCGTTAACAGCCACAGAAAAGCCAGCGACCTTTGCCCCGCTTTGTGTGGTGCGCATTTCCGCGTCTTTTGTGCAGTTGCCCGCAATCGTGATATTTTTCATGGCCAGTCTTTCCCTTGTTCCTTCGCCAACATGGCGTGTGTTGCGTTGCGCAGGCGGTTACGTGTCGAATAGATCGCCTGTGTTGTTCTGCTTTGCCTTGCGGCTTTGTGCGCTGAGATAAGCGCGTTTCGCGTTGTGTTCATCTGGCAAAGATTTAAGCCATCGATGTTCGAACTCGTCTTTGCACTTTCCGCAGAACCAATATGTTGATCCGTTGGTTGCTTTGAAGCCGAACGCGCCCCAAGAATCGCCGCAATTTCGGCACGGATGCATGAAGGTGACCACATCATTCGCCCTTTCCCCATGTGTTAATGATGCTCAAGCACAGCCCCTTGGGGTCGTCTTCTGTGCCATCCGCGATAGCCGCGACAGCCGCCCGGCGCTCTTTGTCGCCCATCATGCGGCGATGCTCTGCAAGCGCCTCTTGTGCCGCAGTATTACCGGCAAGTTCCGGGGCAAGTTCCCCGCGCTGCCATGCCGCGCTGATCCAGTCTTGCACCTGATCTGATAGGTTTTTATTGCCGCGCGAAATCTGCGAAAGCAGCGCCGACGACACAGGAACCATGCGCGAAAGAGCGCCCAACCGTTTTTCCTTCGCCAACTCGCGCAACAAGTCAATCACCTCTTTCTTGGTCATTTTCATGCATAGTTTCATTTTTTTTGATCCTTTTCTCACTTTCTAGGTTTACGGTATGCTAACCATAGATTAAGGTCAATGCATAAAGGAGCAAAACACATGACAGATACAAAAAACATCGCAACAGCTTTGGCTAAGGCTCAAATGAATATGGGCAAGGCGCTAAAGCAGGCAAATAACCCGCACTTTCGCAGCAAATATGCGGACCTTGGCAGCGTGATGGACGCGTGCCTTCCTGCGCTGAACGAAGCCGGAATTGCGCTGATCCAGCCCACCGGTGAGGATGAGGTTGGCCGCTACGTTGAAACGATCCTAGTTCATGGCGAAAGCGGCGAAAGCCTATCATGTCGCGTGCCCTTGATCGTCGGCAAGAATGATATGCAGGGCTATGGTTCGGCGGTCACATACGCGCGGCGCTATGGCCTCATGGCAATGGCGGGCATTGCGCCCGAAGATGATGACGGAAACGCAGCCGCTAAATCAGCGCCAAAGCGTGACGGTGACGAAAACGAAGGCTTAAAGCGTGCCATCGAGGCCGCCAAGGGACAACTTTCCAAAGCCACTGACATCAAGCAATTAAAGGCTGTTTACACTGGCTTACACAAAGCCGTCAGAGATGATGTTAGCGTGGTGGCTGTCAAAGATGCCCGCAAACAAGAACTAGAATCGTGGGGCGATATTGGCGCGGCGCTTGGAGGTGATGCCAATGCATAACGAACGCGCAGTAATCGGGGGTAACAACCCCCCCACAGATGACCCGCTAGACGAAGCAATTGCGCCGTTTGCGGATGCAGTCGCGGAGGCCCAAAGCTGGCTGGACGGGGAACCGGCGACAACGGCGGAACAGGTCAAGGCGATTGACGATCTGGCCAAAGACATCAAAGCCGCGAAAAAAGGCGTGACAGACGCGCAGAAAGCCGCGACGGAGCCGCTGCACAAGGCATGGAAAGCCGAGATCGCGCGATGGAAGCCAACCGTTGACGATCTAGATTGCATGGCAAAAGGTCTGGCTTCGTTGGTTGACCCGTTCAAGCGAAAGCTGGCCGATGAAAAGGCCGAAGCCCAGCGCAAGGCACAAGCGGAAAAGGAAGCCGCCGAAGCCGCACTGCGCAAAGCCCGCGAAGATGCCAACGCCGGCAACATTGAACAGATGCGCGAAATCGAAGAAGCCGAACGCGCCGCCAAGGAAGCCGCCAAGGCCGCAAGCCGCGCCAAGCATGACACAGTGAAGGGAATGCGGACGGTTGACCGTTACGAAATCCAAGACGAACTGCATCTAATCAACTGGATTGCCAGAAACGACAAGGGCGCAATGCGGGAATTTATGGCGGAATATGCCCGAAAGCATCACAAGAGCATCCCGCAGGACATTGTTAAAAGCTGGACGGAAAAGGTAGCGTATTGATGCATGAACTATCCGACGATGACGCATGGCAGATGTTTGAAAAGCTGGAAGCTAAGGCCAACGCAACCCCGCACGGCGCTGATTATGAGGTCATCATGAACATCGTGGCGGCGAACACAGGCAAAACGATCAGCCACATTCGCCAGCTAGTCAAAACGCGAACCGTTACACAACCAAACTAGGAGCAAAAGACATGCAAGCAAACGGAAACGAACTTCGCCAATTTATTGAACGCATCGAGCGTCTGGAAGAAGAACGCGCCGAAATCGCGGAACTGGTGAAAGAGGTGAAGGCCGAAGCCAAAGGTCGCGGATATGACATCGCCGCCATCAACGCGATTCTGAAAAAGCGCAAGAAAAGCCCTGACGATCTGGCGGAATTCGAGGCGATTGTTGACCTATACGAATCGGCGATTGGTGGCGAATGACTCAGCGGTTCGTCACGACCGAAAAGCAACGGGAAGCAGCGGCGCAAGCCGTTGCAACCCATGACCTGCCGTTTACACTGGCCATAGCCAAGGGCGCAAAGAGAACGGCCCAACAAAACCATTACATCCATTTGGTGTTTGCATCCGTAGCCGCCCAGCGCGGCATGACGCCATCCGAGATGAAAGCGCAATGCAACCGCGAATATGGCGTGCCGATCTTGCGCCGGGATGATCCAGACTTTTGCGCCGTTTGGGATTACATGTTTGAGCCGCTGCCATATGAAAAGCAGCTTGTCGCCATGCGACGCCTAGACATCCCGGTCACTCGCAAGATGAACACCAAGCAGCTTGCCGAATACATCGACGGAATGACGCGCGATCTAGCCAGAGATGGCATTTCATACCCTGACCCCGAAGCGCTCAAATATGAGGCCGAATTCAATAAACCTAACCGATAAAATTGTTTTTGAATGGGAAAGATATGATCTCTGCGTTATACGTTGAAACAAACGGATGTTATTTTAACGATCCAAGAATTGATCCTTGGGATATAAAAAGGGACGCTCTAAATTACGACGGGCCTAACCCAGTAATAGCGCACCCGCCTTGTCAACTATGGGGAAGCCTTGCATATGTTAATTATGAAAGGTGGGGCGGGGATCACAACCGACCGGGGAATGATGGCGGAACATTTGAACATGCCGTAAAATGTGTGCAGAAATTTGGCGGCGTTCTTGAACACCCCAAAAAAACTCGGGCATGGCAAAAACACGGGCTATTCAAGCCTAACAGTATAGGCTGGCAAAAAACAATAAATGGCTGGGTCTGTGAGGTCTGGCAGTCAGCTTATGGACATTTGGCAAATAAAGCTACGTGGCTTTATTATGTCGGACCAGTGCCGCCGATTAATCTAAATTGGGATCGCCCGACAGGAAGCCACCAAATAGGCGGCTGCGATAGTCGTGGCAAGCATCGAAATAAGCCAACAATTTCTGGCGCTTCTGCTAGTCGAACGCCAGACTTATTTAAGGAAGCGCTTATAGCTTTGGCTAGCTTGTCGGAGGGACGCAATGAACCTAACCGATAGGCCGATCTACCAAAAAATCCCCAAGGAAGCCAAGAAGCGCAAGCCCATGCGCAAATTCAGCGAAAAGCGAGCCAAGCAGCGAGCCAGCCGGGAAGGCAAGCGCGGGCAAGAATATATGCGGCAGGTAAAGCAATTGCCCTGTTGCATCTGTGCAAAGCCGGGACCATCAGACGCGCATCACCCGATCTGCGACCGATACGGAACCCGGAAAGCAAGCGACTTCGACACTATCCCGCTTTGTCGGGAATGTCACCTAGATGGCCCTAATGCGATCCACAACGGCAAGCAAACGTGGCGCGAAAAGCACGGCCCCGATCATAGCTATATCAAAAGCACAAGATTGCGTATTGACCCGCGATATTGGCCCAAGGTATTGTGAGGGCGTCGGCACCGAATGCACGATCAGCATTCATCCTTTTGTTCCTAGCTGACCACTCACGGAAGCGGCGCGGTTGATGTTACATCCCGCGCCGTTTTTCTTTGTCCAAATGTCATTTGGTTATTGACGCGCAAACCGCCGTATGAAATAAGAGCATCAGGAACAGAGGATACACAACATGACATTCACAAACGAATTCTACATCATCGAAATCACCGGCCCCAAGCTGGATACGCACGTTGCAATCGAGATTGCACCAACAACCAAGCGCGAAGCTGCGGACGAGCTGGCGGAATGCTTGGCACAGAACGCCGACGCCATCACAGAAAGCCGCGTAACGCTTATCAACGTATCCGAAGGCACTGCGCGCGACGTGACAGAAGACGTTCTACAGGTTGTCGTTGATCGCTGGGTGACAGATTTTGACTACCCGCAAGCGCTGGATCAGTTTGACCAAGCGCAACTTCGCGCCGAACAGCTTGCCCAGCAGGGTCGCGACGATTGCGAACATATCGAAATGGAACGGATGGGGTTGCGCTAATGCGTGACCTTATCAAAGCAGCCCGCAACGTAACGCTGGGCGACATCATCGGGGCGGCTATTTTGGTCGCCCTAGCAACGGCAACAATGCACGCGCCTGATTGGTGGCCCTTGGTAGCGGAGTGGTTGGAATGACCATCGCAGAACGAACCGCAGCACACACCGCCAAGCACGGCAAACCACCGCATCCCGTACAGGTGCAAGCGTGGGTTATTCAACAGGAACAAAAGGAACGATAGATGCCAAGTATTTTCGAAGGCGACTGGACAACACCACGGCCACGGGCAAGCGCCCCTATGCCAGAGCACAAGCAAGTGATTTATCTAGGCGATGATCCAGTTGCAGCGATGCGCAAGGCGGCGAAAACAGAAGTCAGCAAGGCCGCATACAAAAACCACGGGAACATGGTTCGCGATAATGGACGCCGGGAACGTGCGCAAAAGGTTCTAAATTTCATTGCGGCAAACCAGCCAACGAACGGCGCTGCGATCCTTGACGCGCTTGGCATTCCTGAAAAATCAATGCAAAGCTACGCCAGCCTTCTTCTGGGCGAGGGCCTGATTGAACTGCAAAACCGATCAGAGACACCGCTTGGGCGTACTGATTGGGTGCTTGGCACTTATACACTGAAAACTGACAACCCATAAAACGGACACCCCCATGACCGACGACAAATACCGCAAGCTACAAAAAACCACCGACAAGCAGCGCAACGAAATCGCCCGGCTCACCATGCAATGCGAGGAACTGGTCGCCGTTAAACGCAACATGGCAAAAGAGCTAAAGGCCATGAAAACAGTCATGAAAGCAACGCTGGAACACCTGCCAAACGATCTTCGGCGAACCGTTGAACGCGAAATCATGTACAGCGACAACAACGCCCGCGCTGTACAAAATCGCCGCGCTGCGTGATTTATGTTTGCAATGCGCAAACCGCGTGATATGGTGGGGCAGGAACAAAGGAACAAAGCAATGAAACACAACCTCATTGACGAATACGACGACCTAGACCGCGTTGAACGCCATATGCGCGACGTGCCGTCTGGCTGGTGGATTTTGCCCGCTGCTTTTGTTGGCGGCGTGGCGTGGATCGCCCTGTTTACGTGGGTAATGTTTAATCTGATGGGGGTGGCGTGACATACTATGGGACAAAGCTGGCGCATTCGTGAGAAAAAAAAAGGGACAAATCAATGATCAAATTACTTTACGGTCTTTTAATAGACAACTGCCTGCATAAGTGGTCGCCGTGGTCACCAGTTACTTACGCAGTGCAGAAACGGTATTGCACTAAATGTAATAAGATAGAAACGACATGGCAATAATAAGCCTAATTAAACAAAGTAAATCAAAGGAAACAAAGCAATGAAACATTCGCCCTGTTTACGTGGGTAATGTTTAATCTGATGGGGGTGGCGTGATGGACCGCCTAGCCCTATTTATCGAAACCCTTGGGATGCATCCTGAATTTCAGCGCAGCCCGTGGGTGCCACAGAATAAAGGTGACGAACCGCCGTTTTGATTAGGTGC
>MDSZ01271329.1_pt1 | contig 11203 bp, 14 predicted proteins | sample 811201 | NCBI WGS metagenome assembly MDSZ01 (sample SAMN05326647, study PRJNA326480) | marine metagenome | isolation source: seawater | place: Indian Ocean: North | collected 2010 | reverse complement strand
TGTTTTGGGTGCCGCTTGCTTGCGTGTCTAAAACAGCAGTCAAACTGTTTATTCGTACCTCTGTCGAGGCTGTCTGAACCATAAGGAAATCAAGCAAATTAGTTACCGTTGCGTCGTCAAGTACTAACACTTCGCCTACCGGTAAAAGCCGTATGCCGTAAGAATCTTGGCTGGCGGTGTCGTTAGCCGTTACAGCCGCTGCGCCTGTGCGGTTAGCTGTTAAACGGTTAAACAACTCGGCGCTTACGAGGTTGCGCCCTATTTGTTGATACGGCACGTCCGAGCCGTCATCACTAAAAGTTACTGTTGAGGCTGAGGTAATAGGCCCGTAGCGGTTCTCAAAACGCATTTGCCCCGAACGGTCCACGTATAAATAGCCTTGTTCGCTGTTTGTTACTTTTTGTAGATATTGAACAGCGTTTATGTCAGCGGTCAAAGTTTCAGCCGCTAGCGTGCTGTTTCCTGTGTCTATGCTTGTGCTGCCGGCGTAGTCAATGTTGGCGTTTGCTAACACGGCGCTTACACGGGCTCCGCTTAACTGCTGGCTAAAGCTCGTGCCAGTCACTAGCGAGCGTAAACCTAGTTCGCTTGATTGATCCTCGGCAATTACGGTTACCCACGCGTCGCCTTGCGTGTCATAGCCTAGCTGTATGTCCTCAACAAGCCCCGAATAGATTAAATGGCCATTGCATTTTATGTTTACTGTGCGGCCAACCGTGATACCGGGGTAATAGATGCTTGAAGTGTTGAGCGGGTCTAACGCTCCGTCGGTGTTTCTAAACAATAAACGTGCTTTACCGGGGCTAAAAGGTTGTGTCCAGTCGTCACGGCCTCGACGTGTTGTAAACGATACGCAACGGTTCGTTAAATCGGCCATAATTTCTGTTCCGCTTAACACGTAATCGGTGTTGTCTAGTTTGCCTTTTACGGCGTCGTCAAGCGTAAAAGCGTTGCTAAACGCTGGCCCAATAAACCCTATTTCTACGGTAGGCGTTGGCGTTGCCATCAATAAAACCCAATATCTACTGGCGCTGGTCCACTAGAGCGGTTGTAGCGCCTTAGACCGCTTACTAGCCCTTCGGGGTCAAGGTTCGGGGCCGTAATGTTGTAGTTGTTTACGACTGGTGCGGCGTTGGCGCTTGCCATTCCGCCAGGCATTGGCAACGTGGCGTTATTTGACTGCATAGGTAACGATATGGGTATGTCTGGTTTTGGCGGCCCAAACGGCGTTGTGTCGGGCACGGTTAAAGTGCCAATTTGCCCGATGTCAATAAAGGGGAGCCGGTTAATTTGGCGAATTATGAAATTAACGGCGCCGATAAACTCATTAACAATGCCTGTTACCACTTTTTGGAATTGAGTTAGCAGAGAATCAAAAGCGCCTCTAGCTAGTTTGGTTATACGGTCAGGAATTGCTTTAACAAACGCAACAATGCCGTCTATTGCTTTACCTATCCCGGCTTTTACAGAATCCAAACTAAAAAACGTTGTAAACGCTGTTTTTATAGCTTCTAGCGGGCTGAGTATGGTTCGAGCTAGTCCCCAAACTATGTCTTGTATGCCGTTTAACGCTTGTTGGAAGTCCCCTTTAAATACGCCCCGCAAAAAGTCTATTACGCCTTGGAACGTTTGGATCATGCCCTCTACGGTGCTGATTATTCCCTCTAATATCGGTGTTACAACGGCTTTTACGTCCTCAAATACTCGAGTTACGACGTATCTAAACGTTTCTGATTCTTGCCAAAACAGCGCGATAGCCGTTACAGCTGCGCCAATAAGAGCAATAAAGCCGCCAACGCTAAAGATGATGCCGCCCAGAGCGACTACGGCGGCGCCTATGGCTCCGACTAGCACCGTACCTATTACGGTGGCTAATCCAAGTAAAAATGGCTTGGGGTTCGTTTTAATAAACTCCACAACACGTTTAATTACTGGTTCTACGGCCTGCCTTACGTCGTTAAACGCTTTTTGTAGTTTTGGTAGCCACTGTTCGCCTAATTCTTTAGCCCGATCTCTTAATACTCGCATTTGAGGTGCGAAACGCTCGCCTACGGCGATAAGAGCGCTTACGGCTTCTGCTAACCGCATTGCGACCGGTAACAACGCTGTACCAATGGTTATCCCAACGTCCTTTAAACGTGCGGTAAGTATGCGTTGCTGGTTCGCCAGACCGCCCGACGTTTTGGCAAAGTCGCCTAACGCTCCTTGTGCGCCCAGTTGCTCCATTATTAGCGCTTGACGCGCAATGATTTTAGAGCCTTCGGTTATTTCGCCGTTCATGTCAGCTAGGCCCATTTCTAAGGCTTTTGCGTCTACAGCGGCGGCGTTAAACAAAATGCCTAACTGTTTAAGGGGCTCGGTTTCGCCGGAGAGCCCCGCCCGCAACTTCTCAAGAGCTACTTCGGGCCGTAAATTGTTGAAGCTGGCTACGTCTGCCGAGGTGCGGACCAGATCGGCGCTAAAGGTCGCTAAATCGTCGCCAGATAAGCCGGCGGCAGTACCAAAAACACCAAAACTAGACGCTGCCTCTAAAAACTCACCCCGAGATAGCCCTACAGCGGTAGCCGCTTCTTTAGATGACGCAATAATAGAATCTGCGCCGCTTCTAAATATTGCCTGCGTTTTGCTCATCGACTCGTCAAAGTCGCTTGCCAGGTCTACGGCCTTAGCTCCTAACCCTACGGCGGCAACACTTATGCCGGCCGTCATTTTCGCTACAGAGGCAGTTACTTTTTTAGTGGCGTTCGCTGTTGATTTAGAAAACTTTTCCAGTGAGCGCGTAGCGTTTTTAGTGGCTTTTCGTAACCCGGAGGCGTCGCCCCCGATCAGCATACTTATTGACGCTTTTTTGCCCGCCACGGTTCGCTACCTCTATTGCGTCGTCCAGAATTTGTTCTAGCTCATCGTTATAGTAATCCACGACGTTTCTAAATTGGATGTCCGCCGCTTTATAAATAAACGGTTGTGGCACCCGCCGCCTCTGCGCCCGACGCATCAAACGGTCCCTAAACGTGATGGGGTCACCAAACATGACACGACCGGCGTACGGTATTTTCTTGCGGCCTACCCGCACGACACCGCCTTTAGTGGTCCCGCTGGTGCGTATGTCGTTTCGCAAACGTCCGCTCTGTTTCGGAGCTAACTTGCGTGCTTCTTCGGCCACTATGTCGGCGGCGCCCTTGTGGATGTCTTTAAACCGCTTCTTAAAATCAGCGTCTAAACGGCCCATTATGCGTTGGGCCTGCCGTAAACCCTGTATTTCGATTGTGGTTAATCTACCGGTATTTCGTTTTGCCACGTCTAGCCGCCTTAGCCGCTTTTTCTTCGGCTTTAACTTTTTCGTTCCAGGCTGTAAGTAGCCCCATTAGCGTAAGCGAGTCGGCGTTTAACAGCACGTCGAGCGGTTGCCCCGTGTTTAAAGCCAATACGCCTAACTGGTAGGCGTAGCTTCTTCGTCTAAAGGGGCGTCGTCGGCCTCAAATTCTACGGAATAGCCGGCGTCTAGCCATTGGTCAAAGTCCAGTTGGTCATGCTGGTTTTGGCGTCGGGCTGCTTCGTACCCAAGCCAATAAATGTGCTCTAACCGTGGACTTTCGCCAAGTTCTAGAATTGAGACGTTAAATTTTCGCTCAAATGCTATAAATAGCGCGCCGGTACCGTCGTAAGACCGTAATACGCCTTGGTTGTCTGTTACTTGGATTTGTGCTCGTAGCAACGTGTTCTCCAGTTTGTTTTAGCTTACGGCTTGTGTCACTGCTCCAGTGATAGGCCAACTTACGCTAGCAGTTGCCAGTTCTCCAACGGTGCCGTTAATAGAGGGCCACTCGGTAACTAGAGCGTTAAAGGTCCACTGCGGGTTAGTTGCCGCTGTTGCGCCTGCGTCGTTCTTGACAACTACGGCGGTAACAGTTCCAAGCAACGCTCTAATAGTGGCTTGCACGTTAGCTGACGCCAAGTCTTGGTTAAATTCCAAATCAATAGTGCCAGATTTTAGCCCGCCTATCATAGTGCGATTATTGTCGCCCATAGCGGTAGTTTCTAGCTGGTCTGCCTCTTCGCTAAAAGTAATTGAAGTTACCGCCGATGAAAGGTCAACGGAATTTATGGTGACTGAAGCATTATTTAACATGAATGCGGCCATTACTTATCTTCTTTCTTTGCTTTTGTTGCGGCGATATGACCGCCCTCTATAAGAGCTTCAATGTTGAGCCCCTCTAGATCTTTTTCGTTTACTGTCTCGCCGGGTTTACCAAAAGTAACGTTTCCGGCTTTTATCTTGTATTCGCTCACGTTGCGTATACCTCCAATTCAAAACGGGCGCCCATAAACTCGCCCTCGCCTACCACGATTTGGCCGTAATCCGACAATCTCGTAATTCGTGCGTCTGCCGCACTACCCCCTAGCGTAGTATCTCCCGCTATTGCGTTATAAACACTTCCCGTACCAGATACATAACCGTCCAATTTGTCTTGCGCTGTTTCAGCGTAAAAACGTTGCGCCAAAATCAGCACATCAAAGTTAAAGCGCTGCAACTGGCTTGCGTTTGTGCTTGCCCCCATAGAAACGCTGTAATCAGCGGGCGGGCTGCCAGGGATAACAACGGCGGCAGGCGGTACCAAACGGTCTGGCACTGTGTCAAAAACGACAATAAGCCCGGACAACGTTTCTAACCGTGTCTGGATGCCGTCTTTTATTGCGGCGTAGTCTGCCACTATGCGACACCAATTCGCCTGTAACCGGCTAACAGCCGCTGTATGTCGGGGTCTATGCGAGATACCCGGATAGGCCCAAAGTCGTTTACGACGCCAGCCATAACGCCTAACGGGCTACTACGTCGTTGGAATAGTCGAGCGGACAAAATCAGCGCCGCTTGTGCTACCGCCGAGGGTATAGAAGTCTGGTAGCCCCATTTCGCCGTTACTTGCACCGTCGGCCGGTCGCTTGTGTAACGAGGAAATGGGCTAGAAACCGAACGTATGCAGTTATACGGAGCCGAATTACCGACAACTATAAAATCTTCGGTAATGGTCAGAGTGGTTCCGTACGTCCCATTGTTACTGTCGTCCTGTTTAACTACCAGACTGTCTTTTGTGTGGAAATCGTCCGTATATACCAGCACGTTGCTAGAAGGCAGATAAACACGGGCTGTTGCGCTGGTGTCAGCTACAAACGTCCTACCGCAAAAGTTGTTTATTTCGTCCTCTGCGGCGTCTATTGCATCTTCTATGTAGGCGTCCTCGGACGTTGTGCCAGAAGGTATGCCCAGCGACGCTTTAACAAGCGCTGTGCTCGTATAGACCGGCATTATTTCTTAGTAGCGGTCTTTTTAGCCGGCGCCTTTTTCTTTGCCGCTGGCTTTTCTTCCACGTCAGCTGGTTTTTGTACCCGGCTAGGCGCTTGTTTTTCCCAGAGTGCGTCGTGTGTGCTCATGGTTCCTTAAAAAGTTGCGGTGGGGCCGGGCCTGCCATGTTAGACCCGGCCCCTACCTAGTTATCCCTCTAGTTAGAAGGTCGGTGCAATAAGGCCGGTGCCAGTAATTGCGCTAATAGCTGCCGGATAGCGGCCTGGGACGAATCCGACGTAGGAGTACATAACCAGCGTAAGCGTAAGGTTAAGTCCTGCGGTTTCGTCCATTCTCATCATCATGTCGCCATCCTCAAACAGGAGCATGTCGTTACGTGAAACCACGTAAACGGCATCTTCTGTGCCTGCTCCAAGGTCGGTACGGATGTTGGCGTCGGTCACTACCGGAATGCCAGCAATTTGTGTGCCGGTGTTTCCGTATCCGGCAACTGGTCCAGTTCCCATTGCGTTTTGCGGCACGTTAGCTACAGGCACAACAAGCGGGCGGCTGTTGCCGTCGCTAGAGCTCTGCAACCATGCGAGCCGTCGAGGATGCATAACGATCAGATCAGCGGGGCGATAAATGCCGCTGTTGATCTGCTGCACTGCGTCAAGCAACTTGCTGTAAAACTCCGCTGCTGTTGGGCTCGCATCATTGTAAGTAACAGCGTTAATGCCGCTTACTTGTGAAATGCCGAGAAGCTGCCCAGATGAACCAGAGCCGTTAATGAGTTGGTTATCTAGCGTTGTTGACATTGCCGAGGCCATGTCACTAGTTACCAAAGCATCAATACCGGTGCCCCGCTCCATTGCTTGGCGGCTGAGTTGCTGGCCGCTAGCTACGGTGCTGATGTTGCTGGTTAGCAGTGTGTCGTCAATATCGGTTTCTGATACGGCGTCATTTTCGGCTGCTTGTACCGCTGCGCTTGATCCGGTGGTAACCCTAGAAATGTTAAGGGTCATGCCAGAATCTGGAAGCGGTAGGTTACGGCACTGATCCGCAAAAGGACGGCCTGCTCTGGCCAGTGGCGCCGCCAAGTCCGTAAGGTACTGCGGTACGACTAAACCGGCGTAGTTGCTGGTGGTGCCGTCACGTGTAACCAACATTTCTTGTTGGTGGCGGTGGATACGCTCCGTAGCGGCCGCATCTTTAGACACCACGGAATCAATAAAGTCTTTAACAAAAGATGTTTCGTGGCTGTTGTCGCTGCGATAGGTCAGCGGTTCTTCTTTAACAACTGCTTGTCCTACGGCTGGTTCTTGTACGGGGTTTTCTGCGTTCAAGGCGCGTACCTCTGCTTTAATTTTGTCTGCTTCTAGTGTGCGTTCGTGCATTTCGCGTAGGTTTTCGATGCGTGCGTCTACTTCGCTAGCGCGTGTTTGCAAGTCAGCTAGGTTTTTATCTTCTTCTTCGGTTAGGTCGCGCACTTCGTCGGCGGCACGATTAACCAGTTGTGTTTGTAGCGCAGTAATTTCTGCGCGTTCTTCTATGAGTTGGTCTAGAAGTTTCATTAATAACGTTACTCCTGTTGTTACGTTCGTTTAGTTGAAGGTAACGACAGGTGGCATTAGCCGGCGTGCCGTTGGCGTTCTACATAAAACCTTAGCGCGTGTTAATCCGACAAGTTACGACCTAAATCAGCGTCGAAAGCATCATGCCAATTATTTATGTAATTAGCCCATTGCGGCGGTCGTTCAGTTAGCGCCCTTTTTTGGCACGTTGAACGATCAGCGTAAACCAGTTTCATTTCTGCCCCTGCGTCTACAAACGGTTGGCGGCGCTGTTTGGTACTTCCGCCAGTAACGAAAATAATTTGGTTGGCTGTTTCTACCCGGGAAAGTTCGGACAACATGCCACGTACAGCGGCGTTTGTTAGCGCCATCCCGTGTTGAGTGTGATTGTGCGACTGTAAACCAGATATTGCACTGTGTATTTGGTCGCGTTCTACGATTAAATCGCCTGCACGTTTAATTTGATTTGCGTAAGTGGTTTTGCCCGCGCAAGGCGGCCCGTAAACACAAACGATTTTAGCCACGTTTAATAATCGCCGTTAAGCAAGTGACGCCAGCGAGCTAGCCGTGGCGCTTGTGTCGTGTCGTCCGGGTCAAACGCTCGAGCGGCGATTAATTGAGCGTCACCGTATGCGGGCGCTGTAGGCGCTGTTAATAACGCTACGTGGTCTAGTTTTGCTTCTACTCGTGTTAGATGCCTGCGGCCCTCTACTTGTTTTTCTTCGTTGCGTATAGGCAAAAAACCGACGCTAAAACCGGAAACGTAACCGTTTTTGGCTAGTTCTAATGCTTCGTGTGCTCTGCTGGTTGGTGCTACTTGGAAGTCGGCTATTAGGCCGTTTGCGTCCTTTTCCCACTGGTAAGAGCGTCCTATGGGGAAGTTTTCGCGGTCGTGTCCGTGCATTAAGGGTATGTCGTTGCCACGTTCTTTTATTGACTTGTCAAATACGCTTTTGCCTAAACGCTCGACGTAGCTGCCTGCGTCGTAGGTTGCGTTCCAGGGTGCGACTAGCGCAACTATGTGGTGGTCGTTGCCCTCTTGCCTGGTGTCTATGTCAACAATGCTTAGGGTTCGGTGTTCTAGTTCCATGATTTAACCTAATAAGTCGTCGTGGGCTACGGAAGCGGTCACGTTTTCTAGATCTCGTATTTCGTCAATGGTTAGCCAGCCGCCTTCTAGCGCTGTTTTGTGTGCTTGGAAACGTTCGTTACGTGATCCTCTAATTAGGGCGTCTATGTTGAGGCGGGCTACTTGCCCTCTAGGTAACACTTGCGTGAAGGCCTGCTCCACTCTTGAGTACCAGCCCCGTAAACAGAACCTCACAAAGTTAATACTGTCCTGTTGCACGTTCTGGTAAGTCATAGATCCGCCCTCACTTGGCACGTTGACCATGTGCGACGGCACTTTAAACATTGTTGTTATTTCTCTTGCCGAGTTGACACGGGCTTGCACAAACTCAAGGTCTTTAGGTGAAAGCTGCAACGGCTGATATTTAATGCCGGCCGATAAAACCGCCGGTGAGCGTTGGCGGCCTCCGTGTGCGGCTACAAATGCGCTCTTAAGGTCGCCGGCTTCTTCGCGTGTTAGCTCGGTGTCGGATTGTAAAACGCCTGTTGGTACTGCGCCGCTTGTGTAAAAGTCGGCGGCCATTTCGTCCCCCGCTATTGCAATGCCTAGAGAACGGCGGGTAGCGGTCACAACGCCTAAACCCTCGTTAGCGCCCGGTAGCGTCATGCCTCTTATGTGCATGATGTCGTCAAACGGTACAGCTACCCCGTTTACTTGATATTCAACCGCTCCGCTTTGCGTTGTGCGTACTGCTACGGCGTCCGGGTTAATGGGTATTGCTACCCGTGGGAATCCGAGGCTGTCGCGGTCGCCTAGTAGACAGTAGGCGTTGCCGGCTAAAAGCAAACTGCTAACAATGCTGCTTATTGTGTCTATGCGTGTAGCGGCGGGGTCTGGTTGTTCCAGTATTGGCGGCGTCGGTAACACGATTTCGCCCCGCCTGTAGGCGTGAAACGGTAGCGAGCCGATTGAATCGCTAATGAGTTGCACGCATGCGTAAAGCGTCGGAATGGTTAGCGCTGAACTGTTGCTAACTGTGAGCGGTCCCGTTAATGGTTGCGGCGTCATGCCTCTTGACGGGATAACGAAATTAATATCTCTGTTTTCGGTTTTGCGATTCCTTAGGAGGCGGGTAATCACATTGTCTGCCTTTCGACAACTACGCCTAGAAACATTAAGCCAGCGCACAATATGAGGCCAAGGCCGGCCATATTACCTAACACGTAAGCAAAATAGCTGGCGAGCCCAAAAGCGAGCAACTGCAAAAAAGTCCCGAGCATTAAAATATTTTTGGTTTTGGTAATATCACTACTGGCTCCAAGCGTAGTGCAACGTCGAGGGCCATTATGGACGCTACGGCGGCGTCTATTCTGCGCTTGCTTTGCCGTGTCTCTTTTGTGACCCTAACACCGTATCTGTCCGAGCGAGTATGGCAATTTGCGACGTGTCGAGATAGCGCCGGGTTGTGGTCATGCGCTAAAGCTTTCGTTAGGACCAGTTCGGCAAACTGGCTACAAGCTGGCACCATCCGTTTAGGGCTTTGCGGGTACTCAATAAGTTGAGCGCCCGTATCTTGTTCAATAACTAACATCGCGTGTTGGAGTGCAAAAGGGTCATACGTGACGGCTCTCGGCTTCCATTCTTCAATTAACTCTGTTAAACGGTGGCTTACTTCGTCTAGCGGCACTCTCCAGGCGTCGTCAGCGCCTATAGGTTTTTCCCACATTTCCATTACTTTTAAACGTTTGTCTGGCGTGGCGGCAACTATCACGGTGGAATCGTTAGCAAAACTGGCGTCTACCGCAAAAACGACCTCTTCGCCTACCTCAATGTCGGCTTGCGGGCATGCGTCAAACTGTTCAGCGCTTAACCACTGTTCGCGTGCTTTGGTCCATTGTCCCAAGTGCAACCGCCTAAATTCACCTTCCGGTAATTGTAAGACTTGTGATTGTAAATAGTCGTCGTTTACCCAATCACCAAACGCTGGATGGTAACGCCAGGTCGCTAGCTGGTCGTGTGGCATGTTTTCCGGCGGCGGGTTCCAATATGACCACCACGTAGGGTCTGTGATTTCGCCGGCTTTTACTCGCTTGTCGTATTCCACCAGCTGCCATAAATAGGAATCATCGCCGCTGCCCGGTGTCGTTATGTGTACCAACATGGATTGTTTGCGGGCTCCCGAGCCACTTAACAACGCTTCGGTTAATTCGCCGTCCTTGTGCGCCCAAGTTTCATCAACAATGCAAAACGTAGGGTTCAGGCCGTGTGCTAATCGCCCGTCGCTAGATAGCACCCTAAGCACTCCGCCCGATAGCGGACAAAACAGCGAATCTTTAAACACTTCTACGGCGGCGGCTAGTTCCGGTTCTAACTCAATCATTGCTTTAATGTTGTCCAGGACGATGCGGGCCTGGTCTTTAGACGCTGCTACGCAATACACCTCCGGCGCCCATTCTCCGCTAGCAATAAGCGCCCACAATGCAATAGCGCTTAATAGCTCTGATTTACCAGATTTGCGGGGCAACATAACAAGGCAGTGTTTGTGCTGCCATAAACCGTTTTCGTTTGTTTCAAAAAGCCCGTTAATTATTTCTTGTTGAAACGGTCTGAGTTCTATGTGTTGGCCGGCTAAATCGCCCCGGTGATGTTTACAAAACGTTTCTATAAATCCGGCTACCTCACCACCCAAACTGGTTTTAGTGGTCATTTCAGCCACCGTTCTAATTTGCTGGTTATTTCTTTCGTTGTGGCAACCGTTAAACCTAACTTGCCTCGACTAAGCGGGTTTAACCCTAAGTCGGTGTAAAACCCACGTTGCACTTCTAATAGCTTGCGAGCCTCTAACGAATAACTTAAAAACGTTTCGTCCGTTTCGGCCAGTTCCATGCGCCGTTTAACGTCGGCATATTGATCCTGTAAGCGGCATAACTGCGCTAGCTGAAATAAATCAGACTCTGATACCCAAAGCGCCGCCGCTCTTGTCACTTTCTGCCAGAGTTCTAAACCGTCGCTGCGTAAGTCAACTGGCGGGGGCGGTGGACCGTCTACCGGTTCGGCCACTTCGTGCAATGGCTGAGAGCCCGTTTTGCTCGGATTGCCTAGCTTTTCTTTAAGTTCTATTGGTTTACCCGGATTCGTCATGTTTTTTTAAAAGTCATGGCTTTTTTGGAAAACTCGCATAAATAAAGCGTTTTTCGGAATTTTTATAGCGGGGCGGGATGCTAAAGCACTGGACCGGGGTGCACGGGGGGCATGTTCAGCCAAAAAAACCACAGTTCG
>MDSZ01019326.1_pt1 | contig 11203 bp, 9 predicted proteins | sample 811201 | NCBI WGS metagenome assembly MDSZ01 (sample SAMN05326647, study PRJNA326480) | marine metagenome | isolation source: seawater | place: Indian Ocean: North | collected 2010 | reverse complement strand
CGATAGAAATCAATCTAAACGCAGTTGTAGGCATGCATGTCTTACGAATGCCCCTTATTGAGAGTATCCTTATTATCCCCTTTTTCTAAACATAGTCATGTACCGTAGTGTTGCATTTGTGATAATTTTGCTTACAGCCTCTTTTACAGGTTGTACAGATTCAACACCAAATCGGACAATAGTGACTTTTCAAATAGATTCAGATGGTCAACAGTATTGGGTTTATCTTTATACAGTACCTAGAATTAAAATGGGTAATTTTACCATATCCAGTCTAGAAGAAAATGATACAGCAACTTCGGTTTTTAGTCATCAAAAAAAGATATATTTAGATAATATGACTGAAGATGAAGAAGGTTATGTCTTTTTTTCATTTAAGGCAGATTTATCTGAAGTTTTTTGGGAATTAAATTGCAAGCTCCGTCTATCTGAATCCTCTACAGAAGAACAGATAATTTTAGATGCAATTACGATAAATGGAGAGTCTGATGAAGGAGAACCTAAAGAATGGAAACTGCCTTATAGTACTCCTCTGAATTATAAACAATGAATATAACACAAGCACCTGCCGCATATCAGGCAACAGTTGGCATAGTCGTTGCATTCTTACTTTATTTAATTTTATTTTTGACAGGATATATTCAATTCGATGTAAGTTCACTTTTGACATTTTATGCATTTTCAGTTTATACGGTATCCTTAGCTGCAGTTATGGGTGGTATTTTACTTGGGATGTTTATAGCTACAAGGACATTATCAACTCAAGGATTTACACCTTTTGAAGTCTCTATGCTCCGGCTTAAAGATGATATTAATAGCCTTCAAAAAGAAGTTAAAATTATTACAAAATATCTGGAAAAAGAGCAAGAAGAAGATAGTGAGTAATTATATAAACTTTCTACTTTAATGTAATATTATGAAGAAAGGTGTTAATTCTTTTTTTGTTTCGTTCATTGCCTTGATTTTGGCAACACCAATTGCTGGAGTAACCAGTACATTTGCATTTAGTGATTCATATTTATTATCAAATGAAATGGGCGATTTTTCACGCTCTAGTTATGAGGTAGATATAGATTTTGCAGGTGAAAACACGGGATATCAATCAATTACGCGTAATGAGCTTGTAACTTTTGCTTTTGTAGTTTCTAATTTAGGGACTATGGATGATACTTATGATCTAGAAATATCTTGGGAAGATGATGGTGCAGGATGGTCTGGTGAGTCAGAATATGAAACTGTATCAGTTGTTTCACAGGGTCAAGAAAATGTTAATTTTAGTTTTCAAGCTCCAGTACAAAATGTATATGACAATTCTCAAATGACATACACTTTGGACGTCACTTCACAGAATGCTTCAGCAGCCGATTCATTGAACCAAATTATAGATATCGATATGATTTATGCAATAGATGTTGAATTAAAGCAAGGAGATTCTAAACAAGCTAAAAGGGGAGAGTCAGCTTCCTATGTTGTAACTTTAACAAATAGAGGAGACAATGCAGATAATTTTGGAATTGAAGTTGGGGATTTACCTAAAGATTGGTCAGCCTCGGCAAGTATATCTGAAATTTACCTAGAGCCGGATGGTTGGCAAGAATTTACAATGGAAGTTATAGTTCCAGATACTGCGGCAGTTGATGAATATGCAATGATTCAAATAATCGCTAGGGTTCAAGAAGAGGATTACGATTATATTTATGGTTATGGAAATACAAATACTACTGCTGAAGATGGCCGTACATATGGCGTAGATATAGTTGCAGATGCAGAATCCAAGCAAATTATTCCTGACGGAATGATTATTTATGATATTTCAGTCACAAATGACGGCGATGAATCCGATTCTTTTAAGCTGCATTTTGAAGATGTTTCTAAGGAGGGCTGGGTTTCTAATTTGAGCCAGTTTGAAATAGATAATTTAGGCCCAGGAGAATCTTTTAGTTTGGTTTTGACAGTTTTTTCACCTGAAGATGCAGAGGAAAATGATTGGTCACTAACAAAAGTTCACATTTATTCAACCAACAGAGAACAATTTGGTGATGATTTAGTAGTCAACACATCAGTAAGACTGCCAGTAAGAGACGTGTCCTTATCAACATCAGAGGATACTATGAGTGGCAATCCGGGTTCAACTTTAACATATACAGTTTCAGTTACAAATACAGGTTCAGATCCTGATGATATTTATCTGGGTTTTGAAATTTGTGAATCTTGTAACGCATGGGTAGTTTCATTAAGCAAATATACTGTTGAAGATCTTGATGATGGAGATTCAGAAGATGTTTTATTTTTTGTGGAAATTCCTTCTTCAGCAAGAAATACTGAGGAAGCAATTTTTACTGTAACTGCAGAATCACATGATGATTCATCAGCAACTGCAGAGTTGGAAATTACTTCAACTGTAAATACGGTTATTGATCAATACGTAATAGCTTCAGTAGTACCAATAATGTATCCTGGAGACATGAATCAATTTAATATTTCTATAACTAACAATGGTAATAGTTATGAAAGTTATAAATTTAGTAAAGGTTCCGGTGTTCCTGACGATTGGAAGTTTGAAGACACCTTAATTTACGAAACCCAATCCTTAGAGCCATATGGCGGTAATGAAATGTTTGTTCTTCCTTTTGAAATTCCAGATGATGAAAATCCGGGATTTTATAATTTCACAATATATGTCAAATTATCTTCATCAGGTATTAAAGTAGATACGATTGCTTTATCGGTTAAAGTTGAATATTATGCAGATTTCACAATAGTTATAGATCCTTCACAATCAATAGGCGATCCAGGGTTTACACACCAGTTACCAGTTACAATAACTAACAGTGCAAACGCTGACGAAGAAATAGATTTTGCTGTAGAAGGCCTTCCTTCAACATGGACATACTGTGTTTTATTCAGTGGCAACTGTCTCAATTCATTAAATATTGGTCAAGGTGCAACATCAGATTTTATTCTTGAGATTACTACTCCAGTTAATGAGCCTGCAAATACTAATGGACTTTTCCTAACCTTAGTAGGAACATCATCACTCAATAATAAATTTGAAGTTCGTGAGAGTTTTAAGATAATGACAAATCCAACATATATCCTTTCAGTTACTACTCCTGCAGATACTAAAACAGGTGCAGCAGGCGATACAATTCCTTTCCAATTAGTTATTGAGAACTTAGGTAATGATGTAGATTATGTTAATTTACCTTCTCCAACTCTGCCATCAGGTTGGGTTGGAACATATACAGTATCCTCATTCACTTTAGAGCCAATGGAATCTAAAACAGTTTATCTGAATGTAAATGTTCCAGCTAATGTGTTTGGAGGAAACAATACAATCACTTCTAAAGTGTCATCTGATCAATCCGGAGAAACAAGGACGATAGTTTTCACAGTTTTTGTTGAAGAAAAGGCAGATATTGATGTTGAATTGAAAACAACAGCAGGAGACGTCACTGCAGGCACTCCAGGTAATTTCAAAATTATGATTACAAATAATGGAAATACAATAGAAAATTTAGCATTAGTGATGGAAGGTAAAAGAGCCTCCTGGTTTACTTTGCCAAAAGAAACAATCTATTTAGAGCCTGGAAGCTATGAGGAGATAATGGTCGAAGTTCGTCCACCAGTTACTCAGTTAGCTTCAGATACTTCAGCTACTCTTAATGTTACATTGAGTAGTGATTCTTCTAAATCTGTAAAGCTTAGTTTACCATTTTCAGTTTTAAAATCAGATTTAGTTACTGAAGAAGTCGTAGAAGATGAAGAAGAATCACTTTTACCTTCTTTAAGTTTAGTTAGTACTATACTAATTATTTCACTTATTTCGTTCATTCGTAAAAAGAAACTTTAGGAGTTAATTAATTTTGAAATCTGTTACTGCAGATGACGAAGTTCAAATACATAACGTCGTTTCATTATTGAGAGATTCCGAAGACAATATTTTTGATAAAGATATTCCTGAAATAGAAATCAAATATCTAAGAGCTGCCAGCATAATTCAGACTGAGCAGAAAATTTTAGATTCTTTAACTTTAGATAAGCATTTGATTCAAACTATTCAAGCTTTAGACGATGCACACACAAGCCTTAATTTAATTTCAGAAAGGTTATGTACTTGGCATGCCCATACAACAGGAGAATCTAGAGTGGTTATTGATGAGTTATTGAGTAAGAAATCATTACAGCCCCCTCTTTCTAATCTTAAACAAACATATCTTCAAGTTCAAGATTTAATAGAAATTTTATCTAACCACATTGATGAAGAAGCTCCTAAGATTTTTCCAGCTATGGTAGAATTACTTGATTCACAATTAACAGTTAGGCTAGTTTCTTGTGCTGGCTCATTAGCCAAACTCGCTCGTCTTCCTTCATCAACAATACAATTGCTAGGTGCAGAAAAGGCATTGTTTAGACATATATCCGATGGTTCACTTCCTCCGAAACATGGGATTCTTTATCAGCACCCATCCGTTAAAAGTTCTAAAAGGAAAAATAAGGGAAGAGTCACTCGTTCTTTAGCTTCTAAGGCAGCAATAGCTGCAAAGATAGATTATTATCGGGAGAAAGATGAGTAATAGGATAAAATTTGATTTTTCGACCTTTCGTAATGGTTTGCTGATGGGAATGGCTGATGCAGTTCCAGGTGTGAGTGGCGGCACTATAGCGTTAATATTAAGAATTTATAATAAATTGATTTTTTCATTATCTGATTTTTTGAATTATATTAAGAACAAATTCCCCTCAGAATCACATAAACAATTTATGACCGCTTTTCAATTCTTGTTTACTTTAGGATTAGGTATGCTTGTTTCTTATTATGTAATTACTAAAGTTTTAGTAGGCTCAGAAAATCAACCAGGTTTATTGTTAAAATCCACAACAGCACCTTTTATTTTTTCGCTTTTCTTTGGTTTAGTTTTGTCCAGTGTTAAAGAACCATGGCAAAGAGTAGAAAAAAGAACAGTCAGTCGCTACGCACTTTGTTTTACAGGTTTTACTTTAGTTTTACTTTATACTAATTTATCATTAAATAATGACGGAGGTAATATTATTTTAATAATTAGTGGAGCACTTGCACTTACAGCAATGCTATTGCCAGGAATTAGTGGTGCACTTGTACTATTGACTCTTGGTCAATACACAGTAGTAGCAAATGCAGTTCATGATTATAATTTTAGTGTTCTTCTCTATTTTTTGTGTGGAGGTCTTATTGGTTTGTTTACATTTGTACCATTTATGAATTTTATGCTATTAAATTTTAGGGAAGATGTCATGTCAGTTTTAACAGGATTAATGCTTGGATCATTAGCAACACTTTGGCCTTGGAAGGAAAATTATTCATCTAAAGGCGTATCTCCTAATTTAGGTATACAAGAAGTATTTGATAATTTTGAGTTAGTGTCAATAATAGGGGCCATTTGTTTTGGTTTTATTGGTTTTGCCTCATATTTAGCTTTAAAAACCCTAGAAAAAGAGACAAATTAATCTAACGAGAGCTTTTAAAAACCCTACCTGTCAACATAATTATATGCGAGTTCTAATTGCAGGAGCTGGTGAAGTCGGATTTCGAGTGGGTCGTGATCTCGTTTATCGAGGACATGAAGTAACACTTATTGACTCTAATTCTTCTTCAGTTAAAAGAGCTCAGACACTCGATGCACAGGTATTCAAGGGAAATGCAGCTTCAGCTAAATTTTTGATGGAAGAAGCCTCAATTAAGGATGCAGATCTTTTCATTGGAGTTACTGGTAAAGATGTAGTGAATTTAGTAGGATGTTCACTTGCAAAAAAAATGGGATGTAGTACAATTGCTAGATTGAATAATCCTGAAATAATAGATTTACCTCCTGATTATGACCATCAACAATTATTTGGAGTGGATGCGTTTGTTAGCCCTGATGAGTTATCTATGCATAGAATATGGCAGATCCTGTCTAGGCCTGCTTTGACTAGATTAGAACATTTTTCGGTTGGTAAACTTCGAATTCTTGAGATTAGGTTAAATGATAGTTCACCATCAGTAGGCCGCCCACTTTCAAATATCAAATTACCGCCACATTGCCGTATTGCTTTAATTGCTAGAGAGGAAGGAGTAACCATTCCTTCTGAGCAAGATATTTTGATGCCTAGAGATAGGATATTGATTTTACTTAGTGAGCATAGTGAACTTGAAGAACTTTCAGATTCACTTGGAATTCCAAAGGAAATAACAAGTGAAAGAAATATCAAGCGATTGATGATTGCAGGAACAAGTAGAATTGCTTTAAATTTGGCGAAACAAGTTCATGAAGACTCTAGGTACAAGGATGTTGAGGTATACGTAACAGAACCAGATCCCATTTTAGCTGAAAAGGCTAGTTCAGAACTTCCAGAGAGTGTAAGAGTTCTTGTTGGTTCTTCTACAGATCGTCACTTCCTTAGAGAAGAAGGAATACGATATGAAGATTTATTCGTTGCAGCTACAGATCGTGAGGATTGGAATGTTTTAAGCTGTTTATTAGCTAAGAAGGAAGGCGCAAAGAGAACCGTAGCCTTAGTTTATCAAACAGAATTAGAATACGTAGTACAAGATACAGGAATTGATACGCTAATAAATCCAAAAAGAGTTACAGTTAATGCAATTGTTAATAGAGCCACATCTACCGATAAAATTGAAGGAATGGAGGAATTAGAGGGTGGAGAGGCTTCGGTGCGAGAATTCTTAATAAAGAGTAATAGTAAGAATGTAGGTATCCCTATTGGTAAACTTGGAGTTCCAGAACAAACATTAATTGCCATGGTGAATAGAAAAGGTGAAGCGTTATTCCCAGATGATGAGTTTACTTTTAATGAGGGAGATCATGTTCTTGTTTTTACACTTAAAGGTAAATTGCCAGAAGTGGAGAAATTTTTCTATTAAATTTAATGCGCTTTAGTCTAATATTTAGTTTAACAGGTACTTTAATTGCTTTCTTTGGTTTATCTTTCTTATTTCCAATAATTACAGGAATAATATTAGGTGAAAATATCACAGATATTTTTTACATGTTTGTGACACCCATGTTATTTTGTTTAATTTTTGGTTTCATCTTCAGTACATATTTTCATATTGAAGAGGACATTAGAAATCGTGAAGCTTTTGCACTTGTAAGTATAGCTTGGATATTAATGGTTCTAGTTGGAGCTTTTCCATATTATGCTGCAGAAAAATTTGAGTTAATGTCATACCAAATAGGTATAGCTGGAGCTATTTTTGAGTCTATGTCAGGATTGACTACGACAGGTGCGACAATATTAGAAATTACAGATGAAAGTCAGGTAATAAATTCTGAACAATATTCTAATGGTTATTTTGACGCACCAAAATCGTTATTGCTTTGGAGATCACAGACACAATGGTTAGGCGGAATGGGAATTATTGTTTTAGCGACTATTATATTTTCTAGATTATTTGGAGGCGGTATTCAAGTTTTACAAGCTGAAATGCCAGGGACTGGCGTTACTCGCCTTAAACCTCAAATGGCACAAACAGCAAAACTTCTTTGGACCTTATATTTCTTTTTGACATTAACTGAAATTATTTTATTATATTTAGCAGGACTTTCCTTTTATGATGCAATATGTAATTCTTTCTCTACAGTTTCTACTGGAGGTTTTTCTCCAAAAATGGAGTCAATTGGCTCTTACAATAGTGCATCTGTTGATTTCATTGTGACTTTTTTTATGTTAATATCTGGAGTTAATTTTGTTATATTGTATTACATATTTAACCATATTAAAGATAATTCAAAATCGATTCAATCACGTTTTAGGCAAATATATATATTACTTAAAGAGAATGAAGAATTGAAAGTTTATTTATTCCTTATATTTTCTTGTTCTAGTCTTATTTTACTTAACTTAGTTTTAGAATTTGACGAAGAACAATCTTTCAATTCAAATTTTAGTTATACTATATTCCAAACAGTGTCTCTACTGACAGGCACAGGTTTTACTACAACAAATTATGCATTGTGGCCTAAAATGTCCATATTTGTTTTATTGTTAATTATGTTTATGGGAGGATGTGCAGGTTCAACCACAGGAGGTCTAAAAACTGTGAGAATTATGTTACTTTTTAAAGCGTTAAAGAGAGAATTACTTTTAGTAATTCATCCTCGTGCAATAATAAAATTAAGAATTGGTAAGAAAGTATTGGATGAATCCTTGTTTAGGAACGTAGGAGTCTTTTTCTTTATTTTTATTATTATCTTTCTTTTTGGTTCTTTAGTTACGTTGTATTTGGAACCATCATTAACACTAATTGACGGCATCTCTATTTCATTATCATGTTTAGCAAATATAGGTCCTGGGGTAGGAGCCATAGGTCCATCAACAACATATTATGGGTTTAGTGATCCAACTGTCTTAGTTTTATCAATTCTAATGATGTTAGGCAGATTAGAAATAATTACAGTTTTACTTTTATTCTTTCCAGATACATACCGCGATTAAGGTTAAGTTTCTTTACAGAGCCTTTATAGATGAATTATGGCGGAGGAAGACTTAGCTCCTGAAATTCCAGATTTTATAAAAAAATATGTTCCAGGAATAACAAGAGGTTTGTCTTGGGCTAAATATAGTAAAGATAAGGCAAAAGGAACAGAAATGAAGGTTGATGCTTACAACGAATCTAAAAAAAGAGGTTATCAGAAAGCAATAGATGTGCCGCCAGGTAAAGCAGAAGAAGTTTTTGAAGAAATAAAAACAGAGTTATGGGCTGAGGCTCAGGAATTAACAAATGTGGCTAAAGAAATTGCCAGTAAAGTTAATTCTCAAGAATCTAAAGAGGAGAGAGAAGAGGTACTTAATTTAGCCAAAGAAGCTGCCCGTAATGCAGGCTTGCAAGGTGCAATTGCCGCAGGTTGGGAAAAAGGATGGAATGAAGGCATATCTAGCAAATCTTAGATTAATCTGGATTGCATACTTTTTGTAAATATTTCTCGCTTAGTCATTGATTCAATTAAATCAGATAAGAAATGGTCATTTTTTATTATATTTAGTAAATGTTCTTTGTCTACAGCTAAGTCAATATATTTCGTTCGTCCATGTCTTCCTAAGTTAACAACTTTTGCATTAATTAATCCTTGCATATCTAATTCAGATATAATGTGACCAATCCTTCTTTGTGTTAGCTCATCTAGATTATAGCTATTGCAAAGTTTGCTATAGGTGCTGTATACTTCTCCTGTAGTTTGTTGACTATTATTTTTATTTCCTTGATTTAGGATTATACTTGCTAATGTTGCTTTATGTTGAATTGGTAAAGTGATAACAATACTGTTAACTTGATCCCTTTCCATTACATTTTGAGCTTTATTCACATGCTCCATGGTTACGATTTCCCTCTCTTCCCTTTCGGCTAATTCAGCAGCAATTCTTAGTAAATCAATAGCTTTTCTTGCATCGCCGTGTTCTTGTGCTGCCTTGCTAGCACAATAAGTCATTACCATAGGGTCGACAGTGTTCTCTTTGAAGGCCATTCTTGCTCTTTGAACTAAGATGTCTTCAATTTGAGGTGCATTATATGGAGAAAAAGTTAGAGATTCTTCTCCTAGGCGTGATTTTACTCTAGGATCTAACCATGAAGTGAATTTCGCATCATTAGAAATCCCAATGATTGATATTTTAGAATTATCTAAATCAGAATTCAATCCGGTTAAATGATATAGTATTTCATCACCGTTTTTTGAAACGAGTGAATCTATTTCATCTAAAATAACAATTGCAATTCCGCCGTTTTCATCAGCCTTTTCTTTTAAGGATGAATAAACCTTGTCAATTCTCCACCCTGCGCTAGGAATTTGCTTTTCCCATTCATTGGAATAGGTCTTTCCTATGTTTGTTAAAATGCCATAAGGAGTATTAGTTTGTTTGCAATTTATGTAGGCAGTGTGTATTTTTACATTCTCGTTTTCAGCTTTTTCTTTGAGTTGTTTACAAATGAATTTTGCTATAGCTGTTTTTCCAGTTCCAGTTTGCCCATATACTAAAATATTAGATGGCCTTGATCCGTAAAATGCAGTTTTTAAAATATTTGCAACTTGATTAATTTCATTAAGTCTATGTGGAAATTCAGAAGGCACATATGATGTTGAAAGAGACTCGCGGTTCTTGAAAATTATTTCATCGTGTATAAGTTTATCGAAAACATTGCGGTTTCCTGTGTTTAGCTCCTTATCCATGTTAATCAAATTTACAATTAGTGGAACTTAGCATATAGCCAACTAGCTATAAACTTGCGGGGTATCTAACAAAAAAAAATACTTTTTATACCCTTTTTTTCCGTTTGTATTTTATCAAAATATAATCATTTTAGATATACATTAAATTACTACCAAAAGGGTTTATTTCATATCCTATTTCTATATTTCTTGTCCGTAAAAGAAAAAGAAGTAATAGCTTGGCTTTCAGAACGCAAGTTAATGCCTTCACCTGAATTAGTAAGTCACATTTCTAATCATCCTGAAGGGCTAGTTTTACTAGAACGAACAGTTACATCTTTGACAGAGCCTAAATTATTCTTAGGTATTTCAGATCTAATTGAAGAAGAAAAATTTGAAGCTCCAAAACCAATAGAAAGGAAAAAGGTTTCAGATATTCCACCCGTAATTATTGAAAGGCAAATACAGAAAAGTATGTCTGACGGAAAATTAGAAAGCTATGTTTCCTTGTTTAATGATAGATTTAACAATTTGTCCAAATTGGTACGCAGAGACCCTTCTATGCGTGATGCAATAAGAGATACTTCTAATTTAAGTCCTGATGAAGAAAATAAAATAATTGGAATGGTTGCAGATATTCAAACATTCAACAATGGACGCACCCGTGTAACACTTGAGGACAAAAGTGGCCGAATTAATGTAATGCTTCAGGAATCTAGTGATGAAAATCTTAATTTATTAATGGATGAAGTCATTGGAGTATCTGGGAAACTTAGTAGGCAAGGGAATGTTTTATTTGTAAATTCACCAATAATAAGACCTCATTTAGGTAGATATCGTGAAGTTTCAAGGGCAGAGGAGCCTCACATTGCTTTGTTTATTTCAGATGTCCATTTAGGAAGTGGCACATTCCAGGAGCGAGAATGGGACAAATTTATTTCTTGGCTTAATGGAGAGTTAGATTATCACAAAGAATGGATACCTAATCCTGGATATCTAGTAATTGCAGGCGATGCAGT
>MDSZ01006380.1_pt1 | contig 11203 bp, 8 predicted proteins | sample 811201 | NCBI WGS metagenome assembly MDSZ01 (sample SAMN05326647, study PRJNA326480) | marine metagenome | isolation source: seawater | place: Indian Ocean: North | collected 2010 | reverse complement strand
TACTTAAAATAGGTCCAAAGATTTCTTTAATATTAATTATATTTTTTTCAGGCAATCCATTATAAATAATTGGAAAGATATATTGATCATTTCTTTTTTTTCTGGAGCCAAATATTATTTTATCATCATAAGAAGAATTTCGATCTAAAATTTTATAAATATTATTAAACTGATCTTTTGTCGTAATCGGTCCTAAGACTTTTTTAAAATCTTTAATTTTTTTTAATTTATTTATTAATAAACAAACAAAATTATTTAATAATGATTTTTTAATTAATAATTTTGTAGTGGCCACACAAGCTTGGCCTGAATTAGAGCAAAAACTTTCAATAGCTATTTCAACATATTTCTCAATATCATCATCATCTAAAATAAGAATTGAATTTTTTCCACCCAGTTCAAGACTTAATCTTTTAATCGAAGAAGATGCAGAGCTCATAATTTTTTTACCTGTTTCAGTTGATCCAGTGAATGAAATCATATTAATCAAGTTATTATTCACTAATTTAGAACCAATAGAACTTCCTTTTCCAAAAATCAAATTTACTACCCCTTTAGGTAAACCAATATTTTTTAACAACTTAACAAAATATACTATCGATCTAGAAGCATACTCGCTTGGTTTTATGATAACCGAATTTCCACCAGCAAGTATAAACGGTAATCTTTCTGACATTACTACAAAAGGATAATTCCAAGGAATAATCAAAGCAATAGTTCCAACGGGCTCGTAAAATATTTTTCCAACTATTCGCTTATTTTCTTTTTCAACTTTTGTTTTTAAGCAATTTACATTTTTCCAAGCAAAATCCCAAATTTTTAAACTATTTCTTATCTCATTCTCTGCATTAATTAATTTCTTACCTGTTTCTTCAGATTCATATTTTGCAATTTTTTTTAAATTTTTTTTTATCAGATATGCAATTTTTTTTATTATTTCGGATCTAATTTTTAAATTATAGTTATTATATATTTTAAATCCTTCATAAGCTGAGCTTATAACATTATCTAAATCATTATCATTACAATCAGGGTAATAAATTTTTTTTTCGTTTAAAAATGATCTATTATAAAATATTCTTTTTGAGGTACTTTTTGTCCAATTATTATTAAAATATATTTTATTCACATTATTATAAATATATTTTTTCTAATATATTTTTTTTCGGTTTGCCGTTATATGTTTTTGGTATTTCTGGTACTGGAATCAATTTATCTGGTATTTCAATTTTTTTTAATTTTCTTTTGATATAATTTTCTAATTTATTTAACATTTTATCAACTTTCTTTACTTTATTAAATTTTATAAACATAAAAATCTTTGATCCTTTAATTTGATCATTTTTTGATATTCCTGTGACTTCATCTACGATTTCATTTTTTAAAATAGTATTTTCTATAGAAGCTAATGATACAATTTCTGCACCTTTTTTAATTATGTCCTTACGCCTTCCTATTATTGTTAACTCTCCATTTTTATAAGATCCAATATCTCCTGTATCAAAAAAACCATTTTTCAGTTTTGGTTTACTCAATTTACCATGTTCATTTATATAACCATCCATTATGTATGGAGATTTTATTAATATATTTTTTTCGTTTTTATTATAAATTTTAATTTTAATTTCTTTTGAATGATAACCAACTGAACCTGTAATAAAAGTGTTTTCCCAATTTTGAATTGTGAGTGGACCACCAATTTCTGTTAATCCGTAACAAGATAAAATTCTTACATCAAAATGTTTCTCAAATTTATCAACAATGTTTTGATGTAAATAGCTACCAGTCGAAACAAACTTAATTTTCTTAATTTGTTCTTTTAAATTATTTGAAACTTTTAGTTTTGTAAGAGAATTTGCTATCTCTGGTGTTAGTTGTAAATAATTGATATCTTTATTATCAATTTTCTCCCAAAAATAATAAATATTTAAAGCCGATATTTTATTTATCAATGTAATTTTTGATCCAGAAAAAAAACAAGAAAAAAATGTATTTAAAATACCTGCATTATAATACATGGGTAAAAAATGTAGAAGATTTGTTTCATTTTCATATCCAGCTAACTTTGCGTATGAAATTGATGAACCTATGTAAGACGAATTCGAAATTTGTATACCCTTTGGTTTACCAGTTGTTCCAGATGTAAAAATAATTAAGTAAGGTGAGTTTTTTCTGATGGTAGGAATGGTTTTTCTTTTCAAAAATTTGATGTTATTTTTTTTTAATATTTTAATTTTTGGTTTTATAATTTTTTCTAATTCTTTGATTTTCTCATGTTTTAGCTCAATATCAATCGGGCATATTACATAGTTGCCCAATAAACACGCAAAAAATAAATAGAAGTATTCAATTGAATTATCTAAATTTACTAAAACTTTGTCGCCGGGTTTAATTTTTTTTGATTGTAAAAAACTCAATACCTCAAGTGAATTTGAATAAAATTCGTTATAAGTTATGGATTTTTTATCTATCTCATTGCTTATAAATTCTTTTTTTCCATACAATTTTACAATTCTATTAATTTCCTTACTTATATTCATTTATTTATAAGAAGTATAGAATTTACATAAATCTATCGTAGTCTGAAATTTTTTCTACTTTTTCGCCTGAAGCAATTTTTTCTAAAAGGATGTTTGTGTTGTGTCTAATACAATGAAATTGACAATGTTTTCTTGGGTCAAGTTTTTCCATAATCTCTTTTCTTGTTTTGCCCTCCCATATTTCTTTAAATGACTCTACATTTGCGTCTCCTATTTGTAAATTTTTATTACCTCTATGATATGGACAAACATAAACCCCACTAGGAGAGACAACAGTTCTCATTTCTGCTGTTAAACATCTAGAATATTTTTTTTCTTGAATCTTTTCACCCTCAAGAGTTCTATCTAAAGTGTAAGGTGATATAATTTTAAATTTATCATCAATTAAATGATTACTTTTTTTAAGTTCTTCTTTAATAATTTCTGCCATTAAATTAGATGTGTCATTTAGAAAATGAAATGGATCAAATGAAGGTTTAACCTCAAAATAATCACAACCTATATCTTTTGCTAATTGTGCAGCTTTGTAAATATCAGTCGCATTTGTTTCTACATAATTTTTTCCTTCTTCACTTCTTGTTCTATCAGATCCAACTTTTTCGAGTACTAAAAATGAGAAACCCAGTTTTGTTGTTCTTGATTCAGATAACTTTCTCATTCCATCTATTACTTTGTTAAACTGAGACTTTCCACTTGCATGTGGTCTATACTGTTGAAAAACTTCTTCACATCCAGCATCTACTGAAATTCTCACCCATTTGGTATGATGAGCAAGTGAATGAAGATACTTGTGAATTAGTGTGCCATTAGATGTAACTCCAACATGAATGTCATTCTTATAAAAGTAATCTACAAGTGTTCCAAATTCTGGATGAGCCATTGGCTCACCTCCACCAATAAGCACAACAGCCTTGACTCCTATATCAGAGAATTCTTTTGCCATTTCTTTAATTCTTTCCCTTTTAAATCCACCCTGGTTTAAAAGACTTGCGCTGATACATCCGTGGCATGCTAAATTACAGGCAGTTGTTGGATCAAGTTCAACAACCCATGGATTTGATAGACCATTTTTATTATCTAAAAAACTTTCAAATCTATTTTGAAAGCTTATTTGTCTAGCTTTATCTTCTAGCGAAAGGGCTTTTTCCTCTAATTTCATATAATTTAATTAAGAAAATTGACGTTAAAAGTCAATCAAATAACTACAGTTTTATTATCTTATTCAGTATTTCCATTGTTTTAATACCGTTTTTAGCAAATGTATACTTTCTGATTTTGTTATTTTTTATCAGTAGATTAATAAAATTCTTCATCATGTTTTTATGGAGCGGTAAGTCATAAGTAAGTTTAATTTTTTTAATTTTATTATTTTTATAAATATATAAAAAATTGTCTTCAGAATAGTTAGTAGAAAATTTAATATTTCCTTTTAAGCCATATATTTTAAAATAATCCTCTTTAACTGGAGATATAGAACACCATGACCCTTGACCAATAATACCATTCTTTAATTTCAAATTGATTACAGTTGTATCTTCAACATTAAAATTTTTTTTAAAATTGTTGTTAAATGAATTTGCACTTTCTATCTCTCCAATCAAATAATCAATTAGATCTAAACTATGAATTCCCATATCCATAATATTACCACCCCCACTTATCTCTTTCTTAAAGCGCCATGGAATTATTTTATTTTTTATATTTGCTGTTGGGTGATTCTTATGGTTGTGAAAATATCTTGTTTCAAAGAAAACAATTTTTCCAATAAAATTTTTATCTAAAAGTTTTTTTATATATATAAATCTATTCAAATATCTTCTATAAAAACATGTAAGCAAATTAAATTTATATCTAATTCTTAATTTTTTTATTTTTACTATTTCTTTGTTGTTTCTTACCAAAGGTTTCTCGCAAACAATATTTTTTTTAAATCTGCAGAACTTTTGAATATAATAAAAATGATAGTTAGGTGGTGTCGCAATATAAATAGAATTAATATTTTTATCATTTTGGATTTTTTTTATATTTTTAGAGGTATTTGAATATATTTCTTTTACATCGATTTTATTCGCAACTTTTCTTGCTTGATCAGTATTATCACTTAGAATCGAAATAATTTTAGAATTATTTTTTATATTTAGAGAATTTCCTACAAGTCTTTCTACGACATCTCCACTACCAATAATACACCATTTAAGCATTTAATTTTAACCAATTTAAATATTTTTTAATTCCAATGTTCAAACTTGTTTTTGCTTTAAAATCTTTATTTTTCGAAATTAAAGGACCCCTAACAACACTACTATTTGACCATGGAGATGCACCTTTGCCAATTTTAAATTGAATTTTTTTATCTTTTTGCAGCGCCTTGAATATTTCTTTAATAGAATTATTTTTACCTGTTCCGAGATTTAATGTGGAGCTTTTATATTTGTTCATCTTCAAAAGCTTAAAAATTGCATTTGTAACATCATCTATGTAAGTAAAAGATGCTCTAAAATCTTTGCCACTTTTAAATTTGAATGATCTCGCACCTTTTACATATTTGTAAAGAATAATTGGTATGGGTCCTCTTTGAATATTTAATTTTTTACAAATCATTGGTGGTCCGTATACCCATGATACTCTCAAAGAGACACAATTCTTATTAAAGTTTTCCCTATAAAAGTTTACAATAATTTCTCCTAGTCTTTTCGTCCCAGAATACATAGAAAAAGGTGTTGGAGTGACATCTTCATTAATTTTTTTTTTATTTTTAATGTCTTGATAAACAGATCCTGTACTTAAATATATAAATTTAAATTTTTTATCCACTATAGAAAGGATATTATGAACTCCAAAACAGTTTACATTTAATGTTTTATTTGGATCTTTCTTAGCATAAATTTCGTGTGAAACTGCTGCAGCATATATACAGCCTTTAATTTTATTATTTTTTATTATTTTTTTTATACTTTCACTGCTCTTTAAATCATTTCTTATTATTTTAACATTTTGTTTTTTTAAGATCTTAATTTTTTCTTTAGTTATGGACTTATTATATATGCCAATCACTTTATAATCATTTAAACTTGCAGTTCTTGCAACTTCAAATCCAATGTGGCCCATTACACCACAAACCATAATAGTTTTCACTTATTCTTCTCAACTTTAAATTGTTTAATATGGGATTTACATATATACGTTTTTTCTATTATTACCATTTTTAAATTTTTGATAAATTTATAACTTAAATATTTAAATAAAATGCTTAAAAAAAAAGAAGGATTTAAAATATTTAATCTTTCAAAAAAACTGTGGCCTTATAATCGTAGTTTAACAGGTGAGGGCAATAGAAAAACTTTAAAAGATTTAAAAAAAATTGTAAAAAACCTAAAAATTAAAAGCTTCAATTCTGGAGATAAAGTATTTGATTGGGTAATTCCTCCTGAGTGGAAAATTAAAGATGCTTACATTAAAGCTAGCAATGGAAAAAGAATAATTGATTTTAAAAAAAATAATTTATCAATAGTAGGATACTCTAGGCCAATTAATAAAATAGTAAAACTCAAAAAAATTAAAAACAAAATATATTTTCTTAAAAGCAAACCGAATGCTGTACCATATATTACATCGTATTATAAAAAGGATTGGGGTTTTTGCATATCTTACAATCAGTATAAAAATATTAATCTTAATGAAAAATTTCATATAAAAATTGACTCTAGTTTCCTAAAAAAAGGTAAAATGAATTATGGAGAATTTTTAATAAAAGGTAAAACTGATAAAGAAATTTTTATATCAACTTACATTTGCCATCCTTCTATGGCTAATAATGAATTATCAGGCCCTTGTTTAAGCATATATTTAGCTAACTTTCTCTCAAAATTAAAATTAAATTATAGTTATAGATTTATATTTATTCCAGAAACAATAGGGTCAATTGCATATTTATCCAAGAATCTTCAGAAATTAAAAAAGAATGTGATAGCGGGTTTTAATATTACTTGCGTAGGTGGAAAAGATAAAATTTCTTTTTTACCAACTAAATACAATAACAAACCTGTTGATAAAATTGTTTATGAAATTTTAAAAAAAAAAAAAATAAAATTCAAAGTTTGTAATTGGCTACAAAGAGGAAGTGATGAAAGGCAATATCAATCTCCATTTATAGATATTCCTGTAGTTTCAATTATGAAAAGTAAGTATCATGAATATGCTGAGTACCATACTTCATTAGACAATTTGAATTATATAAAACCTTCAAATCTACAGTTAAGCTTTAATATTTATCGAGACATTATTATTAATATAGAAAAAAAAATTTTTCCAAAATCTCTAATAATGTGCGAGCCAAATTTAAGTAAAAGAAATTTGTATCCCACTTTAAGCAAAGTAAATACAAACAAAAGTAAAAGTAAACTAATACTCAACTTTTTAACATATTGTGATGGTTTAAATTCTCTAGATGACATTAAAATTAAAATTAAATGCTCAAAAAAGGAAGTGCAAAATTTATACAAATTTTTAGTATCTAAAAAAATTATAAAATGAGTAAAAAAATAGACATAATTAAAAGTTATAAGATTTTTTTATCTTTAATTTTAGAAAACAAAAAAGCCTTTCTTACACTTTGCTTTGTGCTTTTGTTAGAGATTCTTGTCCTCTCATCTTCAGTTGCTTTAACAATACCATTAGCAGAATTTTTAATGAATATCGAAAATGAAAACTACAGTAAAATTACTAATTTTGTTTTTAAACTATTTGAAAGTGTAAATATAAAACCAGATTTAAAATATTTGTTATTAATATTCATTTTCTCACATTTCCTAAGAAGTTTGGTTTCTACTCTTGTTACTTACTCTATTTTGCAAATAAAATATGATCTTACATATAAATTATCCAAAAATCTTTTTTTAAAATCATTAAATTATGAATTTAAATATTATGATAGAAAAGATAGTGGATATTTAATAAATACATACACATCTATTATTCAAAAAGTTAGCTCAGCTTTTTCTGACATCGCACTACAAATTGCTTTGTCATTCAAATTATTTGCTTTTTTAACAATTCCATTTTTGTTGAATTGGAAAATTGCTTTAGTGACAATATTTCTTGCAGCAATTTTTTCATTACCATTTAAATATTTTAATTCCCTTGGTTACTATTGGGGGAAAAAAAATACCGATTTCGATAACAAAATTTTAATTGATCTTACTGAAACATTTCAATCTTTAAAATTAATCTATAGCTTTAATTTAAAAGAATATTTTTCAAAAAAATTTTTAAATGATTTGAGTGGCTCAATTTTTTTTGCAAAAAGAAAATTAATAACTGAAACAGCAATATTAAATTTTTTCCTACCATTAGGTTTGCTTTCAGCGTCAATTTCTTTTCTTATTTTTTTTAAACAACGTTCAGATCTTTCAGAATTTGCAGCTATTTTCTATAGTTTGGTATCAGCAGTACCAATATTATCAAGTTTACTTAGAGGCAATTTTAATATTCAAAATTTAATTCCATCTTATGATCAATATAAGAAAGTACTAGAAAATAATAAGTTTGATGTAAAATTAAAATCAAAACCCAAAAATTATATATTTAAGTCAAATATTAAATTTAAAGATGTGAGTTTTAGTTATGAGCCTAAGAAGCCTGTTTTAAATAATCTAAACTTAGAAATACAAAAAAATACAATTTCTCAGTTGATAGGGATTTCAGGAAAAGGCAAATCAACTATAATTGACTTAATATTAGGACTAAGAAAACCAGACTCGGGAAAAATATTCTTTGATGACGAAAATTTTGAAGAAATAGATTTAATCTCATTTAGAAAAATTATAGGATTTGTACCTCAAGATCCATTTCTTTATGCTGGCTCTATTTACGATAATTTTAATATCTTTAAAAAAAATATAACAGAGGAAGAAGTTAACAATTTGTTAAAAAAATGTGCATGTGAAGATTTTATTAATAATTTTAGCGATGGTATACACTATGATGTTGGTGAAAGAGGAAAGAATTTGTCTGGCGGGCAAAGACAAAGAATATCAATCGCAAGAGCATTAATAAATGATCCACAAATTCTTATTTTAGATGAGCCAACCAGCTCGCTTGATACAGATTCAGAAAAATTGGTAATCCAAACCTTACAAGATTTAAAAAAATATCTCACAATTATTCTAGTTTCACATAACAAAAATAAAAATCTAATTGTCGATAAAGATATTATTCTCTGAGACTAAATTATAGAGTAGAAATTTTTACTTTTTCTTTTATTTTTTTTGAAATTAATTTTTTTATTTCAAAAATATAATTTGGATTCATTACCAAAATTAGATCCCCCTTATTTATACTACCAAAAAGTTTTTTTGGTGGATAAATTTTAATTTTGGTTGATGGCGTAAATAATCCCTGTTTTTTTTTATTTATATCTATAACTCCAGATATTTTTTTAAATAAATTAGGGCGCAGATCCGATAAATGTTTTAAAAATATTACTCCTTTGGTTGATCCTCCCCAAATCCAAATATTATTATAATATTTTAAATGTTCTATTTTTTTTTTAAAGAATTTAATATAATTTGAAAAATTAAATTCATTCCAATTTTTTTTTTTTTCATAAGATTTTATATCTGTGTTTTTTAATTGGTTTATATTTGCAATACAAAATTGGTATTGATTATTAAAAACATTTCCATGCAACCTAGTTTTTGAAAAAAGAGAACATAAAGATTTTGATGTAAAATAATTAACATGCTCATATGTAAAATCAAATAACACTTTATTTTTTATTATCCATTCAAATTGTGGGACTTCAATAAATATTGAAGAGGTTTTTGGAAATATTTTTTTTAAAAAATTTAAAAATTTTAATGGTGAATTTATGTGTTCTAACGTATGTCTCAGAACGATTATATCGGCAGAAATTTTGTCCTTAGAATTTAAATTTCTTGCATTAATATTTTTATCTTTACCTTCATAAGTCGCATCAAATCCTTTGTAATTAAAGTAACTATCTTTTTTTACAATATCTAAAAAAGCTCCCTTTCCACAACCAACCTCTACTAAATTACTATTTTTAGGAAAATTATTTTTTATAATTTTGTAAATATGCATCATATGTTTTTGAAACGATAATGAATTACTTTGATCATTTTGATAATTCTTGTCATATTTTATTAAATTATCTCTAAACAAAACATTCTTCACATAACCATATTTGTAATACTGCTTTAATAAAAAATACCCTTCCTTTGTTTTACTATTTTTTTTTAGTGGTTTATTAGGTAGTATCGGTAAAATTATTTTTTTCATTTAGTATAATTAATATTAAATTTATTTACAAAAATTTAACAGTAAACATATTTTTTATTGCAAATAAATAATTCTTGATATTATTATTTTTTACCTTACATCAATAATACAATATGTTCTTTATAATTTTATCAATTAAATTCGTATAAAATGAAAAGTAAAAAAATTTCTGCAGGGCAAAATATTAAAGTTAGAGATGGAGAATGGTCATTTTCTAAAATTGAGAAAAAATTTGACCAACACATAAATACCTCAGTCCCATTTTATGAGGAGGGCCATGAGATTATAAAAAATATATCAACTTTTTTTTTAATGGAAAAATCTAGATGTCTAGATATAGGATGTTCAACAGGAACACTTCTCAATGAAATCAGTAAAAAATTAAATAACAGAAAAATCTTTTTTACTGGAATAGACACTCAAAAAGGAATGATTAGAGAAGCAAAAAAAAAAAATAAAAATATAAATTTTTATAATAAAGATTTTTTTAATACAAAATTTGAAAAACAAGATATGATTATATCTTATTATACTGCACAATTTATACCACCAAAGCGAAGACATATTTTTTTTAAAAAAGTTTATAACAGTTTAGATTGGGGAGGAGCATTCATTCTCTTTGAAAAAATTAGAGCGCCAGATGCAAGATTTCAAGACATCTTCAGTCTAATTTATCAAGATTTTAAGATTGATAAAGGACATGACTATGCCTCTATTGTTGCCAAAAGTAAATCACTGAAAGGTATTCTTGAACCCTTTTCAGATAAAGGAAATATTTTTTTATTAAAAAATTCAGGATTTAAAGATATAACTCCAGTATTCCAGTGGCTTTCTTTTAAAGGCTATTTATGTATAAAATAAATCTAAATAAAATTTCAAAAAAATATTTAAAAAGTTTAGGTTTTAAAAAAAATTATAAATTTAACTTCAGGTCATGTGAGGTTTGTAATTCAAAAAATAATAAAATTATTCAAAAAAAAATATCAATTGGAAATGAAAAATTTTTGGATTTTCCAATAGTGGTTTGTAAAAAATGTGGATTTGTATTTCAAGCAATTAAGTACGAAAAAAAATTTTACAAAGACTTTTATGGGCGACAATATCGACAAAATATTTATAAAGATATAAAGCCATCATCTGGCTTTGTTAGAAGACAAAAAATAAGAGCGAAAAATTTATATAATTTTCTAAATTCAAATTTTAAATTAAAAAAAGGTGGATCAATCTTAGATGTAGGATGTTCAGTTGGAGAATTTTTGCGACCATTTATGCAAAATGGCTGGAAATGTTTTGGTAACGATCCTGACAAAAGTTTTGTTGAGTACGGAAAAAAATATTTAAAATTACCTATAAAGTATGAAATG
>MDSZ01217487.1_pt1 | contig 11205 bp, 10 predicted proteins | sample 811201 | NCBI WGS metagenome assembly MDSZ01 (sample SAMN05326647, study PRJNA326480) | marine metagenome | isolation source: seawater | place: Indian Ocean: North | collected 2010 | reverse complement strand
TGTTTTCCCCCGACCCACTGCTGAGAAAAATAAGCCACAAAGAACTCTATTGTATCGGGCCAAACGCCATAAATTTTTATTTGATCTTTTTTCTCCTCTAAACTTAGTATGGATTTGATCATATATATTTGTATAACCTTTTCAAAAATATAGGTATTCGTGACTAGCTTAAACACATACCCATAATTTTGGTTTTCTTTTTCAACCGAAGCAAAATTAAAATATTCTCTTTGCCAAGCCTCATAATTTTTGGGTACATCTTTAAAATAAAACCGCCTATTATTTTCCAAATAGGGTTTTAAATCAGGTGTAAGGTTGATTGCCCTTTGGGCAAACCTATGTTTCACACCCCAATCTACAACTTTATTTAAAAAATACTCTAATGGAGGAAAAATTGACTCTACCACCAAAATGTACGGACATCTTCCAATTAGCATAAAAATACAAAATCTCAGCAATGAAAGTTCATTAACACAAAAAAAGTATTTCTTTTTTTTATTCATTTATAAAAAAGGAGGGTTTTTATCCGCAACAGCGGTAAGTTATCCCTTAACCAACAAGTGCAACTAGTTGCTCTTCACTTAACCTTTTTGGACTTTTACGAAATGAGTCCCTAGGATTCGATCTGCAACCTGTAGCACCAACAACCTCAAGTCCAGGAAGTGCAACGTCCGAGAAAAATTCCGATCTATACCTCTCTGATAGTTCTTTATAGATTTGGTTTCCCTCATCATCAAATATTTCCGCCCTTTCAACATCCTTCCAATCTGATTTTGGAAAATAACAATAAAGTGGCAAGGTTCTCATAAGACCGTCTATATCCTGGGAACTTACGTAAGGTGGGGGCATCTCTAAAATTGATCCCGACATGGTGTGATTAGTAATAGTTGCACCATCCATCCATTTATTAGCAATAGCTACTGTTCTAAGCACAGTTCCATGATATGGAGTAAAATAACTCACAGTCAAACTATCATAACCTTGCACAGATCTCACAAGCTCCACAGTATCCATTATCAATTCTCGGGTCTCACCTGGCATACCTATAATTAAATTTACGCTAAAAGGAATACTACTTCTGGATATAATTTTAAATTGGTCGAGTATTTTCGCATTTGATATATTTCGCCGCAGCACCTTACTTCTATAGTCTTCGTTTCCACACTCTATTCCAAAAGACATTCTAAAACTATTTACTTCAGCTAATCTTACTAAAATTTCATCATCAACATTCTCTACCCTTGATTGCCACCAAAATGGCAACATAAACTCCTCATACATTTTACAAAACTCAAATATTTCAGCTCTCGGCCTAGCTAAGAAGCTATCGTCAATAAAATAAATCAGCTCTGCTTCGTTGATAGTTAGGTTTTGTCTCAGCTCCTCGGCCAAAGCTAACATGGTTTTCCTTCTGAGAAAATTTCCTTGATTGGAATTTTTAGAAAATTCTCTCTGCATTGGAGAATTACAGAACGTACAGCTATAAGGACACCCTCTATATGTTTCCACCGGAACAGTTTTGAAGATTTTTCCCCCCATTGGACGATAAAAACGCTGCTCATCATACAAACTAAAATCTGGGGTGACCTTATCTATATTTACGAGGGCTGGCTTAGGATTTACTTTTATTTTTCCAAAATTATCTCGACACATGGTTCCCGGTATGTCGTTAAACGGCACCCCCTTACGCACCCTCTCCGAAAATTCGATGACAATGGGCTCACCCTCTCCTAGGGCTATGTTTTTAATTGAAGAAAATTCAAAGCACTTTTTCCCAGCAGCTGTAGGAAATACACCACCCACTAAATGGGGAATATCTAGATCATCTACCACTTGCAAAAGATCTGCTGCCTGAACTATTACGTCCTCAACCGCTGAAACAAACATTACATCGGGCTTATATTCTTGAACTCTTTTTCTAAAATCACTAAATACTGTTCCAGTTTTGCTCTTTAGGCCCAGATCAGATTCATAGCTAAATTTTCTAGCCTGTAAATTATTAACTCTATTAGCGGGACTTGCTACTATTTCGTCTGTGTAGTTGGTGGTCTCAAATAACTCAACTTGATAACCCTCATTTTTTAGGATCTTAGTAAATATTGCGATGGCTATTGAGGGAACCAACATCCCGTACAAGTTCGGATAGACAAGAAGCACTTTAAAATTTGTTTTGGATATCTGTTTCATTTTTTTTCAAGCTGAAAATCAAGACTTAAGTTTTAAGGATATTATTACCTAATTCAATAACAAATATTATCACTTATCATTAAAAAACATTTACCATCTAATAATTTATCATTCTTTATCAGTTAATACAGCATCTAGATGCTGTATACATGACACTAGGCCCTGACCCAAATCAATAAATGATTTTGACACTAATTTTCTGGCTGTGTTTGGATGATAAGAATATGGTGTAACTTCGTAATGTCCCGCTTTTTTTTCATGCGAATAATTAACCTTAATGTTATTATTGAGAACCTCCTGAATCATTCTCAATAAATCTTTTTGTTTCATTCTCTCAACACCCGTAAGAATAGTATGCTTATTTGAGTATGATTCATCATCTAATACATCCACTGACAAAATAGCGGCGTCAATTGCATGTATATATTCTCTAAACTCCTCACCATTACCCTGATGATTTATTTGCCCTTCTGTAAGTGCCTCTCTTAACATCTGATAAACACCATTGCTCTCATTCGCTCTCTCTCCATAGAGGGAGCCATACCTTATAATAGTGAAGGGTATATCATATCTATCAGAATACTCTTCCACTATTTTCTCAGAAGCAAGCTTACTCACTCCATAAAGACCACCCTTATTGCTAAGTGCATATGCACTGCTCGCATAAACAAATCTGTCTAGCTTTCTTCCTCTGCATTGCTCAAGTATATTGAGGTTTCCTATCACGTTTTGTTCTATGGTAGCTTTAGGAAAGGCAAAAGACTCATCCAGATCCGGAAAACCTGCAAAATTGTAAACCACATCCTTACCTTCAACCGCTGCATCTAAAGTATCGGGTTTCATGATGTCGCACTTTAAAAATTCTTGGTCGTTTCTTAAATACTTAGATTCCTTAAGGTCAGCAATAAGGACTTTATGGCCTCTGTTAGTAAGTTCATCGGCCACGTAACTTCCTAAAAACCCGCTGCCGCCAAAAACTGCTATATGCGACATCTACTTTTTTCCTCAACTATTTTATACATAACTCAAAACACCCTTGTTTCTTTATCTTAAGATCTAGTGAAAAAATTATTTGTTCCTGAATAATTTTCTATTATCGGTGCGCCAAAAACAGGGGATACCGACTTGGTGTGAACGAACCCTATGTCAACCAAATCGCCAACGATTTTATCGTGTAATTGTGCTGGTATTTCGAACATCAAAGACCTTACTTTTGGATTGGCTAGTGTTTTCATAGCTCCAGCAACAACAAATTCTTCAACGCCATCAACATCCATCTTGATATGATCAGGTATTGGTAATCCAAGCATATCTACAAGATCATCCAGTGAATAACCTGGAGAAGTAAGCGTAACTACTGGATCGATTGGCTTCATATAAGCATCTTCTTTGATTTTTAACTGCGCCCCATTTCCCCCTGTTTCCATTGATTGCAAGGGTAAATATAAAGTTTCCAACTTCGATTCGTTAGACAGGGGCGCACAAAACGGAATAATTTTACCCTCAACCTCATTTAACTCGATATTCTTAATTAACCCTGCAATATTTCCTGGCATGGCGTCAAAAGCAAAAATTTTGACATCATTCGCCTTAGCCGCAAAAATCGAGAAAACTCCTATGTTACAACCTAAATCCCAAAAAACATCTCCATCTGAAAAGGACCCTATCCACTCAATCGTATCTGGTTCCCTTTTTGTGGCATTCTTTGCTCTTCCTAAAGTGGTCGAACTATTACAATGAAATTTAATACGACCAAAAGGGCTCTCAACATTATAAACCAAGTCTACACTTTGAATAAACTCTGTTGTAACCTTGAAATATAAATTATTAGAAAAAGCCTTTAACACTCTCTCGTACAATACTATTGCTATGTCCAATAACCGGTGAGACAGCGAGTGTTTTCTGCGAGGAAGTACATTTTCGCCCTTCGCCATGATATGCTCCTTTATTGTATAATTGGGGAATAAGCCTCAAAGCTATCAAGATCTTTCTCCCAAAAAAATTGTAAATGTAAACAGATGTTTTTTCAGGCCCGTCGGCCCTAATTATTTTTTGACCACTATTTTGTAAACTCGTCAAGATTTTTCAATTTAGTTATACTTTTACAACTTATCTATAAAAACTCGTTGTGAGATAAGGGTATTTAAGAACAAAAGTTCCATTTTTTACTGTACGTGTTCCAAACCTTTATAAACTATCTCTGCAAACCTCAAATCATCAGGGTCATCAATGTCTATTGCTAGATGGGGCGGTATAATTGCGCCGAGCATTTTTCCACCACCCATATAATCTGGATGCATGATAATTTTGGATGGAAAGACAGCAAATACACCAGCATCAAAATAGGCTTTGCTTATATCTTGCGAACGAATCAGAAAACTCCCTGGTTCTCGCTCTGTTAATACTTTGTCCTCCCCCATGTTAAAGCCCCATTCTACTGGTGCTGGATATTTTGCAACACTTAACACAGGCAACTCTCTATCATTTTCCATATACAATTCATAAGCCTGACAAATCAAGTCTGCCTTTATTAGTGGAGCACACGGCATTAAAAGAAACACATCATTGAACTCCTTATTATGCTTTCTATATTCTGTTAAAACCCACCTAACAACTGGCACTAGCGGTGTTTTATCATCCGCAAGACTTAAAGGTCGTTTAAAAAGTGAAGTAACACCATACTCCTTGGCTATTGATATTGTCTCGTCACAATCTGATGAAACATGAATCTCATCAAAAAGTTTTGTTTCTAGGGCTGTCTCGATAGAATAAGCTATCATAGGCTTGCCGCAAAAATCCCTAATGTTTTTCTTTGGGATTCTTTTAGACCCGCCTCGCGCGGGAATAATAACAATTGAACTCACCTCTACCTCACGCCACTTCTAATAACTTCGACACTTGCTTTCCCGGTGTTAAACAGTAAATCGATTATTGACATATATGGCATAAAGCTCTCAAAAAGTTGTCTATATTCTGGATGTTCAAAGCTAAAATATTTGAGGCTAACTTCACTACCGTCAAAACAATTTTCCGAACCCAAATAACTCTCTGATCCCGGTGGAGAAATATAGACTTTGGCACCCACTTCCTCGCAAATATTTAGTAGCAACACATCCTTATTACCGGAGACAGATAGATTACTAGCCAAAATTAACTCCGTGCTAATCGCCAGTCGATTTTTTATCAGGGAAATAAGTGATACTGTTAGGTGACTTAGATAATCATGTTTACTGTTAATAATATTCTCGATATCCGGCCAATATTCCTTAAAATTACTGGACTTGGAGTAATTTTGGCTAATGGAGCGACAATGACTTAGTGGAAATTTTTGATTAGTATCAATTTTTGTCTCTAAAATACTTTGGCTTCTTTGCCCTTTCGAAATTACTGGAACTGTTAACCACATAGACCCCGTAGCAGTTTTAATACGATTCCGCTGTTGCCAGGATCTCCTATCGAATTGCACAATATCTAAAATTACGAATACGTCGACAGCGTCCATCAAACCAAAGTAACCAATCCAAGGTAAATAGGTAGGCTGCATTATTGCAACGGAGGTCATACTTTTATGGCTAACCCGATTCCCTGTTCACCGTAATTATTTCCGTTATAAAACATAAACTCTCCTATCTCATGCTGAACTACTGCTGCGTACTCTATCATCTCTGAATCAAAACCCGCATCAGATACTGACATTCCCGCAAGATCGTCCTTCCGGTCCCATTTAATTCCGTCTTTAGACTCAGCGTACCCAATCCTATAACTCTCTCCTCTGAAGGAATACCACATTTGGTACAAATCATTTTTGTGAAACACCCATGGTCTCGAAACTGCGTATTCACCCTTCTCGGCAAAGTCAATTGCGACCTGTCCATCCCGAACCCAGTGAATCCCGTCTTTTGATTCAGCATACTTAATATGATACCTAGGAATGACTTTTCCATCAGACTCTCTCCAACCGGTATTTGAAGTATACCACATTCTCCACAATCCATTTTCAATTAATATATAGTTAGAAGCTGTAAAAAATGGGTCAATTTCGTTCCTCGCCAACACAGGCCCCTTACCCTGTTTTTTAAAAGACTTTCCACCATCTTGACTGACAGCAAGCCCAATCGCTGCATAATACGGAACCCTCTTCCCTTGCATCCAACCAACGTAATAAAGTAGTTTATTTTCTCCCGAATTAACAATACAGCTCGGCAGTATTGCGCTGTCATCAAAAGACCCTAACGGCCCGAGAGTAATTAGAGGAGATTGTGTAACTTCAAACACTCGATCGGGGTTGTTCAAATCAATTAGAAATGCACCTAATTGGCTCAAATTTTCTGCATTTCGACCGGCAAAATAAACTCGGCATTTATTAGGTGCCAACACTTCAGGCGTAGGCACCCAAGCATGCGTCGTAGCCCAGTCACAGTGTTCTCGTGGGTCAAAAATCAACCCAAGCTTTTCCCATTTCATTTTTAATACCCTTAGTTAGAAAAAAAAGCTCTCTTGATCACTGAAGCACGCCTATCACTGTCATCAATTATTTCGTCTGGTTTGCTCATAACTATAGCACCATCCTGCAGTGTTTTTGCAACTTGGGCTGCCATTCCAACAAACACGTCATTACCAAGAGTTATGCCATCCCTAATGCAAGCATTTACCCCCAGAAAACATCTCTCACCAATCAAACAATGGCCTGAAACAACCACGTGAGAAGATATAAATGTATGATTAGAAATTGTTGAATGATGCCCTATATGATTTCCACTCCACAGTGTTACATTATCGCCGATTTTACAGAATGGTTGAATTGTCTGGTTTTCAAGAATTAAGCAGTTCTCACCAATTTCTACATTTCTGGCAATCGCTGACATTGAAGATACATAACTGGGAAATTCATAGTTCAATAATTTTGCCTCTATATATTTTTTTTCTCTGTCCTTATTTAATTTTCCATAGCCTAGGGCTACAAACATCCCGTAATCAGAAGGGGGATAGATATCTAGTATTTCCTCAAATGGCACCAGAGGTTTTCCCATAAAGGCTTTTTCATTGGCAAATTTTTTATCAACTGTAAAAGCAACAACCTCGTGCTCAGAATCTATAGAAAAATAGTAATCTACCAATTCCGCTATGCTACCGTTTCCAAAAATTATAACTTTCAAAACAAACTCACAATCTACTTGTAAACATACACTGTATATTCCCATAGAGGATAATCATGTTTTAATACTACTCTTTTACCAAGTTCTTCCATACAAAAGTCAAATACTTCCGCTGGACTTTTGTAAAAAAGGTGGGGCTCTTTGTAGTCAACATAAGACGTCATCAAATTAAACCCTATACCCTTATTACAGAGTTCAAACATACGCTTAATCATAGCTGAGGCGAAACTCCACCACTCCACGTCGCTAGCCTCTCCCTTTACACTAAACAGTCCACTGCTTACAACATAATCTGCAGTTGCTTTTTCGTGGGTTAAATCAAGGATGTTTGACGAGTAAAGCGATACACCAACGCCTAATCTCTGTCGTGCACCTGCAATCATAGTATTTGAAATGTCTGTTCCGATATAGTTGGTATTTATTCCAATTTTATTGATATAATCATAAAGATGGGCGAGTCCACATCCAACTTCGTGAATTGTGCTCCCCTCCAACTTGCCTATCCCAAGTAATTCCTTAAACCTCAATTCTTGGGTCTTAGTATCTCTCCAGTTAACCCCTTGAGGGGAATCACCATAAGTTTCAAATTTTTCTTCATAATAGTTTTTTGAAAGCTCAATTAAATTACTGTACTTGATTTTCTTGTTTTGTGACAAAGCCCGTTTTTGTCCTCTCTTAATTTATTTTAATTTGTCCCATTCGATTGCTTCATCAAACTTTATCGCAGACTTGGCAACCCGGTCTATAATAACATAAACGTCTTTTGGCCGGATTCCATTGGGTACTCTTTTTACTGCCAACATCTCTTTAGTTATCCGGGTCCCTGGGGTTATGTCCTGTGCAGCAACCAGCCCTTTATTATTAATTAATAATTGTTCATCCTTATGTGGCGTTGGGTGTTTTTTCAACTTGCCGAGCGCTTGCTCTATTTCTCTTATACCTTTCACCATAGAATTAAGTTGACCTGGCTCTATAGCAAAATGATGATCAGGTCCCAGACGATCCTTTCCTAGGGTAAAATGTTTCTCGATAACTCTTGCACCAAGCGCCACTGCAGCAAACGGTATTGTGTTTTGAAGGGAATGATCAGATAAGCCTACATTTACTGCAAATTTTTCTTTCAGCCATTTCATCATTCCTAAGTTGGCATCTACTGGATCCGTCGGATAATCGGAAACACAGTGTAGAACACATACCTCCGGATCACCCGAATCTTTTATTACATCCAACGCGCATTGAATATCCAGGGGTGTCACAAACCCTGTCGATATAACTATAGGTCTCCCCTTAGTTGCCACATACTCAATTAGTGGAATATCATGTACCTCGGGTGAAGCTATTTTAAAAAAGGGGGCTCCTCCGTTATCGAAAAGCCTATCTACCGCGTCAAAATCAAATGGTGACGCGCAAAAACCAATATCATTTTCCAGACAAGCATCAACCAATTTAGGGATCCATTCCCTATTAAGTTCTAAGGGCGACAAAACAGTATGCGCATGAGATTTTAATGGGACCAATGCATCAGCCGAAAACAACTGGAATTTCGCAAAATCACATCCTGCATCAGCCGCTATCTTTATCATTTCTATTGCTATATCGAGTGACCCATCAAAATTGGACCCAATTTCAGCTATTATAATTGCTGGGTAGTCTGGGTTTCGAAACCTCTCAATTATCTCTTCTTCCTTCATCATTGCACTATCCAAAATGTTGATAAATAAGAGTTTTTATCCTATCTGGGCCCTTCCCATCTATTAAGCCCATCCCATTAGACGAAAGCTGGTCTCTTAATTTCTTATTTTTAATTACCGATACAATTTTATTTTCAAAACCAGTTAATGTTAGGTCCCGAGAAGAACCCAAATAGACGCCGTAACCCTGTTTAAAAAAGTTAAGGACATTGTCACTATCATGATCAAACTGTGATATAACTAGTGTAGGTGTGCCCGCTGAAGCTGTCTCATATTTCACTAAGCCCTCTCCGGTAATTGCTATATCGGCCCACAAAACATGCTTAAAAAAATCAAGTGAAAAATCGATGGTTTTAAAGTTAGGGCTTTCCTTACAAATATCCTTTATGCGTACAGAAGTTTTTTTTGACATTGCACCAGTTGTTATTGCAACCACTGTCAGATCTTCTAATTCTAACTTCCTAAGTTTGGCAAGCACCTCTGGGGTAATTCCAAGGGGGTCGCTAGCACTGATAAAAACCAGCAACTTTGAAGCCAATGGGTCATTTAGTTTTTTTTCTCTAAAATCCGAATGGGCAAAACTAGTGACAAAAAATTCTAAACCTTTATAACTATTATTCAACAACTGCAGATCTTTCTTTTGTTTTTCTGAACAATCATAAGGTATAAAAGTTAGGTCGGCACCGGTCTCAGACAATCTACAATCCCCAATAGTTGCCAAATTCTCTACCCCTAAACCACGCAATAAAGCGTGATAATTTTGTAGCTTACTGTAGTTATCTATTAAATCCCGGTGACATAAGTCAGTAAACAAAACATCAAAACCCTCTTTCAGGAAAATTTGCGAAGTTGAGATAGCGTCTTGCTCATCTGTCTGGCCCTGCTCCACCTCTATCAAAAAATCAAAACTACTTAACAAACTCTTCTGAAACTCACTGAGAAAGCCAGTTGGTGAAACAGCTAATCCACAATAGAAATCTTTACCAAACTCATTTGCTAAAACCACGCAACGAGAGACATGGCCCCATCCAAAAGCTCCCCCAGCTATTGCTCTAAAAAGAACCTTGATCACGGTTTCCTAAATATTGGCTCTATTATTGGGCCCTCTAAATGTTCCCGGAGTAAACTAGAGCCTCCCTTATTAATTAGAGATGCAAATAACTCTATTACCTCACCGTACACTGCCTCCGAAAACTCTAATTCTTCTCTCTGATGAGCAAATGTGGGCAGGTGCACACCATAAAACAACAAACCCCTCTTGACAGACTCTTGCATAAAGAAACTTCGCCTTATTCTACTCTGCAATTCATCCTCATGAGGAAAAGTAAGAATTGACCTTACGTCATATCCGACGAGTTTAATATCTTCTTCTAAATTATTTTTGACAATTAGCCCGTTAATAATCTTTGTCAGGTTTCTTCCATAATCCCAGTTTTTCTCTATTACCGACAGGCGCTCAATTTCCTCAATCGTTGCTTTGCAAGCCGCTAGTGAGATAGTCTCTCCGCCAAAAGTCCCAGAAAAAAATATCTGATCAAATATTTCCATAATTTCACCAGCACCTACAATTGCTGATATTGGAAAGCCATTTCCAAGCGCCTTTCCAAAGCAAGCTAGATCTGGGATCACTCCCTCTAATTCCTGGGCACCACCCACAGCCACTCTGCATCCATTAATTATCTCGTCAAAAACCAACAACGCCCCATTATTATGGGCTATTTCTTTGACGTCCTCTAAGAAGTTGTTTACAGGTAATTCGACCCCGACAGCCTCCATAATCACGCAGGCTATATCACTATTGGACTCTTCAAATAAAGTAGCCAGAGAATCAATATCATTATAATTAAAACTGCTAGTTAACTTTTTTGTGGCTTGCGGAACCCCAGAGTCCCTAGTTGTATTTCCAATATACCAGTCATGCCAGCCATGATAACCACAGAACAACACCCTCTCTCTTCCAGTATACGCCCTCGCAGCCCTAACTGCCGCTGTTGTGACATCAGAGCCATTTTTTCCAAACCGAACCATTTCAGCACAGGGGATTTTTTTAACCAAGAGCTCTGCCACCTCCACTTCCAAGGGATGCATCTGACTAAAACATAGTCCATCCTTTAACTGCTTAATGACCTCGCGCTCAACATTCTTGTTGCCATAGCCAAGAACGATTGGTC
>MDSZ01075936.1_pt1 | contig 11206 bp, 12 predicted proteins | sample 811201 | NCBI WGS metagenome assembly MDSZ01 (sample SAMN05326647, study PRJNA326480) | marine metagenome | isolation source: seawater | place: Indian Ocean: North | collected 2010 | reverse complement strand
GAAAATCATATTTTTTCTTCAAAGTTCGCTTGTCCGATTTCTGGCTTTACAATTGAAGAAATTGAACCGAGACTCTTCTCTTTCAATAGTCCCAATGGTGCATGCAAAGCGTGCGATGGATTGGGATATAAAGAAAAATTCGATCCGAATTTGATAGTTGGAAATCCAAGTCTTTCTCTTAATGAAGGAGTTATTTTACCCTGGAATAAAAACAATCAATTTTATAAAGAATTAATTATTGCTGTTGCTGAACATTGTTCAATTAATATTAACCTTAAATGGCAAGACATTTCCAAAGAAAAGCAAAGAAAACTTATGTACGGTGATAATAAAATTATAAATATTTTTAACAACTATACAGGATTTAATTACAACAGACCATATGAAGGCGTTGTCGGTTTTTTGGAAAACAAGCTTAGAAAATCCGATATTTGGCAAAGAGAGGAATTAAACAAATACCTTAGTAAATTCAGTTGCGAACAATGTAAAGGTAACAGATTAAGAGAAGAAGCTCTAGCAGTCAAAATTAATAAAAAAAACATTAGTGAAATTACAAGATTGTCAATAGAAAAAATTTTAGAATGGTTTATCAATCTTGAGAAAAACCTCTCTGATTATAAAAAAAATATCTCTAATAGAATAGTAAAGGAAATAATAGATCGATTAACTTTCCTTAACAATGTTGGGTTGGGTTATTTACAACTCTCTAGAAATTCTAATACTTTGTCTGGTGGAGAAAGTCAAAGAATTAGGTTGGCCTCTCAAATAGGATCGGGACTGACTGGGGTATTATACGTTTTAGATGAACCATCTATTGGTCTTCATCAAAAAGATAATAAAAAATTGATAAAGACTCTGAAAAAACTAAGAGATTTAGGAAACTCTGTCATTGTTGTTGAACACGACGAAGAAACAATAATGGAAAGCGATCACATAATTGATGTTGGTGTAGGTGCAGGTATTAACGGAGGAAAAATAATCGCTGAAGGAAAACCCAACCAAATTATGAAAAATAAGGCAAGTCTGACTGGTATGTACCTGTCAAAAAGATTAATAATACCTCAAAACAAAAAGAAAAAAGTCTTATCAAAACAAGTCATAGAAATTAGAGGAGCTAGCGGTAATAACTTAAAAAATGTAAACATTAAATTTCCTCTAAAAAATTTTATAAGTGTTACTGGCGTTTCAGGTGGGGGTAAATCTACATTAATTATTGAAACACTTTTTAAAGCAATATCAAAAGAAATTAATAACTCAAATGATTTCGCATTACCATTTGATAAAATAGATGGTTCTCATTTTTTAGATAAAATAATTCAAATAGATCAAACACCGATAGGTAGAACACCTAGGTCAAATCCCGCAACTTACACAGGATGTTTCAATTTTATCAGAGAATGGTACTCAAATCTTCCTGAAGCAAGAGCAAGAGGATATAAACCTGGAAGATTTTCATTCAATGTTAAAGGAGGAAGATGTGAAAATTGTCAGGGTGACGGTTCTTTAAGAATAGAAATGCATTTTCTTGCTGACGTATTTGTTACTTGCGATTTGTGCAAAGGAAGAAGGTTTAATAGGGAAACGCTAGAAGTTAAATTCAAAAATAAAAATATTTCTGATGTCTTGAATATGACAGTCGAAGAAGGTTTAGAGTTTTTCAAAGCAATACCTACCATTTCAAAAAAACTTGAGACTTTAAAAAAGGTTGGATTAGAGTATATAAAAATTGGTCAATCTGCTACAACACTTTCAGGTGGAGAAGCACAAAGAATTAAATTAGCAAAAGAACTGTCTAAAAGATCAACAGGAAAGACTCTATATATTTTAGATGAACCTACTACTGGTTTACATACACATGATGTAAGAAAACTTCTTGAGATCCTTCATCAATTTGTTAAAGATGGAAATACTGTTATTGTAATTGAGCATAATTTAGATGTAATTAAAACTTCGGATTGGGTTATTGACTTAGGTCCGGAAGGAGGCGAAAAAGGAGGTTATGTTTTATTTGAAGGACCAGTTGAAAAATTATTACAAACAAAGGACAATGACACGGCAAATTGTTTAAATGAATTTTTGAAGAACTGACTATTTACCCAACCTCTTTCTAGCTGATTTAATAATCGGATGATCCTCTGCTGTTTCATTAATAATTTCATTAACTTGATTGGGATAAATCATTTTTAATTTAGCTTCTAACTTTTTAATCCTGAATACTAGTAGATTGAATATCAAAATAAACATGTTAATCAAAATATAAAAAAAAAGTACATTAAAATTTAGGCTTAAGTAAAGAGCTAGATTAGCTAAAACAAAAAAGAGTGCAGTTATTAAGATTTGATATTTCATCTTTTTAAAAAACCTAACAAAAGTTTAACTAAATAATTAAACTTTGATATCTTGTAGTTAAAGTCTTTAAAAAAAATATTCACTAAAATAAATTCAAAATAATCTAGAGACTGTAAACTGTAATCAATCTTATTTTTTAAAACATTATTAACTTTATATTTATTAACATAAATTAAAAGAACAAACTGAAATAATGCTGAAGTTTTAAATTTCTTTTTACTATTATAGTTGAGCAAACTATTGAAAAGGTTATTAAAAATATTTAAATAGGTAAAAAATTCATCTTGATTTTTAAGATTTGGTATCTGACTAAATGAATCAATAAGATTAAGAATTTCTTTTTTATTTTCTAGTTCACTAAAAATTTTATAATCTTTTGAAACTTCATTTGAATAATCATTATTATGAATACAATCATATATCCATTTATATTTTAGATTTGAAATTGGTATTTCTTCATTAAAATTAAAATTTTCAAAAAGATATTTTTCCAATAAAAACAAGGATTTGATATATTTATCATCCATAAAGTAAAATTTGTACTGCAAATATCTTGTATAAAACAATGCGTCTTTTTTTTTAATCATTAGAAATATTGAATTTTATTTTTAAAGAGTAATATAATATAATAGAAGTTAGTTAATATAAAATCAATTTTCACTTTTCACATATAAAGGAATTAAAATGATCTACAAATTATTAAATTTTATTGATAAAAAAAAATCTGTAAAAAAAGTTTCTGCCCACTGCGACATACCCTGTAAAATATATGATCCCATTACATCTCAACTTGCAGTTTTAACTATGATCAGACTGGTTGATCTAATTGAAGAAATTAAACAAAAAGATTCATTATCTATTTCTGACCATGCTCAATTATCAAGACTTATCGCCCAAAAAGAAGAACATGGACATAAAGTTAAGGACGAAATAAGAATTATATGGGGTGATTACATAAAGCAACCTCAATTAGAGAAATTCCCCAACTTACATGACTTAACTCATTCAATAATGCTAGCGTCTTCAAAAGCAAAACAAAATATTGACAAAGAAGCAACACTTGATCTTCTTCAAAAAGTTAATAAATTTGCTGAAATATTCTGGGAATCAAAAGATATAAAAACATATAAAGCAATTTCTCCATATCCACCTGCACAAGAATTAGTGTATCCTGACCTAAAAAAATAAGTGTTTTTAAGTCTTTTTAAAGTTGATGGAATAAGCATGGAATCGATTATTCCAGATAAAAGCTATGTTTTTGTTAATCATTATAACAAACATAACAAAATTAATGACATAGTTGTTTTTAAACATAAAACTTACGGTAGATTAATAAAAAAACTTGTAAATATTGATAAAGATAATTTTTATTGGTTTGAAGGAATCTATGGAAAAAGTATTTCTAAAGAAAATATTGGCCCAGTAAAACAAGATAATATTATAGGAAAAGTCATACTATCAATAAGTAGTAAATCTCTAAAAATACACTTATGAAGTCTTTATAATATTCTTAAAACCAAAAAATAAAATTAGCGGCGATGCGATGAAAATAGATGAATAAGTACCAATTAGTACGCCCCACATCATTGCTGAAACAAAACCCTTAACAACCTCACCACCAAAAATAAATAAAGCTAATAATGCCAAGAGGGTTGTGACTGAAGTCATTAATGTTCTTGATAAGGTTTGATTAATAGAAATGTTTAATAATTCTTCTAATTTTGTATCAGTTTTTATTAAGTTTTCTCTTATTCTATCAAACACAACAACCGTGTCATTGATAGAATAACCTGCAATGGTTAAAATTGCTGCAATTGAAGCCAGATTAAATTCTATTTGAGTTAGAGAAAAAAAACCTATAGTTGAAATAACATCGTGAAAAAGTGCTACCAAAGCACCTAGTCCAAATTGCCAGCCTGAAAATCTAAACCAAATATATGCAAACATTGCAAGTAAAGAAAATATGACAGCTTTAAATGCTATGGATTTCAATTCTTTTCCTACTTTTGGTCCAACGAATTCAACTCTTCTATAATCTGTATCTTCATCTAGTGCATTTTTTAATTTTCTTATAACTTCTTCCTGTGAAACACCTTTATCATCAATTTTTTCAAGTCTGAATAATATTGTATTAGCATCTCCAAATTCTTGAATTTCAGAGTTTCCAATATTTAAGTTTTCAATTTTATCCCTGAGATTGACAAGATCAGGTGGTGACGAGAATTTTGCTTCAACCATTATACCACCTTTAAAATCAATACCCAAATTAAGATTCTTAGTAAAAAAAAGAAATGATGTAACACACATTACTAATGTTGAAAAAACAAATGCGAATAATCTATATTTAAAAAAATTGATGTTAAATTTCATGATTTAAATCTAAATGTATAATTTATTTGGTTTTAATTTTAGAACCCAAAAACTTACAATCATCTTAGTTAGCACAAGAGCAGTAAACATTGATGTCACAATTCCAATACTTAGTGTTACAGCAAAACCTTTTATTGGACCAGATCCATAATTATAAAGTAAAAGAGCGGCAATTAAAGTTGTAAAATTGGCGTCAAGTATTGTCCTTATAGCAAATTTATAACCCAAATCTATCGAATTAATTATAGATCTTCCAGACCTAATTTCTTCTTTTATTCTTTCAAAAACAAGTACATTTGCATCAACCGCCATACCAACTGTTAGTACGATTCCAGCAATTCCTGGCATTGTTAAAGTTGCTTCAATCGCACTTAACATCGAAATTAGCAATATGATATTAAAAATTATTGCTATATCTGCAACAACTCCAAATGCCTTATACCTTAACATCATAAAAGCTATAACTAAAATAAATCCTATTATTAATGCTTTCTTTCCTGCCTCAATCGAATCTATGCCAAGACTTGGGCCAACAGTTCTCTCTTCTAAAACTTTTATGGGAGCAGGCAAAGATCCAGCTCTTAACAACACAGCAAGATCATTTGCGGTTTCGGGCGAAAAGTTACCACTTATATTTCCTTGTCCACCAGTAATAGGTTCTCTTATTTGAGGTGCACTTATAACTTTATTGTCTAATAATATAGCTAATCTTTGATAAGTATTTTCCGTGGTAATTTTAGCAAACTTTTTTGCTCCTTTTTTATCAAACTCAAAAGCCACCACATATCTTCCAGTTTGTGCATCAACAGTAGCAGCTGCATTTTTTAGACGTTCGCCAGTTAAAAGAACTCTTTTTTTTACTACAAACTGTTTTTCATATGCAACCGGATCGGCATTAACAGCTTTAAAAGTTCCAGGAGGAAGTTTCCCCCTTTGTTCAGCTAATTCTACAGTTGTAGGATCAAGCATATGAAAATTTAGTTTTGCTGTTCTTCCAATCAATGCTTTTACTCTCTCTGGATCTTTTATTCCGGGCAGTTGAACCACAATTCTTTCCTCACCTTGTTTTTGTATTATTGGCTCTTTTGTGCCGGATTCATCAACTCTTTTTCTAACTACTTCAATAGATTGTTCGACAGTTCTCACTTTAGATTCTGTAATGTATTCCTCTGAAAAATAAATATTTAGAAAGTTATCAGATGATTCAACATTTATACCCTTTTCAATATTTTTTGAAATGCTCTCTTTTGCTAATGAAATATTTTCCTTTTCAGTTATCTTAACTACAGCACCTGAGACCTTAGAACCAAGATTAGAGTATTTTATTTTAGAGTTTCTTAAGGATTTTCTGATATCATCAACTAAATCATCGGATTTTTCTTTTAAAACTGATTTTGTGTCGACTTCTAAAAGTAAATGGGAGCCACCCTGTAAGTCAAGACCCAAGTTTACTTGTTTTTTGGACAAATAATTTGGTAATGCTGTTACTTCACTTTTTCCATATAAATTTGGAATTACATAATATATTGCTGTGATACATACGGTAAGTACAAAAAATATATTCCATTTACCAATTTTAAGCATTTTAATTAGCTTTTTTTAACAACGTCAGCAACTGTTGAACGAATAATAGTAACATTTACATTTTTAGATATTTCAACTGTTAATTTTTCATTGTCGACTTTGATAACTCTACCAATAATTCCACCACTAGACAAAATTTCGTCTCCCCTTTTGATAGAATCAAGAAGAATTTTGTGTTCCTTTTGTTTCTTCTGCTGCGGTCTAATTAATAAAAAGTAAAAGATTAAAAAAATTAGAATTAAGGGTATGAAGGAGGCTAACATTGACGGTTGCTGAGTAGCAGCCTGAGCATAAGCATGGTTAATCATAAAATACCTCAAAAAAAATGTTTACATTTAAATACAATGAAATCAATATATAAAATCTTTAGAAATACAAGTATAAAATTAGAATTTAGAAAAAAATATTAGAATTATGAAAATTTTAAACAATAAGAAAGATTTAGAGAATAACGATTTATTTATATTTATTCCAAAATTTCATAAAATTGTTCCACTTAAATTTAATATCAACGTAAATTTTGAAGATTTACAAGAAATTGATGATCAAAAAAAAATAATTCTAGATAATACGATTAATTTTTTAAATAACAAAAATTCTAATAATATTTTACTTTGGGGAGCTAAAGGGATGGGAAAATCCACATTAATAAAATGTGTTGCAAAGCATGTTAATTCTAATTTCAGAAAAAAAATAAAATTAATTGAGATTCTCAATAATAATATTTTAGACCTTGTTGAGATTATATGTGAGTTAAGTCAATCAAAATATAAATTTATAATTTTTATAGACGATATTTCTTTTAATTCTAATGACAATGAGTTTAGATTATTCAAAAGCTTAGTTGAAGGCAGCTTGTTAAGTAATATAGATAACGTAAAATATTATATAACTTCAAATCTTAGACATTTATCCCATAAAGAAAATAAATCTAATATTAATCAACTGGAAGAAAAAGAATCTAATCAAAACCTTATCTCACTTTCAGATAGATTTGGAGCATGGATTGGTTTTTATGATTCTAGTCAGGAGCAATATCTAAATATTGTTAAATATTATTTAAAAAAATATTTCATAAAATATTCATCTGAAATTGAAAAAAGTGCATTAAGATGGTCACTTGAAAAAGGTAATTTTTCTGGAAGAACAGCAATGCAATTTGTCAATAATGTATTAAATAACTACAAATGATTCAAAGAAATTTTAAAGGATTAACTGATTCTTTTCCTTTTCTTATTTCAAAATGGAGTTGAGGTGAATCAACATTACCCGTCTTTCCAACTGAACCAATCTTTTCTCCTCTTTTAACATTAATGCCTTTTTTTATAAAAACTTCTTCAAGATGAGCATATGCTGTAATCCAATTACTAGGATGTTTAATTAAGATAAGATTGCCATATCCTGGTATTTCATTTCCACTATATATTACTTTACCTTTTTCAGATGAAAGTACATCAGTACCTTTTTTTGAATCTATGTTTATTCCGTCATTATAAAACCCATCCTTAGATTTTCCATATCTTGACAATAGTTTACCTTTAACAGGCCATATAAAATTTGACTTTGAGGATTTAGTGACTTCTATTTTTTTAATTTTTGAATTATTCACATTTTCCATTTTTAATTTTTTTCGGGATGTTATTTTTACAAATGATTTTCTTGGAATAATTAAACTTTGACCGACATAGATGTTATTAATATTTATTAATTTATTTAACTTCGAGAGAACATAAATATTTGTTTCGTATTTTCTAGAAATAGAATATAAAGTTTCACCCTTTTTAATTTTATGAGTTTTATGTGCAGGTATTTTTAATATTTGGTTTGGAAAAATTTTATAAGGAGTTCTAATTTTGTTTGAGTTAATAAGGCTCTGTATTGGAACCCTGAATTTTCTTGATATAGAATATAAGTTATCGCCTTTATTAACTTTGTAATTTTTATCAGAAAGATAATTAATATCATTTATTTTGTTCATTTTGGAATCAATAATTTTATAATCATTGTAAATGTAACTTTCACAACTGATTAGAAATATGGAAATAATAAATAAAATTTTCATTTACTTTCTTTTCCTTCTAATAAAGGTACAAATCTTACTTTAGTTAATTCCTCAATTATTAATTCATTATTCTTTTTTAATATTAATTTTAAAACTTGATCCTCATGTTGTTCTCCAATTGGAATAATCATTTTCCCATTTTCAGATAATTGTTCAATAAGTTGTCTTGGAATGTCATTAGCGCACGCAGTTACGATAATTCTCTCAAAAGGCGCTTGATCTTTCCACCCTAAGCCACCGTCACCGTGCCTGCAAAAAATATTTGTTACATTTAGTTTTTTGAATTGTTCATCAGCTTTTTTTAATAAAGATTTAAATCTTTCTACAGAATAAACGAATCTTGATAATTTTGACAAAATATAAGTTTGATAACCACTACCAGTTCCTATTTCAAGTACTCTCATAGATCTGTCAAGATCAAGATACTGAGTCATAAGTGCAACAATTAATGGCTGTGATATAGTTTGACCACAATCAATAGGAAGTGCAATGTTATCAAATGATTTCTTTTTTAAATTATGATCTATAAAAAAACTTCTGTCAATTTCCTCCATTACCTTTAAAACTTTTTGACTATCAACTCCATTTTTTTTTAACTCTAAAATTAAATTTATTTTCTTCTTAATTTCTGAAATTTTAGTCATTATTTGAAATTAATTTTAAACCATTAGTATAATTCTCTAAAGCATTTGGAATTTGGATTGACCCATCTTCATTTTGAAAATTTTCAAGTATCGCAATGATTAACCTCCCAACAGCCAAAGAAGATCCATTTAGTGTATGAGGAAAATAAATTTCTCCGGTTTCAAAGTTTTTGATACGCATTTTCATTCTCCTAGATTGAAATTCCTGACAGTTAGAACAACTTGATACCTCTCTAAATTTGTTTTGTCCAGGCATCCATAACTCAAAATCAAGCGTATAAGAAGATGAGAAACCTAAGTCTCCAGAACAAATTTCAACAATCTTATATGGTAATTTTAGTTTATTAAGAATATTTTCCACACAATAAGTCATATGTTTTAGTTCATTCATAGACTCATCAGGTTCTGCCACAGCTACTAATTCAACTTTACCAAACTGATGTTCTCTCATAAGACCCTTTGTATCCATTCCAGACGCTCCAGCTTCAGAACGAAAACAATTGGAAAATGTTGTAAATCTTAATGGAATTTTATTTTTATTTAAAATTGATTCTCTGTAGAGATTTGTTAGTGGAACTTCAGAAGTAGGTATAAGATAAAGATCATTAAAGGTTGTTTTAAAAAGATCATCATCAAATTTAGGAAGTTGTCCAGTTCCAATCAGTGCATCACTTTTAACTAATTCTGGAACAATTAATTCTTCATAAGAAAACTCATTAGTATTATTATCAAGCATAAAATTTATTAAGCCTCTGTATAAAAGTGCTAATTCTTTTTTTAAAATTGAAAAGCGACTACCAGAAATTTTTATTGCTTTTTCATAATCTATTAAATCCAAACTTTCAGCTAACTCTAAATGGTTTTTGGGTTTAAAATTATATTTTTTTATTTCACCAACTTGTTTCAAAATAACATTATCATTTTCATTAATGCCACAAGGTACTTTATCTAAAACAATATTGGGGACTTGAAGCATTATGTTATTAAATTCTTGAAGTTTTTTTTCAGATAGTATATTTATTTCATCTATCTCCTCTTTGAGAGAATGAACTTTATTTTTAATTACACTAATATCAACCTCTTTTTTAGAAAAAGACTTAGAGAGTATATTTTTTTCCTCTTGCAGGTTCTGCTTTTTGTTGAGAAGTTCGAGATATTTATCATGAACCTCAATTAGATCTTTTGAACAAGGCTCTAGATTTCTCTTTTTTAAATAAGAATCAAAAAGTTCGGGATTTTTTTTTATAAATTTAATATCGTGCATAAATTACTTTTTTAAAAAGAAATAGATAAATATTAATGAAAGTTCATAAAAGATAATTAATGGAATAGCAATGCCTAACTGTGAAATAATATCAGGTGGAGTAAAGATTGCTGAAAAAACAAGAATGCCAATAAAGAAATATTTCCTATTATTTTTTAATATTTTAATATTTAGAATCTTTAGTTTGGTTAAAATTATTAATAAAATTGGGAGTTCGAAAGAAATACCGCTTGCCAAAAGTAGATACAAAATAAGTTTCATATATTCAGAGTATCTCGACTCCAGCTCAAGATTTAAACCAGACTGAAAAAAATTTTCAAAAGAAACGAAAAAAGACCAAATAATCGGAATTAACAAATAGTAGGCAAAAATTACTCCTAATATAAATAAAAGCGGAATAAGAAAAATAATTGGAAAAAAAAAAGATTTCTCTTTTTTATACATTGCCGGTGAAATAAATAAGACAAACTGAATAATTATAAATGGGAAGGTAATCATAAAAGAGGCAAATAATGAAATTTTTAGGTTTGATAAAAAAACTTCTGGCAGTCCAGTGAATATCATTCTTTTTCTATCAGTTCCTTCCAAAATAGCAAAGAGAGGTTTTGAGAGAAATTCACCAACATAGGAAGCATTATAGAAAAAAAAAATAAAGCAAATGATTAAAAAAAGAAAACTTAGTAAAATCCTATTTCTGAGCTCTTTTAAGTGACTTAGATATTTCATTATTTTTTTTTTTTGCTTTTTTTATTATTCTGAGATGGTTTATTTTCTATCTCTGAAAGTTCATACTTTATGTTATAGAAATATCTACTAAGTTTTCTGTAAAATAAACCCAAATTTTTCGAAACTTTTGGAATATCCTCTGGTTTAACAAGAAGGATAAGAAAGAAAAAAATGATTAAAAATTCAATCAAACCTATATTTAGCATT
>MDSZ01020243.1_pt1 | contig 11207 bp, 1 predicted proteins | sample 811201 | NCBI WGS metagenome assembly MDSZ01 (sample SAMN05326647, study PRJNA326480) | marine metagenome | isolation source: seawater | place: Indian Ocean: North | collected 2010 | reverse complement strand
TTTCAAATTTATTATTATGAACACCTAAATTATTACTTAATAAATTTCCTTCATTAGAAGAATCAGAATCATCACTTTCATCTGAACTATCAGTTTCAACAGTATAAGGCACTATTGTATTATCCATTTTATTATACAATAAGTAAATATTTTTAAATAAATTTAATATGTAAATTAGGATCCAATGGTCGCCCAGCAGTCTATCGGTCTGTCCCCACATCCCCACGGTCCATCGTTAATAAACAATTCCCAACAACCACAGGTTTCTCCGGATTTCGGTTGCGTGTTGTTCTTCGACGGTTGCGGAGGAGGAGGAGGAGGAGGAGGAATTTCTCTAAAATATTCTTCTAAAGGAATACATATATTCCCATTGTTCCAGCCGACCCCATCTGCCCACCGAGTTACCGTGTCCAGTCCACTTTCTGATTTAAAATAATGATATGTATCACTTGTATCAAATTTTTCATTGATAAAATTTATATTATTATTATCATCATATCCTAATTCATATTTACCAAAATAATCCATATTATTTAAAATAGTTAATTCTGGATCAGAATAATTAACTCTTTCATAACCAATTTGTTTAGGATTATCATTTCGTCTACTTTCTACTTTTTTTCTGTTTTTAACACAGACCATAGGTAAGTTTTGACTGGGGGGTGTACCAGCTGTAGGATCCCATTTAGTATCAGAGTTGGACAGAGACAGACTGTCATTAGGACATATCCAAGTTTGATGAAATTCACTTTTATTGCTAACATGATTATATGCTCCATTTTTATATGAATTGGATACATCATAATTTTCTGATTTCTCATAATCAGGATTCTTCGTATGCCACCCCTCTTGATTTATATTCTTAGTAATATCAACATAACCTTTTAATTTAGGATGAAACATTTTATCGCCTTTTATAAAATATTGATCCCCTATACAACCTGCTCCATACGTATTATCTGGATCTTTAACCTCGCCAATTTGTTTAGGACTCATAGCAAATCCATTTGTTAATTCACAATAAGGTTCATCGTCTGGACCATTTTTTTTATAAAGAACATTATATCCATTATTCGATCCTGAATAACAATAGTTACTACTATTACTTGAATTTTTTAAGCATTGTTTCCCTGGAGGTGGAATTTTTGTTTTTTTAATACCACACGAAGGACCTCTTCCATTATTAGAATATAATTTACCAATTAAATTACATACATCTTTTCCCTTTTTAGTATTCATCATTTTATTGATATCTCCATCAAATGTATCAATCTCACTTAAAATTTTCAAGTTTATATCGGGATCAATTGTTTCGTATTCATCAATTAACTCTTTGGAGATAGTACCATCTTCAGTAATATTTTCAATAAGTTTTTTATAATCTCTTACCATATTAGGTAGATCATCACATGATCTATTATCAAATATACCACCCAATTTTTCTATATACAAATTTGCTAAGGGCGGTACTGGTGCCCCTTTTTCTACGGGGTCCCATACAAATCTATTACCAGGACCAGTATTTCCTTCACAAGTATATATAGATTTAGAATTATTCCATATTTCTAAAGATTCATCGCTAATATCAAAACCTGTATCATCATTGAAATCAAATCTCATTTCACAAACATCTTTATTTACTTTATTATTTGGATCACCACCTATAAATGCCCAATCGGGTAAAAGATTTCTATCTTCATTTTCTATAAGTTCTGGATTCCATTGTGATTTTCCGGGTCCGTTTTTTTCATCAACACCATCACAAGTGCATGTATTACTTTTAGTACAATAATTTACTGTTAAACTATTATGTCTAAATCTATCATCTGTTTCTAGTTTATAACTATGATTTTCTGTCTGATCAAATATATTTGGTAAATTTAATATACTATAAGATTTGTTGCCACCCAACTGACTCGGACATAGTGGATCCCCTATAGTAGGATCACAATCAGAAACAGGGAAAATTTCAAATGAATTTGTTACAAATGGATCTCTATTGAATTTTAAAGGTCTTTCATTATATTCTCTTAAATCATCAATAGTAAATATTTTACAAAGTGAATTTTCTCCCTGATTTTCACATGTTTGTTCGGTTTTATTTTTACATTCACTAAAATTACTAGTTTTAAAATTACTCTGTCCCCACGGCACCCCCCCTTCCTCCGGCGTCCAATTAAATCCCATCCTGGGTAAACAATAACTATCTGTTCCTTTTATTTTATTATTATCAAAATAACCATCATTTAAAATATTATTATAACTAAAAAATAAACTCTTAGATAATTCAGAAGTTCTCATATTCCAATCAATATTTCCATCAGTTTTTTTCAACCAATTTTCATCGCCAGTTGCTTTTTGGTAAGGTTCACCAATTTTCAAATTATTAATAGGATTAGAAGAGTTAGGATCATTAGTAGATGGAATATTATTTAAATATTCATTTTCCCTTAAAACATTATTCCATTTACTTAGTTTATTTTGAGTTTTTTCTGGATCATATTCTAATTTATCTCCAAAATATTCTCCACTTTCTGTATACAATTGTGAGTTCATCTTAAAATGGAAACTATTCTCGAAAGCATTTTTATAATATTCATTCCTTTCAAGTAATCTTTTATGAATATCTTTACAAGGGAAAGGACCATCACCAAGTTCATCCCATTTTTTAATTTTATTTGTTTCATACTTTAAATCCTTTTTAATATCTATTCCATCTTGTATAGTTCCATCTATAGGATTATATTTTAAATCTCCTTCATCTATTTTGTAATAAGAATTTATAGAATATAAAAATGATTTTTGAACTTTATCCTGATCCGTATCAGGAATATCTAGATAATTATTATTATTTTCGAAATAATTGTAACTATCATCATTTAAATAATAATCATCTAATTTCTTTTGTTCTGATACTTCATCTTTATATTCTGAAGATTCAAAATATGAAGTATATATATCTTTTTGAAAAGATGGTAAATATTTTATTTTTTGAACTCCATATTTATTTCTCTCAGTCCCTGTAAAACCCTGATCCCCTATGCCTCGCCACGCCCCCCTGCCCCCTGTGCTCATCCTCGCGCTCCACACGCACGTCCTTGCGAGCTTGTCGCAGTCCGCCTTAGTCTTCTCGGACTCACACGCAGACTTGTACACCGGCGGCGTCCCCGGTTTGAGCTCGCAAGAGTCTCCTATGCTAAAACCCTCAGTTCCTGTAAAACCCTCAGTTCCTGTAAAACCCTCAGTTCCTGTAAAACCCTCGGTCCCCGTAGAATCCTCAGTCTCTGTAAAACCCTCGGTCCCCGTAGAATCCTCTGTCTCTATTGAAGATTTATTTAAATCCCAATATTCCCCTGAAACGCCATGAATTAATCCTTCAGTTAAATCTAGTTTACCACTTTTAAAGCAACATCTATTTTGATTATTCGTATATATCCAAACTCTTTCACAATCTTCATTATTATTACATTCATCTAAACATACTTGTTTTCTTTGATTTAGAGAGTGAGAGTGTTCAGGCGTGATACAACCGGATCCTTCTCCATCCCATGAATCTTTCCTTGGGTACATACCAGTATATAATTTAGATGGAGATTTTTTTTTTGGGATTGATTTTGTTAATCCAGCATAATCAACAAAAGGGTTTTTAATTCTTTTAATTTTAGAATTATACATATCTTTTTCAATTGATGGTAAATTATAATCATGCATCAATCTATAGTTACATGTTATTGTATCTGTATTTTTATCCCAATGACTTGTACAAAGTGATTCTACATTTGATGTTACTATTTGATTCATTAATTTAAAATCATTAGGAGGTCTATTAATATTATTCATTTCATTATTAATAAACATCTTATCTATCTTATTATCACCATAAATACTCTCACTATATGTATCCATATTATTATTTTCATTTTTTCCAGAATCTAAATTATAATTAAATATGTAATTAAATTTATTTTTATAATTATCAGTTACATCATTAATATTTGGATTATTATAAATATATTCTTGTTGATAATCATCATAATTTAATAAATCATAAAAATATTTATTATATAATATTTCATCAGTTATAGAATCATCTGTAAAATCACTATTTTCACCCGTATAACCATAATATTTTAATCTATTACATACATGAGAATATTCATTCTTTTTTTCTAATTTAGTTTCCTCATTTTTAATATCAGAAAGATCTATATACCAACCACAGGTATTAATTTTATCATTTCCAATTGTTTCTATTGTATCTATATTACCAGATATATCAATACAATCATTTGATTGACAATATTTTTTTATTTGATGATAAGGATATACAATATCATCCTCTTCTGAAAGATTAGTTGATTTTATTATTTCTTTTATTGTAATATTATTAATATTATTATTTTGTTTATTGTATTTATCTATATCAAGTGGTAATTTAATTTGATCAGATATCCAATTATTAGAATCAAATAATTTAGCTTCATTATGATATTTTTCTTTTAATATTAATTCAAGTTCTTTTGATGATGGAGAATATACGATACAATTATTTTCATCACATTCATTTAAAATATCTTCTCGATTTTCCGGATAACATTCGTTACTAAATAAACTTGGTGATGGTAAACATATTTTTTCACCATTTGATTTTAAATACTCATTTTTAACTTCATTTGTACGAGAATATAAATTATATAAAAATTTTAGTTCTTGAAATATACTATTTATCCAATATAGTTCACAATCTTCTTTATTACTTAAGATATAACTTTCTAAACTTTCTTTATTTAATTCCAAATTATTATTATTTATTTTAATATTACTAACATATCTAACTGATAATCTATATTGAAATATAACATAAATATCATTAATTTTATCTTCTAAGAAATATTCTAATGAATTTAAACTTTTTAAATCACCAAACATATTAAGTGGTTGTAATTTATTATCATTTATATATGGTTGTTTACTAATTTTTCCCGAAAATTTAGTATAATCTGTTTTATTATCTATAAATTCTTTTATAATATTTCTAGTATAAGGGTTTGAATCATAGGGGGGACTAAAACCATTTTCAGAAAAATAATTAAAAAATTTTTTATTGAATAACTCTATTCTATCCAAACATATTCCTCCAGGTTCAGCACTCGACTCATAAACAGAATTAATATTAGAATTTCCAAATAATAAACTATTTGATTTTTCAATAGAATAATCATCAAAATCGGAAGGTAATCTATATTGCTCTGGAATATTATCCAAATAAAATGGTAACCATAAATTTACACTTTCATCAACATCAGTTATATCTATTAAACCATCACTTGAATTACTATGTGTTAAACATTCTTCCATATTTTTATAATATTTACTTGAATTAATTTCACTAAAACATGGATTATTAATTGTTTCAATAGATGATTTAGTAAAAGCATCACTAATTATTGTGTTGTTGATAAAATCAAGATTATAAAATTGATGATTATTTACAGGTATAATATCAAATATTGTTTGTGTTCCAGTTGATGTTTCAGAATTACATTTATCAAATAAAATTCCTTTATCAGTTATATCATTAGAACATTTATATTTAGGAGATGCTGGAGTATAAATATCAATATCTGATTCTAGATTATTCGCTATTCCATTTTCATCTAAATCTCCAATATTAATAATTGGTGTTTGATAATTAATAGTTTCACCCCCATATTCATAATCATTTGATTTATCATCTTCAATATACACGATACCTTTAAAAGATGAATAGTTATTACTTTTACCTTCATGATTAACAATTTTACATTTATGAGGTTCACAAGTTCCATAATATGTTCTAGGATCATAATAATAACTTGTTTCATCACTGCACATTTTTATTTTATTTGGATTATCATTAGTATTTGATGGCAATAATCTATAAGAACTTTCAACATAATTATTAAATATATCTGAATCATATGTATTATAATTTGTATTATAATTTGTATTATAATTTGTATTATCTAATGTTAATTTATCTAATAATTCCTCTGAACTTAAATTATCTAAAGTAGTCGATGAAAAACCACAAACAGTTTTAACACCATCATTGGAATTTGGTGCTTTAGGACAAAGATTACAAGTATATTTATATAAATTCAAAGTATTATCATTTATTTCATCATTTATTTCATCATTTATACTTCCTTTATCGTAATAATTTTTTAATTGTAATATATAACCATCATTACATATTGTATCATTGTCATATTCTAATCCTGATTTAATTAATTCTTTATGTTCTTTTATATCTAAATTATAATAAGGATCACTTTGTTCAATAGATGATTGCATATACATTGGATCTTTATCACAACCAATTAACGATTTATATAATACTTTACCTTGATTTGTATGATAAAAATCACTAAATTTATCATTAAATTCAGATGATGAAATAAATTCATTTTCAAAATTTTTTTCAGGTATTGTATTGTTATTATTACAATAACCCATTATAGTATCAACACTTTCATCACTTGATTGATCGGTATTTCTAAAATATTTAAGACCATGATTATCATTTAAATCCGTATTTAAATGATTTTTTATTCCTGGTAATGGCAATTGAACACATTTATCACTAAAATCAAATTTACATGATTCTCCATCCCAAAAACATTTATAATTATTAATACATTTATCTTTATCTTTATTATATTGGGAACATGAACTCTGAAGATAACTATCACTAGAATTTACATATGGAATAAAATACCCATTTTCAGAATCAAAATTACAATATTTACCTTCTTTATTAGGTTTAGTAAATACTAAATTATTTTCATCATAACAAAATGCTTTTGTATCTGGATATTTTCCGTTTGGCCAATTACTACGATTAGTGTATGGGTATTCATTATCAATTGAAAGAACCCATTTATCTCCTTTTTTTACATATTTATGTTTTCTATATTGAATAAAATTACGACAATCTACAAATTTATCTTCATCATTGTCTGAAGAATCAATTAAATCATCAGAAATTGGTGTCAATTCACTTGGTCCTTCACTAGACTCGGGTGGTGTCTTATTGTATAACCAAGAAAATTCTATTTCTCTAAGTTTCGATCCATCATTTATTTTTGATTGCCATATTCTCGTATCACAACCGTATAATCTAAGAATATCATCTTCACATTTCATTTTTAATATATTCATATCATTAATATCATCTGGAAAATCTATCCATTTATAATTATCTAGTTGTTGATCTAAAGGTAGTTTTGAAGCAAGACTATATGTTGATTCTTTGTCTCCATCAAATGTAGTCATACTTTTATAATCTTCACTTAATTCTAAATTTGAATCAATACTATAATCTTCATAATGAATATCATCACATTTTAATTTTTTATTTTTAATATCTTCTTTTAATTTTTCATTTTTAAATTTTTTTATACCATCAACTTCAATTGTATAATTTTCATTAATTTTTTTATTTAATTTTCTACCAAATTCACTTGGTAATTGATCAAGACTGCCTCCGAGCGCATTCACCCCTACTTTGTCGGTATCAAGAATTGTATAATCACATCCTTTTTTACCACAATCAATCCAATATTTTATCGGTCCACTACCTGGTTCTGATATTCTAATAGTAGGATTTGGACAATCATCGGATTCCATATCCGTAAAACCTTCTGGTTGGTTTGCAGATTCTGCAGATTCTCTTGTTTTTATTTCTCTTAATTTTTTAATAAAATCTTCCCTGCTTAATCCATTTAATTCTTTAATTTCTTCTTCTGTAAGTGAAATACCATCAAGAGAAATACCATCGAGAGAAATACCATCTTGATTTTGAGTTCTATCATTTTCGATTCCACCATCATTCTCCCCTCTACAACAAAAATCTTCAGCATTACCATCATAAGATGGTGGTATAATCATATTAGTAAAGCAATTATCGCCAGTCAAATTATGAATATTACAATTATTACGAACACATAAATCCTCATAACTATCTCCTTCAATTTTGAATTGTGTCACTTCTGGATTTTCCAATAATATTTTAAAATTATATTCAGTAGAATAATTATCATAATCATAACCTAATATATTAAATTTTAGTTCTTCCTCTGAGGATAAATCTTTTAATTTTGGATTTACTACGTTTTTTTCTAAATTAGAACTACAATATTCAGATTCCTTTAATTCATTATATAATATACTTGGTGAAGTATATTTTACACAGTTAGATAATATATTATCTTGACCTGGTTGAGAATAAACATTTGACCTGGAAAAAACGTCTAAGTTTATTCCATCTAAATTATCTTTTAATGTTAAAAAAGGATCATTATTAATTTTTTTATTATAGTCTTCTTCTCCTTGAAGATAATTAATTGAACTTTTACAAGTAGGACGACTTTGAAAACATTCATCACATCCTGGACTAATACAAGGAGTCCCTGGTTTCATATCTTTTTTAAATAATTTATAACCCCCACCTTCTTCCTCTTTGTAAACATTTTCATCAGAACATATTTTTTTCCTACAATTATTAATATTTATTTTTGTATTTAAATTTTCATATGAACAATTTAATGTTATAAAACCATTTTCTTTAATATAACCTGAAGCACATTCAAATATATCATCAAATCTATTATTTTGATTTAATATTAAATTACTATTAATTTTATTATTTAATTCAGTTATTAATTTATCTTTATTATCTCCATTATTTATTGTATCGTATAAATTTTGTAAATTTTGATCTTTGAACTTATATTTCTCTGATAAAAAATTACCATCAAAATTCTTTCTATTAAAATAACATTTATTAGTTTTTTCAAAAGGAATTGAAACTCCACTTGATTTTAAACATTCTGGATAACATTCATCAATTTCATCTAATGAAGGTGAAGAACATTTTAATTTATTTTTTTTCCAAAAATAATATTCATTTGGTCTAGATTCAGTTGATTTATTTAATGTATTAAGAATATTATCGGGTCCAATATTATCTTCATAACCAATACTTGAATATTCAAATTTCATATCATTTGACATGATTGTATAATTAGTTCCTAAATATAAATTATATTTATTATCTTCATTATCTTCTAAATAATTTAAATCTCCTAATTTACAATAATAACCTCGCATGTCATTTATACTTCTTCCTTTAACTATATTTTCTTTATCCATTTTCTGAAATAGACCATCTTTACATTCATAATTAAAATTATTTAAACTATTTATTTTTGAAAAATCGGGATAAGAAATATTTAATCTTCCAGATTCATCATGATATTCATTATAAATAGAATCTTTAATTGGAAATCCATAATCATAATCATCATTATTCATTTTATAACCCATTTGAAAAAGTGATAATATTGATCCCTTTTGATATATTCCACTATTATCTGTATTTTTAATTAATCCTGAACTCTTCCATAAATCAATATCTTGAATATCTTTAATATCACAAGATTTATCTTTATCGATATCTAAATCTATACTTTGATCTATTAATCGAGCATGAGGATAATCACATTTTTGAGTTAAATAAATATCAGAAAAAGAAGAATCTAAATTATTTTCACCAATATTAGGTGAAGATACAATAAATTTATCTTTTATAGGCGATATTTCTGAATATCTACTAAAATAACCTTTATTTGACATAGAATAATTATTTTCATCTAAATAATTATTTAATTCATTCATAGATGAAAATGTTTTATTTAATGGATAATTATCATCATCTAAAATTGGATTTAAGCGATTATATGTATAATATTCAGCATTATCAAATGAATCATCGCCTACATAATTTTTAGGAGTTCCATCTTCATTAATACCATCTCTTTCTCCACAATTTGGATCGCAAAAATATTTATGTTTAGAATCAGGAGAACTACCACAATTATAACATTCTCCTTCAAGATCTCTTAAATTTGTTGGAGGATTATCATCACTGTACATACCCCATTCTGATGGATTTCTAAATCTACTATCATCATATCTTCTACAGAGATTATAGTAAATTTTGCCACTATTCGGATTAATATGTTTTATTCCACATTGTGGATTTGGATGAGATTTATCTTGTATACTATCATCTTCTTCAAGATCGGGTGGTGGATCACAGGGATAACAAGTATTTTTTTGTTTTTTTTGACATTTTGTATATGGTTTATTTGATAAATCATCGGGTGGATTTTCATGTCTTCTTATAACTAAATTACTTGATTGTCTATATCCACTACCAGGGGGGAGTAACGGGGGTGGGGGGGACGAGGGGGTATTATTTTTATCGCTTTGCAATAATAACAATATTCCAAAACCAATGACCGCGACGACTGCTACAAAAATTATTAATTTATTACGTGATCCTTTATTTCCATCTAATTTTGGTTGACTAGCACCATATCCATCTATTGGGTCGGACATATTATTTCTATATTATAATATAACATAAATAAATTTGATAAATTTAATTTAAAAATTAACAAATTAAATATGGTTACAGTTATTGTTGTTGAATCTCCAGCAAAAGCAAAAAAAATTCAAAAATATTTTAAAGATGGTACAAAAGTTACATCATCTTTCGGACACATCATTGATTTACCTAAGGATAAAATTTCAATCGATATTGAGAACAATTTTAAACCGAATTATCAACCCATACCTGGAAAATCAAAGATTATCAAAGAACTTAGGAATCTTTCAAAAGGTAATAATATATTATTGGCAGCTGATGATGATAGAGAAGGTGATGCGATAGCGTGGCACTGTGGAAAATTAATGAAATTAAACTTTAATGAAAATAATAGAATAATATTCAGAGAAATATCTGAAAAATCAATAAAAAAATCAATTCAAAATGTTCATAAATTAAACATGAATTCTGTAAATGCTCAACAAGCACGAAGAATAACTGACAGATTAGTTGGTTATTCATTATCCCCTTGTTTATGGAGAAATATTGAAACAGATAAAATGGGTCTTTCAGCTGGTAGAGTTCAGAGTACTCTTTTAAAAATATTAAAAGAACATGAAGATAAAATAAATAATTATGAATCTGAATATGAATATGAATTTAATGGAAATTTTAATTATGATAATAATGAAATAAATTGTGAATTATTCTTTAATGATGATAATATTGAACCACTTAAAATAATGAATCTTCTTAAAAAAGATAAAAATTA
>MDSZ01245726.1_pt1 | contig 11208 bp, 8 predicted proteins | sample 811201 | NCBI WGS metagenome assembly MDSZ01 (sample SAMN05326647, study PRJNA326480) | marine metagenome | isolation source: seawater | place: Indian Ocean: North | collected 2010 | reverse complement strand
GACCTTATCGTGGGCTTTGGAGAAGTGTATTGAAGGGAGGGAACGATTTTGTGCACGAATGGCTTATGATGGAAACTTAGAGTTGCTTCAATTTTTGCGCGCTAAAGGATGTCCTTGGGATGAATGGACTTGTACTTATGCTGCCAAAAATGGTCAACTCGAGTGTTTGAAATACGCGCACGAAAATGGATGTTCTTGGACTGAATGGACATGTCGTCAAGCTGCCATGTATGGTAACCTCGACTGTTTGAAATACGCGCACGAACACGGGTGTTTTTGGGATGAAGAGACTTGTGAGAATACTGCCTATAACGGTCAGCTCGAGTGTTTGAAATATTTGCACGAAAACGGGTGTCCTTGGGATTGCATGACTTGTTGGGGTGCTGCCTTAAAGGGTCACCTCGAGTGTGTGAAATATGCGCGCGCAAACGGATGTCCTTGGCCTAAATGGGCTTGTCCTTCGGCTGCCAAACGTGGTAACCTCAAGCTTTTGAAATGCTTGCACGAAAACGGATGTGATTGGGGTGTAAGTTACATTGTTGAGGAACACTCGTATGAATATACGTGTACTAATGCTGTCAAACATGGTCATTTCGAGTGTTTGAAATACGCGCACGAACACGGGTGTGATTGGGGTTGGAGGACTTGTTGGTGGGCTGCCTATAACGGTGACCTCGAGTGTTTGAAATATTTGCACGAAAACGGGTGTCCTTGGGGTGAAGAGACTTTGTCTTGTGCTTTCGAAAATGGTCACCTCGAGTGTTTGAAATACGCACACGAAAACGGGTGTGATTGGGGTCCATGGCATTGGCATTCTCGTTATGCTGCCAAAAAAGGTCGCCTCGAGTTTTTGAAATATGCACATGAAAACGGGCGTCATTGGGACGAAAAGACGTGTTATTTTGCTGCCGCAAATGGTCGCCTCGAGTGTTTGAAATATGCACACGAAAACGGGTGTCCTTGGGACGAAAAGACGTGTTGGTATGCTGCCTTAAATGGTCACCTCGAGTGTTTGAAATACGCGCACGAAAACGGGTGTCCTTGGGATTGGATGACTTGTTCTGAAGCTGCCTTTAATGGTCACCTCGAGTGTTTGAAATACGCGCACGAAAATGGGTGTCCTTGGAATAAATGGACGTGTACTAATGCTGCCCACAAAGGTCATCTCGAATGTTTGAAATACGCGCACGAAAACAAATGTCCTTGGGGTCCAAGTACGTGTTCTCTTGCCGTCTCAAATGGTCACCTCGAATGTTTGAAATACGCGCACGAAAACAAATGTCCAGGGAGAGGGAAATATGCGCATCGCCTACGCGACTCGAATTCCGATTCGCGGATTCGGAGAGAATTGTAGTTCTACCGTTTCATTTTTGGACGGCATCTTCTCCGCGCGCGTACCCGCGAGTCAAGAAGGAAAGAAAGAAGCGCGCGGAAAGCGAGCGCGCGAGAGAGAAAAAAAGAAGACGTTTAGCTTAGTTATAGTTCTTATCTATGCACGTGTCAATATAGAAAGCAGCATTAAATGTACAGCACGCACGAGATTGTCTCGCCACGTTTAGCTCGTTTCCTTTGGTGGAGCTAGCGAGACGGTTTGGGGGTATAGAGAATTGGCGTTTCGCGCGACGACGCCGCGAACTTCATAGTGTCCCTCAGAAAAGGCCGTTGCAAAAGTTTGAATTCTTCAAAAGATTTCCCCGTTACAACGAGTAAGAAAAGACGCGCGACTTTGAGAGCGTCCCGCGAAGACGAGCCGCGAGAAAGCGTCGTCGTGGAACGATGAAGCCGCAGCTGTGTTCTCCGGACGACGCTTTTAAACCGCGAACAAAAACGATGACGGAGTTGGACGACGCCGTCGCGAACGCGCGGAACACCACGAGCTTTAAGACGAACGCGAAGAAGAAGAAGAAGAAGAAAACGATTCAGACGATTCAGACGACGACGAAGAGGACGAAGAAAACACCTTGCCGCCGCGAGGAGGGGACGGAAAAGACAACCTCGCGGTTAGTCGCCGGAGTTGTGATTTTAGACGACGACGACGACGTCGACGAAGACGACGACGACGATGGGTCCTCGGAGGAGAACGAGGAAGAAGAAGAAGAAGAGTATTTGTTGGTGCCGAACGAAGACCACGAAGAGATTGTTGGCACGCAAATTGCGTTTTCAGCGCGGGAAGAAGAGGCGGCAGAAGAAGAGGAAGAAGAGACGGAAGAAGAGCAACACGCGGCGATTACACCGGCGACGGCGAACAGAAATAAAGAAAAGTTTCGGTTGCACCAAATGTGCGCGGATGGAGATGTTCGCGGCGTGCACGCGTGGTTGCGCAGAAACTGTGCTTTTCAATCGAATAAGAATAAGAAGCCTGCGATTGCGAAGAAGATGGAGACGACAACGATCACGAAGAAAGGAAAAGCCTTGTCTTCGTCGGTGAAGAAGTTTTTCGCGAGTGGGACTCCAGCCGCTACGGGACAGACGTGGCCGCCACCGCCGGTGAAGGAGATATTCGATTCGAAAACTGGGAGGAAGTTAACGCCAGATCTCGAAAATGCTGCTAACGATGACGGAGATGACGAAGAAAACGACAAAGAAAAAAATGAAGATGTAAACGGTCGAGATGATAACGGCAACACGCCGCTAGCGATTGCATCGGCGTTGAGCGATCGAGAGGCGTCGGCATCTATCACCGAAGCGCTTCTCAGCAACGAGCACATCGATGTCTTTGGGTTTTGCGACGGGGATGGTTTCAACGCCGTGCACTGGGCGTGTAAAATTGGCAACTCGAAAACTTTGGAAATTTTACTCACACACGAACAATCGTTAGTCGATTTCCGAGCGGACGATTTGAAATGCAGCACGCCCGCGATGGTCGCGTCGAAGTACGCGCAATTAGAATGTTTAAGCGTGTTGAAAGCGTTTCGGTGTAACATCAATATGCGAGATATTTACGGGAACTCAATTTTATACGAGTGCGCGAGTGAACTCGGAACGTTGAAGGAGAGAAGCAAATGGCACTCGAAAACGCGAAAGTTTCTGTTGGATACGTTTCCAGAGCTTCGCGTGGCTATTTTACACCACGCAGATTGCGGCGACCATGTTTCAGTCAGACCGCATCAAGAATCGCCCGATCGAATCGTCGCCATTCTGAAAGCGCTCGAAAGCGCCTCGGAAGAAAAATCGGCGTTGAAAGCTAGTGGCGGAGGTTTTTTTAAAGACGAGTTTCATCTCGATGACTCATTCATGGAAGCCGACCCTGAGGATGTCCTCAGAGCTCACACGGAAGACTACGTGGCAACTTTGGCGGAACTCGGGGAAGCCGTCGGTGATACGCCCATCGCATTCACGCCATTTGTACAAACAAAACGTGGCTTACCGCCGAGGAAAATCAAACCAGTGGCCAACTCTGACACGTTTTGGTCGAGTGGGACTTTACGTGCGGCGAGCCGAGCGGCAGGGGCGGCTGTAGAAGCAGTCAAACGCGTCGCAGAAGGGAGGAACAGACACGTGTTCTGCTGTGTGAGACCACCCGGGCATCACGCTGGATTGGAAGGCGCTACGGAAAACGCCGTCTCATCTGGCTTTAGCATCGTGAACAACGCGATGATTGGTACGTTTTCATTTTTCATCTTCTCTCTTTTCTGTTCTTTTATTTGTTTTCGTTTCTTTGGCTCTCATAGAAAGCGCAGCAACTGTCCTTCTCTCTTTTGACGAAGTGACCCGTGTCGTTGTGACTGATACTAGAGCCACACATTAATATTTTCCTAACGCGGTCTTGTTATACGGAGACGAGCGAAGCTATACCTCTCTTCCGACAGATACGGATTGTACATTTTCTTTTGTTACGTTCTCTAACGCTCGCGTTCTTCTCTTTATCTCACCGCAGGTGCATTACACGCACTAGAGAGTATAGACTCTATCCAGAAAGTCTTCGTAATTGATTTCGATGTTCATCATGGTAACGGCACGGAGGAAATCGCGCGTTCGTGGACTAACCGTCAAAAGCGCGAACGTATGCAGTCGTCGTCGTCGTCACACAAACAAGTATTTTTTTGCTCCATCCATTTAGGTGACGACGGAGTACGGAGTGGCATTGAATTCTACCCGAATACTGGCTTGAAGGATGATCCGTTAGGAAACTGTTTGAATGTTGCTATCGCGCCTTTATGGGCTAACGGTATCGAAGATAAGCGAATCAGGACTCGTAAGCGACACTTTGACGAACAAACGACATCGAGCGAAGAAAATAACGAGACTACGATAAACGCTACGCAAGATACAACGACAACTACTGCAAATGCAACAACGACAACAACAACAACGATGATGATGAATGGCGCGATGGGAGCAGAGAGCGCCTCGACCATGAACGAAACCGGTAGAGAAGCATGGATGAAAGCGGTTAAAGAACGGATCGTCCCGGCGATTCGTGCGTTCGGGCCAAACATTTTAATCATAAGTGCAGGGTTTGACGCCGCTGAGACTGACCTAGGCAACGTAGGCGTCGATAGGAGAGGTGAACGGAAACCTGGGGTTAATTTGACACCTAAAGATTACGAAGAGATGACCGCTCGGTTGGTCGAAGCGGTGGAATCCTGCCCCGAAGCTAAAGGCGTGGTGTCCATACTCGAAGGCGGATACGGTTCGTACGATGTTGGAGATAGCGGATTAGATCGCAATATTTTAGCCAAATGTTGCGTCTCGCACATAAAAGGTTTGTCCTCATTCGGTTTCGACAAGTCGACGTACAGGTAATTTATAGTAGGGATTTATTTATTTGAAAATACTGCACTATTCCATCGCTTACGAGGAGACTTTATCTGCGGCAATCTTTAAACTCTTTATTTCCTTCAAAAAGTACTCCGCGATAGTGTGCGCATCTTTCACGACTCCTGGATCGGTGACTGTAGTCAACCGCATTTCTCCAGCGTAACTTACTACGCTCACTTGGTTGATCAAATTCGCGCATGCGAAATCAATCGTTTCCACCTCTATTCCAGCAAGTCTCACGCGCTCAATTGGTCCCGGGACGTTCGTTAAAACCATAGAGTGTCGGGACATGTAATCGTAGCAAGTTTGTTTTTGGACCTTCGGCCCGAGTTTCCCGGCTAAACCGTTCAAAAAAGTGACAATCGCCGCTTCCGGCGACCGTTTCAAATCGGACGTTTTCTTAATCGTTCGCTTCAAACGCTCCGTGGCTGAACACGGACCCATAGAAAGTCTCAAGGAAACGAACGTGAACATATTTGTCAACGTGTATGGATCCTTTTTCATATTCTCCATCTCTTTCTTCGGTATGGTCGCGAACGGAATAATCGCCCTCACCTTCGTTGACGGTTTCTTCGTGAACGTACATTCTCTCGCCTCCATGTACCTCTGCACCGCTCCGGCTATGCACGAAACAACTACGTCGTTTATGGTACACTTGAACGCAGTCCTCACCGCTTTCAATTCCTCCAAAGGGACCGGTGTAGACGTCGTAATCTCCCTTTTACCGGACCATTTTACTGGCTCATCTCTTATAACCGTCTTACTATCCGCCGGTCCGAGCGCCGTAAACACCCCGCGACAAAACCCAACCATAAACACCCAAATTGCATACAGAATGTCCAAAATCATCGAGAACACGTTCTTCTCTACTTCACACTTTTTCTTACTCCTCTTCCAATACACCATCTTTACTGGCTCTCCGTCTAAGCCACACGCGATGTGTTCCAAAACCTTCACCGCGTGCACGCCGTCGGTGATGCCGTGCGAAAACCGAATCGCCAACACCGGTTTAATTGAACCATTTTTTGAGCTCATGACGCACACATCAAACAAAGGCACGTCTGTTTGTAACGGTTTAACGAGCAATTCCTTCTTAATAGTCTCGAGTTCTTCTTTCGATTTTACGTCGTCGCGCCTCGTCACGTGTCGGTTAAAGTCAATTTCAGTTGGAACCCAGTGTAATCTTCCACTCACTTTTCCCGCGACCACTGGTTCTACTTTACTCCGGAACCGTGGAAACTTCGCCAGTTTATTCAGGATGCCTTGAACGTGTTCGTCCGTCTGCGCATTCGAGCGTTTTGGGGTGAGCGTAAAGCGCGCGCGCGGTTACGGAACAAACGATATTTGCAAACAAACAAAACACTTCACGCACCGGCACATCTTTCGTTCCAAAAAACGTCACCAGAGGGAAGTCGATCGCTTCTGCTTTTGGCGCGTGCACGCCGGACGTCAGCGACGCTCGCGCTAAACTTTCGTCTAGGGCGGACATTTTCGGCGGCGCGTTTGGAACGAGCGTCGTCTCCGCCGTCGAGTCTTCTTCTTCTTCCATGACGACGACGACGACTTTGGGCGAAGAAGAGACAAAGACTTGTCTTGTTGAAGAATTTATATGCATCCCTTTTCCAAAAAGTCCTGTCTTTCTCTCTCTTATTTTAGGGTTTTAAAGTTTAGGGTTCCACAAGAAGAAGAAGAAGAAGAAGAAGATCTCGACGACAAAAACGCACGCGACAGTCAGAGAAGAAGAAGAAGAAGAAGAAGAAGAAGAAGAAGAAGAATGGCGAGCGCGAAAGTGATGACACCCCCAACAACAACAACGGTACGACGCGTTACGTGACGATATTATTTATTTTGTTTTCGATCGTTCGTGTTCTTTTCCTTCCTTTTTTTGTGAAAGTGATGATGAGAGGGGATTTTGAAACCGCGATCTCGATGTGTCTTCGAACGAGAACAACAAAAACGCGCGGTCGGTCGTCTCGCGTGCGCGCTGACTGACATCTGTTGCGATTATTCTCTCGATTTCTTCTGTTTCTTTCGCATCATCATCATCATTATCGTAGGCGATGGACGCTTCGACCGCGACGACGGCGGCGAAAGAGGGAAAGGAAGAGGAAGAAGACTTGTACATCCGCTACAAAACCTTACAACGCGAACTGGAATTCATTCGCATCCAAGAAGATTACGTTCGCGACGAACAGAAAAACTTGAAAATCGAACTGATGCGCGCGCAAGAGGAAGTGAAACGAATTCAATCGGTTCCACTCGTAATCGGACAGTTTTTAGAGATGGTGGATGAGAATTCTGGGATCGTATCGTCGACTACGGGGAGTAATTACTACGTGCGAATTTTATCGACGTTGAATAGAGAGTTGTTGAAACCTTCGTCTTCGGTGGCGTTGCATAGGCACTCGAATGCGTTGGTAGCGATTTTACCGCCCGAGGCGGATTCAAGTATCTCATTGATGAGCGATGCGGAGAGACCGGACGTGACGTACGCAGATATTGGTGGCGCAGACGTGCAAAAGCAAGAGATGCGGGAAGCGGTGGAGTTGCCGTTGACCCATTTTGATTTGTACCGACAGATTGGTATTGACCCGCCGAGAGGGGTTTTGATGTACGGCCCCCCCGGGACGGGGAAGACGATGTTGGCTAAAGCGGTTGCGCATCACACGTCGGCGGCGTTTATTAGAGTGGTTGGTTCGGAGTTTGTGCAAAAATATTTAGGCGAAGGCCCAAGAATGGTGAGAGACGTGTTTCGATTGGCGAAGGAGAATGCGCCGTGCATCGTGTTTATCGACGAGGTCGATTCGATCGCGACGGCGAGATTTGACGCGTACACCGGGGCAGATAGAGAGGTACAAAGAATTTTAATGGAGTTGTTGAACCAAATGGATGGTTTTGATCAAACCGTAAACGTAAAAGTCATCATGGCAACGAATAGAGCGGACACCTTAGATCCGGCGTTGTTACGACCGGGAAGATTGGATAGAAAAATTGAGTTCCCGAACCCAGACCGAAGGCAAAAGCGATTAGTGTTTCAAGTGTGCACGGCGAAGATGAACTTGAGCGACGAGGTGGATTTAGAAGATTACGTTTCTAGACCTGATAAGATTTCCGCGGCGGATATTCGAAGCATTTGCCAAGAAGCTGGATTGCAAGCGGTAAGGAAGAACAGGTACGTCGTCATGCCGAAGGATTTCGAAAAGGCGTATAAAGTGTCGGTGAGGAAACCTGGCGACGACTTTGAGTTTTACAAGTAAAAGAAATAGACAATTGTACCAACACAGGTAGACATATATATATATATATATGTAGAAGAAAAATGAGTATTAAAAACCAGTATTCGCATGTTTTTCGTTTTATTCCTTTCTCTTTCTTTCATTTATTAGGTACATCCTTTTCTCTCGCTGTCTTCACCACCTCTCTCCTTTTCTCTCTCTCTTTCGTACCTGCGCACCCTCTTCACCCTCTTACACCCTCTCACCCTCTTATTTAACACCCTCTTATTTAACACCCTCTTATTTAACACCCTCTTCACCCTCTTACACCCTCTTTATGTTGTTACAGACCCCTCTTAGTTATATATTTTTAAAGCGCTCGCAAAGCCTTATTATTTCTTACACTTGAAGCACGTGCCTCTCGAAGCAAAGTTGTGCGCACCACAACTATCACACAACCAATCGCCGCTTCGCATGGGAAACCCTCCTCGTCCGTCGTCTTCGTCGTCTCTTTGCTCTCTCGAAGATGGCGGTCCTTCTGATAAAGACCCGCTCTTCCTCGTTTTGCACTTGAAACACACGACTCGCGAGGCGAAATTGTGCGCGCGACATCCCGCACACAACCAATCTCCCGGACGCAATGCCGCTTCGACGCCGCCATTATGCGAATAGCCATTCGCTTTAATGTCTACGTCGTAGTCGTCTGCCTGCTTGGCACCTGCCGCGGATGGGTTACCCAACGGAGGTGGCGGCACGAACTCTCTCTCCATGCCACCACCGGAAGAACCCGTCGGACTGGAAGCTTGCGGTGGTGGTTGCATCACTGGCGTGACGTTCTTCTTGATTTCTTTGCACTTGAAACACGCGTTTCGTGAGGCAAAGTTGTGCGCGTTGCAGTTTTCACAATACCAATCGCCAGGGCGCGTGCTGTGCGCGATGGACGATGGGTCAGTGTTTGGCGCGTACGCGGCTCTCAAGTTGGACGGCGGAGGTGGACCTTTCGGTACTTGCGGTTGTGGGATTGCACCACCTGGTGGAGCACGCGACGCAGCAACTCTAGCCGGTCCGGCATTTTCCGGAGCAACAGTCGCGGTAGATTTAGCGATGGACGCCCAACTCGTCGGTCGTGGAGCAGAAGGCGGCACCGGAGCTCCTCCGGGAGGTGACAGCCCTCCCGGTGGCGTTGGACCTCCCGGGGGTCTTTGCGGTTGATGCTGTTGTTGTTGAGCCCCTACTAAAGATGATCCCAAGCCGCTGGTGAAACCTGGCACGCCGACCGGTCTCGGACCGAGCGGCGGCGCAGGACCTCCCGCCTGTCCCGCTCCTCCAGTTCCCACTACCCCTGACGTCGCGGGCATCGCCGCAACAACTCCACTACCTCCTATCATGTTACCACCACCTAAAGCTGAGGACGCCGATGAAGACAAGCCACCCCCGGCGGAATACGAACCAGGCGCCGCGCCCGATTGCTGATGACCGCCACCGCTGCTACCTGTGCCAACCGGCGACGTCGAAAACACGCCCCCTCCAAACACGCCTCCGCCGGCACCCCAAGCGCTGCCCCCAAAGCCTAATCCTAAACCACCACCACCCCCGGCACCACCACTTCCAACGGATGCCAGAATACTCGATGCTGCGTCGTAATCGGTATCGAAGTTCGTGTTCCTTTGCGGCACCGCGTCACCGTGTAACCCGCCGAGGCCTCCGCTTCCAAAACCTCCAAATCTATCTCCAAGTCCCCCTACCGCGGTCGTCGTCGTCGTCGTCGCCGCCGCCGCCGTCGCCGTCGCCGTCGTTTCAGCAACCAATTTCGACGCGCTTGCTAACGATCCCATTAATGCCAGTCTCGGATTCGGAAACGGCCTCGCTTCGTCGCTCAACTGTATACACGTCCCTCGGAACCTCGGCAACAAATCTAACTGACTTTCCAAACTTCGATCGAGCCATTGCTCGAACCCTTCCACGTCCGACCCGGCGTACCTCCCGAGCGTCAAATATATCGCCTCTGGACTTTGTTCCGCATAATACCTATCGCACCCTGGCAGTAACCCTAACAACGCTTTCGAGAGTCTCAAACTCTCCGGACACTCCACCGAAACTAACACCGCGCCTTGCTGCGTGACTTTACACTTGGGCAAAAGCCTCCCCGTTATCTGAGGGAACTGCGTCGACGCGTGCCTCACCTGCGCTGAAATCGAGTTCGCCGACTGGTTGCACTTGGATAAACCGGACAGAAGGATCAAGTGCGGCGGTGCCGAGTTCATGCCTGCGCGCGCGGAGCGGAGCGTACAAAAAAAAAAGCTCGTGTAAGTACAAGAGAAAGAAAGAAAGACCACACGAGTAGAACACAAAGAACGTTTTGCCGCCGCGCGACCAATAACAAAATCGTCCAAAACGGAAAAAAGGCGCCCCCGAACGCGTCGCGTCGAGACCGTCGCTCTTTGGGTTTCTGTTCTTTGTCTTTTCCCGCCTTTTCGCGCGCCGCGCGCGGAGATCTTACTCTCTCTTTCCCGCGACGTTTCGCAAGCGGCAAATTCGAGAGCGAGATCCCACGTCACGACCACGACATCACCACCACTCGGCCATTTTTGTTGAGAAGAGAAAAAAAAAGAGGAAGGCTCTCTTCTTCGACGCGCAAAAGACGACCCCGCGCGTTCGAGAGACGACGTTCCTCCAAAAGGGTCTCAAAACGCGCAAAGTCGTCGTCGTCGTCCAAACCAACGGTGATGGCTCTCCGCGATTCCAAAATTCCAATAATGAATTTCGAGACAAAAATCGAGAGAAGACGAAGAAGAAGAAGAAGAAGAAGAAGAAAGCTTTCGAGACGCACCCGCTCTCCCGTCTTTCTGCGCGACGAACATCCCCTCGTGTTGGCTGTTTCTGTGCCACTGGAGCACGTTCGCGAGATTCTCGATGGCTTCCTCCGCGGCCTCGTCGAAGCGCAAGCGGCAGTACGCGTGCGGATCGATCGATGATTGCGGGGACCCCCCGTTGGACGACAACGCCATGTCGTTGGTGGTGCGTTGGCCAACACACACAACAGACCCGACTCTTTGCGTTGCTCTTCACACACACAAAACACACTTCTTTCTCCGCTCTTTTTTTGTCTTTGGGGCGTGTCAAAGTTGTGACGACGAGAGACGAGAGAGAGAGCTTTTTTTTGTTTTTTTTTTTGTGTTTTGTGTTTTGTTTTTTGTGTTTTTTTGTGCGCGACTTTTTCTCTTTTTTTTTG
>MDSZ01196193.1_pt1 | contig 11208 bp, 3 predicted proteins | sample 811201 | NCBI WGS metagenome assembly MDSZ01 (sample SAMN05326647, study PRJNA326480) | marine metagenome | isolation source: seawater | place: Indian Ocean: North | collected 2010 | reverse complement strand
TCTGAAAATTGCTTTTCTCCATCTATATACAATTCAATAGAAAACTCAGGCCTGCCGTCGTTATCTTTTCTTAATACTTTGGCTATAGCTATATGCTTAAACGAGCTAGTAGACCCGATATCGTGACTAATAACTTCATTGCCCAGAAAGTCTACTTTAAGGTTTGTTGAGCTTGACATATAAACCTTGTAGGCATTCTCCCTCTCTATGATTGTGCCAGCTGCGCCATTTTCTTTTATCCAAAACTCAAAAGAAAATTCTCCCTTCGGTATATCAAAAGCCCTGCTGCTGTCAACTTCTAGATAATTAGACGCGCTTCCATTGAATACCATTTGGTATATGTTTCCAGAACCCCAACTTACAGAGTCAGAAGTCACTGTTCCTTCTTTCTTTATAGTATGATAATTTTTAGATATATCATAGAACCTATTACTAGCCCCAGCCTTTAATATTAAGGAGTCCGGAGATTCGCAAGGCACTGCGACTTGGTCAAACGTATTCATGACCTGACTAGGGAACCACCTTAAGAGCCTGTAGTTTGTTTCTGTAGCGCCAAACGATATATCAGCAGCTTCTACTGTATTTAACTCTATTACTGTCTCAGCTTCAGATAAAGCCTCGTAAGCATGAGAAACCGTAACCCAATCTGAATTAGCGTTAGTTCTATGCTGTATCTGATAGTAAGAACCCTGATCTAAATCTCCCGCATCTACAGTAATAGTTTTAGAAGAAACATTTACGCTGGATGGCGTTATTTTAGTTCCCCCATACACTAGTATAGAATAACCATTTGTTGGCTGTATGACTTCTCCTTCGTTTTTACTTATAGTAGCTTCGAAGTTACCGGGTCTATAAGCTCCAGCCGTTCTAGTATTAGAGAACGTAAAATCATCTATTATATTTTGACTAGTGTTAGTATATACAAACTCTTCAGTTATAGAAGGCTGTAAATTATAGTAATCATAATCACTAAAAGGATAATTTGGGTTTTTAAAACTTTCCTTATGATATGTTTGCGTTACATAAAGTTTTTCTTGACCTAAAGATTCTGGGTTAGGAGTACTTACGCTAGTAGAAAATGGGTTCTGAGATTCTCTAGCGTTTGTAGATTTAAATATAGGAGAATTAGAATTAGCTTGTGAGTCGGGGTTAGAGTCTATATAAATATCTCTTTCTAAATAATATACCTTATCATCTTCTATAAATTGTTTTAAGGCGTCTATGTTCTGTTTCTCTCCATTAGCCATTAAAGTTAAAGAAGCCACGTAGTTCTTTTCGAAAAATAAATTACTCTTTTCAGAAAATTGTTGTCTATTATTTTTTAGGTTTGATATTTTAACAGACCCATCTGTTCCGTCTATATTAAGTACAGAACCATTTGTTAATGTTTGTGTAATGTTATGTTCTTTTCTTATTGGGTCTAGTATATGTGAGTATTGACCCACAAGAAAGACATCGTTTAATTCACTACAGGAGTCACCTAAACATATAGCTTTCTCTCCTATTCTAATAGACTTATCATTTTTAGCATAGAAGATCTCTTCCGTATCAGCGGCATCATCAAAAGTTCTGTATTCAGTAAGCGCGTACTCAGCACTTAAATCATCAGACTGCTCACCTTGAAAAAAGTTTTTAAATGTTTCTCCAGCTGAATAGTAATCAAACCTAGTGTTAGATAATGCCGTATTATAGCCGCCCTTAGGTACCACCATATACTTTTCCCCGGAAGTAAAGTAAGAGTAACCGACTCCACTAACCTCAGACTCTGGAACAGAGTCTGGTTTTAATTCATTATTTACGTTAATTAAATAACTTGGGCCAAGATCAGCGCTATCTAAGGTTTCTTCAGCTGCTTGATTTTCAGAAATATTTTCCGCAGAAACAATTTCAGGAGTCTCACCTAGAAAACCTCTCTGTACAGGAGAGTAAACATTTTCACCGTCTACAACATTATAGCCAGTATTATAAAATACTTCTGAGCCTACGCTTACATTACCGCCAACCTCGTAATAAAGTTTCTTGTTATTGTTTGTATTTGGTACAAACTGATACTCGAGCTCATAAAAATTTTTGTCATTGCCGTCACCAGTAAGAAATCCATTTTTACCAGTGCTCAGTGGGGAGAAGCTAAGGTCTAAAGAATTGTATTGGCTATATCTGTAAGCGCTTGTATCAGCACCACCACCTAGCCTCCTTAAAGTAGACCTCTGGTTAACCTTGACTGACTCTCCATTTCTAAAGGTAAGATGGTCAGATTTTTGCCTATTCGAAACTTTAGGAAAATTGTTTACATCTAAGTCATCACCATATTCATTATATTTTGATTTACCCCAATCATCAACAAAATTTATTTCAAAGAAATCGTTAGATGTAGCATACTCTCCTGTAGTCTCTACAGTCTCGTATACCCCAGAAACATTAAAATCAATATTACTCTGTACAAAGTCGCTAAGGTCTTGGTCGTCATTATAAGGGAAACTAACATTATGCTCTATAGTTTCCCAGTCTGCAGGGTTAGACTCGTTATTACTGTCCCTAGTAACCTTTCTTTCCAAACTATAACTTTCATTATCGTCAACTTTTATATCAACAACCCTTCTACTCGTAAGTTCGTTAGTCGTTGCAGCTGAATTTAAAGAGCCACTATCTAAAACCTTATATTCAGTAAAAAGCTCATTGTCAAAAGGCTCATAGCCCTTGTAAGTAAGCTGACCGCCTGCAGACTCAGTGTTCTCGTCAACAAAACCAGCAGCTTTTATTCTATCCGCAACATTAGATCCAGCATCATTTAAAGAAGATATGATATCTGCGCTAGAAAGACCAGAAACCTCATTCCAGCCAGAAGCTATGCTTAACAAAGCCCCGTTAGAGCTATTGTTATGTTTGTGTACAGTAGTTGTTTTTCTGTAGACTAAGTATCCTTTATTACTATTGCCATTACTATCAACACTGATTCCATCTACAGGAAAGGTTATAAAAGGCTTTTCGTGATTAACGCAGCCTAAATCATTTAAATTTTTAGACTCTACTTGATACTCTTTACCCTCGTTAATTAATTTGCATTTTTCTAAAAATAATAAAGTTCTTGGGATTCTACCATCTAAATATTGGCTATTTATTTCTAAACCTAATATATTTTGGTCTGAATGAACAATATCATCAATTATTATCTCTTGTTCTCCGAAATATCTCCCAGAAGTTAGGACTCTAGCATTGTAATTTTCATCACTTTCATCCTCGAATTGAGGTGCTTCTGAGATGTATGGCTCGAATTCAGTTAAACCAGCGAGCCTAAGCCTATAATTGTAGCTAGGGAAGTCTTTCGCTACGTCCCCTGCAAATATAGTCTCAATAAAATCTACATTATTTTGATTAACCGCCATACCTTAAGCCTTACATATGATTACACATTTTAACCGTTGCTTATCTCCCTCGGATCAACATAATAATAAGCAGCCGGATCTTCTTCAGAAGATCTTGAAGCCAGTTCACTGAAATTCCAATTTACCGAGCCAACTTGGCCGGGCGCATTGTAGAAAGAAGGAGCTACAAATTGCCCAGCCATGGCTCTTGTGTAAAAGTCCATTTGAGCATATGGGTCAGTCTCCAGAGGAGAGTCTACTCCAACATAAGGTATGAGTTTTAGGAAGTAAAACCTAGGGAAACAAGCTCCCCAAGGTCTATAGCTTCCATCATCAAACGAAGGATCAGTTGTGGTTGAATAATCTCCAAGCATAGTTCTTTTGCAGTTATACCCACTTCTGCCTAAATGTTTATGCAATAAATATTCTACTACAGTATTTTCGTCCGTCCTTCGCTCCTCAACAGTTTTTAAAGTCTCAATGTCTACCTGAGCCCAACCACCAGAGTTCACTATGTCGTTTCCAGCGTTCTCTAATCTTCTGTCAAGAACGACCCTAACAATACCAAAAGGATGACCTTTCGCCTTACTAACCCCACTAATCTTTTTACTAGAAGGGTTTGAGTATATACCACTTCTAACACCTCCGCCAAAACTATCAACTACGGTACAGCTAGTAACTTTATAAGGCTTAGGGCTAACAGCAGGACAAGATTTATGATACTCGGAAATATAATTCTTTACTCCGTATTTATCCAAATAAGAGGTTTTATGGAGCGTGCTACCACTATTAATTGTTACCCCTCCGTCATATGGAGAGTTCGTATTGAAAATATAGTTAAAATTAGCAGGGCTTTTTGATAAGAACACTTGTAACCTAGGACTGGGAGTATTATAAGGAGCAGTAGGAACCCTCAAAAGCTCTTGACGAATCATATCGTACTTTACTCCATAACTTCTTTCATATTCTCTTGATCTATGATGACACCTATTATTAAGAAAGCCCATAATATCGCCATAAACACCGGGTTTATAAATACTACTTATAGACCTATTATAATGAACACCATTCAAGAACATAATCCACTCATTAGAAGTATGTGGATAAGATGCATAAGCTGTTTCACCGGGCCTAGTAACCTTATCAATAGACTCGCTATAATTTTTAGCAATATCAACAGGAAATTTAGACGCATCAAACTGCGTTATACCTTCTAGCTCATAAAGGCCAGTAGTATCATCATCTATTTCAGACCCGTTATCTATAAAAGGCTTACCCGCTACCCCCAAAACAGTAAAGCCATGATATAATAGAACACCTGCGTATCTTATGCCAACGCCCCTTGGATCAAAAACATAATATTGTTTATTAGGTACAATGGGTTTGTAATTTGCATTAGATAAATTATCTAAAGCTTTAGAGCCTTCATGAAATCTACCAGCAGGTTCAACGCTTGGCTCCATATGTTTAAAAATCGTAGCTCTGGCTTTCTGCGGTAGATATTTATTATATCTCTTAAAGTATAACACTCCTGTGCCGCCTTCCACTCTGTAGTCCATTAGGTCGTGCCTTGTTGCCATCCGCATGTAAGAGCTTACAAATTTTCTAGCAGATTCATACAAAGGATTAAAGCTAACTTTTTGCCTTAAAGCTGGAACCCTATCACTGCCATATACATTTGTCCCTGAACCATATTTTAAATAGTTACGCCATACTCTATTCGAGTCAAAGAAATCATGCCCCACAGTACCCACTCCGGACTGGTCAATGCCTGCCTGAGCAAGTAACGAGTTCGCCCCTGCGCCTTTCGATGTTGCTGCCCTAAGCAAAGCATAGGCGTCTTGAAAACTAGGTCTCTGCTTAAGAAGTATAGCTGGTTCTATTTTAACTTTAAACATGTTTTCGTTTTCCAGAGTTAATTTTCTTATAACAACTTTTCTTTTAACGCCATCGCTATTTTCCTCTACCCATTCTTTTACAACTGCTTTAGTGTCAGCTATTGGCTCTTCTTCAAGAAAAGCATAAGAGCCATTTCCTTTAGTTACGCTAGAGTCTCTTCTCTTAGAGAGCTTTACCACCTTCTTGCCATTTTCCGTACCATCTATAAACACATAATATGGCCTACCTCCATTAACAAAATTAAAACCCCTGCTTATAGCAAATTCAGCCCCCAAGGCCAAACCCGTGTCAAAAGCTATTTGTACTGCAATGGCGTCCCCATTTTCTAGGCCTCCTAATTTTGTGTCTTGAGAGTTAGGTAGACGTATTCCATCTTGAAAAATTTCTATCTCACTAGACCCAGTACCTATACTCATTGCGTCAGAAGAGTGACTAATTGACGTCGGCTTATTACTAACCCAAGGATTACCGAAACTAATAACTTTATCGAAATGCTTACTTTGATCGTCTGGGTAAAGTTCTTTTTTCTTAGCTCTCCTTTTAAAATAGTTTTCTTTGCTTTCTTTAGCTGCCTTAGTTAACTCATCATTATCTGTCCCTCCACCAAAAAGCTCGGTACCTTTATCATCTAATACAGGACATAATTCAAAGCTTATAGTATCATAGTTTACTATAGGGTTTTTAAAATAGAATATTTTATTATATATGTAAGCTTTATTTTCAAAACTTCTATTTACTGCATAACTATATCTTTTCCAAATTATTGACTCATGCAAAAGAATACTATTATTTCCCCAAATCTTTATTTTAAAAGCCATATCAGGGTTGTCTACGGCAGTTGTTTCTATATAGTATCCAGCTAAACAATGATTAGCCATTCTCCTAGCTTTTTCAGATTGCAAACTCTTAAGAGGTAAAATAGTGCTACCACCATTCCTAAACAACATATTTGCAAAAGGGCCATTGCGATCATAGTCTCCCTCAAATCTAAGACATTTTCCATACATGCCTCTCCCTCCTGCTATGAAGCCTACTTCTGCGTGGTCATCATAGTTCTCTATACCGCAAGTTTGTCCTTCGAAAAGGTGTCTTCTAGAAATAGGATAAATAACTTTATTATCAAGAAAATTTAAATCCTCGTTACCATGACCTATTGACCAAGTAAACGTCGGTCTATAAGGGTTGAGCTTAATATAGCCCATATCATCAATTTTCTTATAACTAGCCGGAGAGGTCGTTGAATGCAAATTTATTTCTTCAGAAAGCGCAGGTGCTAGTACGTTCTGTCTAGTCATATAACTAAAAAAATCAAAGCCAACCTTACACACGTTAAGAGCCCCCTTAGTCCTGACTTTGTTCATGCCAAAAGTCTGCTGTCCTAAATATTCTTTTGTCGCTGAAAATTCTACAACTGGAGCATCCCAACTCTTTGCTTCGCAGAAAAGACTTCTTTGTTGCTCACTACCCCTAAAATAATACGTGTATACCCAAAGCACCCACCTTAAAAGGTCTTTTGTTGCGTTCTTTCTTTTTAACACTCCGTCTGACGGTATTGTACTCTGACCATACTTGGTGTATACGCCATAAGTCACATTAGGAGGGTACCTCATATAAACATGATTACTAGCGTACTCTGGAAAATAGTGATCGGATGACCTACCCACCCAAAACAAACCTTTACTAAAATAAGCAGGATCGGAATCACTAGGTAAATACTTTTTAATTCCAAAATGTCTTCGCTCCCCATCAGCCACATAAGTTCCAGATCTATGCTGTCTAAATGCACTACGGTCATAATTTAAGTTACCACGAAAAGAACCTCTCTGCCTAAAAGAGTCCCCCCAATAACTACTATTACTAAGAACAGCCCTAGAACTCTGAACTAAACCATCAAAAAGGTTGCCCTCTGCCCATGGCCCCATTCTCTTCTCAACTTTATTCTCTGCGGTAACTCTTCCAAACATATACGCATTGAGAGGGTTCATTACATTTGCCCCTTGCGGAGTACCAGCAAAAGCTATTGGCCAGTTACCTTCTCCAGTTTGAGCTGTAGGTAGATCTATTAAAGCGTATACGTTCCACCATTCATCTTCAGCTGGATTAATCCCTAGAGGCATACTGGGGGTTGCGCTATTACGCATATTCATAAATATACCGTTAGCATAGTAAAATATACTCCAAGCACTAGCCGGTCCAGCCTCCGAAAGCCTTAAATTGAATTGTCGAGCTAAGTTATTATGATGAGCAGCAAGTGGGCAATTTTTAGCATCTACTAATGGAACGTTCGAATAAAAAAACATATTTTAACTCCATTTTGCGCATCCTACTTCTTCGGTTGTACTTCCACCACCGTTGCCACCTCTTTCTTGGTAGTTTAAATCAATCCAGCCAGAACTAATACCTTGGCCACCTGTCCACATACAATATAATATATCATCGCTAGAATATGGAGGACTCGCTGTAAACTCTCCGTTTTTATCAAAGAAATGTTTTGGTACATCAATCAAGAAAGGCTCAGAATTTGCTAGTGCTGGAGACTCGTACTTAACCATCAAAACCTTTCTGTTTTCGTCAGCTGGATACTTATCTTTAGAGCCTTCTCCCCCTCTGCCTTCATTCCATTTCTTGCCGCCAAAGTTCCACTCAGTCTTAGTTTTAGGTAAGCTTGCCGCAACAGGTCTTACCTTAACTATTACTTGATCATTTCTTAGTTGTTTGTCTAAACCAGCCATACTTATTAAATACTTGCCATTGGTGGAATTTCTGGGAACTCATAAATAACTTTCTGTTTATTATCAAGAACTCCATCAACATTAAAAGGCCCAGAATCCATAACTGTACCAGTAATTACACCAGTAACTCTATGGCCATCAGCACCACTAACAACTAAATTATATATCATAGGATCTACATCTAAATAGTTTTTCGCCTCAACAGCTACTGTTACAGCTTCTGGGACTGTATCTCCTGCTGTTCCAAAGTTATGATATCTTAGCGTTGGGTTTTCTATTCCCGTTGCGCTTTGCTGAGCGAAACTAGAATCAAGAGTACCGTCAGCGCTTTGTCTAGCCCCATACTCTCCCACATAAAGCTTCCAATCGGAAGCAGGTTTTGTATAGGAGAAGCACATAGGGATACCAGTTGCTATTTCTTTAGTTAGAGAAGAGTCTCCGTCAGGCTGAGGTACTATACAGGCTATATCTAAAATATTAGCCTGTTGTTTTATTAACGCCCCATCAGTAGTCTTAAATATATTTCCATTGGTCCCTGCTGTCCCTGCAGTTGAGGTATACACATTAGTATGAATCTCATTCATATAAGACTCAACCATCTGTGTAGAGAAATTAGAGCTAGAGGAAACATAACCCACTGCCCTTTCGTCTATGGAAGTGCCCAATGATGTAGCAGCTATTCCAGCACTACCATCTGTGCCATAAGTACCATGCGCTCCAGCCCTGAAGGTTATTTTTTTATCTGAGTCAGAATAACCTATACCACTACCACTAAGCTCAACACCAGTTATAAAAGCGTAGTTTTTAGAGTGGTCTCCATCTACATGCTCAAGATAAACCTTGTAAGGCAACCCTAAGGTTTCGTCATCAGAATCTAAAACATCTTTGGAATAACTTATGTCGTAAAAAGCTCTTACAACTCTTCCCCCTTTTGCATTTGCATTGACTACTCCATCTGGATAAGTTTCAGCTAACAGCATTAAATTATTACTTGCGTCTCCACTATTTAAAGGCGTTCCATCATCGCTACCATCAATTGTGATATTCACGCCACTAGGATTTTCTCCTAACTTAGCTTCAATAGTAGCTCTATCTGTAACTTTTCCAAAAGTAGTATGAAAATCTATTGTCAAATCATAATCTCTAGGATAAAGAGTAGATTGTGCAATTAGCCTAAGATCTTTTTGTGTACCATTACCAGCTACATCATTAAGATATTCTATATTAGAACTTGTATTATCGAATTGAAAATGTCTATCTCCTACTACCACCTCTCCAGACAATATACTAGAAGTTAAATTTCTATCTTTATTAAATTCCAAAGCAGAGGGAAAAGTAACTCCATCTCCAGAAAAAGGTCCAGACGTGCCAGCGCTACCGCTACTACCGCCGCTACCATATACTTCAGTAGAAAGATCGCTCTTCAAAGTAAGGGCTCCTTTTCTTTCGTATATATTTAAATCATTTAAGTCTATTGAGCAACCTTGGCTATCAAAAAAGAAATGTCTAATTTTGAAATCTGCTTTAGAACCTTTTGAGCATATTAAATTATTATCTATAAAGTAATCATATTCAGTAGGAAGAAAAGTACCCTTAAAATTAACTTCTTTATTATTTTTATAAGAGTATACACACCTATTTTCAGGATCAAAAATTCTGCCACTTGCTAGTTTAAATTTTAACTCTCTTGCATTACTAGCGCTGTTAGTTGAACCAACAAATCCAGACACCCCAAAGAAGGCTTCGCCGGTAGTACTTGTCACCGACATATCTAAATCATAAACAAGCTGAACATTTGTATCAGCTGTAGTTATGTGCCTAGCATGTTTTCCACTTATCCTCATGACATTGATCTGTAAAATGCGTTTTTAGGTTGCACAGCTCTTGATATCGGGCCTACTTTTCTAAATATAGCATCTAGCTCTGGCACCAAAGGAGGTCTATTAGACATAGCAACACTTAGGTAATAGCCATTTTCATCTCTACTTATTGATAGCGAGTCTAACCCATTTTCTTGTTTTAAATACTGAGCAAGCTGGGAAAGGCCTCCAACAGCATCTATATATATTTTATAATTTACATTTTCTCTTACTGTATCAACTGACGGAGCCAGATTAGCTTTAATTAAATTATGGTACTCTTGAGCTGTCCTAGTTCCCAACTTAATAAAACTTAGATCTCCATCTGAACCAAGCTGAGACTGTAAAGTTACACCTATAAAATCATCCATAATATCAATAGGTATTTCCCCAGCAACTATAGCGGCTCGATTGTCTTGACTAAAAACAGAATTAACGTCTTGAGTCAAATCTTGAACTTGATATTTAATACTAGACATCTGCGGGGTTATTACTGGAGCCACCTTATCTAATCCATCAAATACTGCGGCAACTCCAAAATCTGTAACAGTTAATTGCCTATTGTAAGTTAGTACGCCGCCGTGGTTATTTTGGCTTGGCATAGTTATGGTGGTAGCTGGCTTTTCTGCACCACCAGACGCAACATCCGAGTATAGTTTTTCTGAACCCCTAAAACCTCCAGTACCAGAGACTTTTACAGATTTATTATGTCTCTTTATTGTCATCCTCTCTCCATTAATATGATTTTTAACATCTAATAGTTCTGTGCTATAGAGAGAGTCTTTTATTGCTTCTGCTTCGCCACAACTAAGACCGGGCTGACCGAACATATTACTGCTACACATTTCCTCAGCTAAGTCTCTTTCGCACACAGTCGTGCACTCTTCTGTATCTTTAGCTGTTACCCCATCTTGTTTATCACACAAAGAACTCAAAGCGTTTATCTCCTCTATTATATTTGGTTGCAAACCATTTCTTACAATAGAAACGTCCCCTATCCTTTGGGGACTAAATCCACCGTCTGGATTTTTAAGCACAAAGCACATACCTATGCTCTTACCTAGAGATTTCTGAGACTCGACCATGTCATAAGCCCTTGCTATAACATCATTACCTTTGAATCTAGCAACTAACTGCGATATAGTTGGCATATCCGTTAAGAAAGGTATGTAATGTTTGACTAAATTAGTTTTAGTTCTGCTTCTTGTATCTGAAGATATATAATTAGGTTTTTCGTGAATATGTTTATTTTCTTTTGATAAAACAAAAGGGTTTAAAATTCTTTCTACATCATCTTTGGAAGCCATCCAAGGAGCGTTTCTCTCAAAGTGAAACAACCCATTCTGTCTTCTATTG
>MDSZ01140336.1_pt1 | contig 11208 bp, 12 predicted proteins | sample 811201 | NCBI WGS metagenome assembly MDSZ01 (sample SAMN05326647, study PRJNA326480) | marine metagenome | isolation source: seawater | place: Indian Ocean: North | collected 2010 | reverse complement strand
GAATTGCAGGAAACATTAAAGCTGTGACTGTGTAATCTATGTTCATACGAATCAATTTGATTATGAAACTAGGCTTTGTTATTTACAAGTAAAATATTATGCAACAATTAAAAATATTTATAGATTTAACCCGATTAAAAAAACCAATTGGTTTTATGTTGCTTTTTTGGCCATGCTCATGGGGGTTAACATTAAGTTACGATTTCTCAAAAAATTTTAACAATTATTTTTTTTATTTACTTTTGTTTTTTTTTGGCTCAGTGCTGATGCGATCTGCTGGTTGTATAGTTAATGATATTCTGGATAGAAATTTTGATGCAAAAGTTTTACGCACCAAAGATCGACCAATTGCATCTGGAAAAATTTCAGTAAAACTTGCATTAATATATGTTTTTTTTTTTATGTATTACTGCATTTGTTGTTTTATTAAACTTTAATTTATTTACAATAATATTAGCATTAGGTTCGATGCCTCTAGCCTTTACTTACCCACTTATGAAAAGGTATACGTATTGGCCTCAATTATTCTTAGGAATAACTTTTAATTATGGTTTAATTCTAGGTTATACTGCAGTTAAAGGTCAAATAGACTTAGTTGCAATTCTGTTCTATTTAGGGGCCATATTTTGGACACTGGGCTATGATACTATTTACGGGTACCAAGATATAAAAGACGACGAAATAATTGGATTGAAATCAACTTCTATAAAATTCAAAAGTAAACCCTACTTGTTTTTATTTATTTGTTATATTTTGTTTATTTTTTCAATAATTTCTTTAGGAATTATTAGTGATTTTGCTATGTTATATTTTTTATGTATTATTTTGTTAAGCTATCATTTATTTTTTTACCAACTAAAAAATGTAAATTTTGATAATCCAATTAGTTGCTTTAATACTTTTAAAAGTAATAATTTATTTGGATTGTTTACTCTTTTTACAATTATTATTGGAAAAATTTAGTTTATGGGAAATGTAGAAATTTTAAAAAGACTCTATAAAGACTATACAAGTAAATATCTATCAAAAATTGTCCTTTCAGGTTTTTTTTCAATCTTAGTTGCTGGAAGTACTTCAATGGTAGCCTACTTGCTTGACCCTGCTATTAAAAAAATTTTCGTAGAAAAAGATCAAACATTAATTTATTTAATTCCACTTGCCATAATTTTGGCATTCACGGTTAAAGGTTTCTCACTTTATTTTGCAAAAGTAAATATGATTGATGTTGCTGAGAATGCAAAAAAAAATATTCAAAGTGATATGATGAATTCTTTAATTAATGCGGATACAAAAATAATAGATCAAAAACATACTGGGAAAATTGTATCTAATTTGACTATAGATACCGCCGTAATTACTAATTTAGTGAGTGTCGTTTTATTAAATTTATTTAAAGATACGATAACATTAATTGGGTTGATGTATGTAATGTTTACTCAAAATTGGCAATTATCATTAATTGCAATAATAATGATTCCCCTTGCTTCCTTAACAGCAAGAAAAATGGGAAAAAGAATGGGTAAAATCTCTACGACTGGTATGGTTAATGCAAGTTTTCTCAGTACGCACTTAATTGAGATATTTAAAAATCACAAATTGATTAAAATTTTTCAGAAAGAACTTTATGAAAATAAAAGAATTAACGAGAAACTCGACCAAGTAAAAAATAGTTCGAAAAAAATTGCAATAATTTTTGTAAGAGTTTCTCCTATAATGGAAACACTGACTGGGATAATGATCGCAGCATTAATTTTCTATTCTGGTAAATTAATTTTTAAAGGTGAGTTAGAAATAAATAATTTTTTTTCTTTTTTAGCTGCAATGATGTTGGCTTATCAGCCAGTGAGGTCACTTGCTACACTAAATGTGGGTATACATGCAGGTTTAAGTGCTGCTAAAAGAATTTTACCAGTAATTGATGAGAAAATTGAAATAAGAAATAATCCAAACTCTAAAGATTTAGTTCTTGATAAAGGTCAAATTGATTTTGAAAATGTAAATTTTAAATATGAGGAAAATAATTCAGATTATACATTAAAAAATATAAACCTCAGTATACATGCAGAAAAAATGACAGCATTAGTAGGATTAAGCGGATCAGGAAAATCTACTATACTTAACTTAATTCCTAGATTTTATAATATTCTTTCAGGAGATATTAAGTTTGATGGGCAATCTATAAATAATCTTACAATCAAATCTCTTAGAAACGAAATATCTCTTGTCAGTCAAGATACAACTCTGTTCGATGACACAATTTTGAATAATATTGCTTATGCAAACCTAGATGCTAACAAAGAAGAAATAATTGAGGCAGCTAAAAAATCTCATGCATCGGAATTTATAGAGAAGTTACCAGAAAAATATGAGACAATTATTGGCGAAAATGGTTTGAGATTATCAGGTGGCGAAAAACAGAGACTATCTATAGCTAGAGCAATGCTTAAGAAAAGCTCTATTATTCTTCTTGACGAAGCAACCTCATCCTTAGATGCGGACACAGAGCAAAAAATTCAAGAAGCTTTAACTTTGTTAACTAAAAATAAAACTACTGTAGTAATTGCTCACAGGCTATCTACAATTTTAAATTCAGATAATATTTATGTCATTAATGCAGGTAAGGTTGTTGCTGAGGGAAAACACAGTGAACTTATAAAAAATTCTGATATCTATAAAAATTTTTATGATAAACAAATTACTAAACAGTAATGATTTTCATTTATAGATTATTTATTAATATTATACTGATATTTTCACCATTAATTATATTAATTAGAATTTTCAAACGAAAAGAAAGTATAAATCGATTTAAAGAAAAATATTGTTTATTTTCAAAAAAAAGACTTGAAGGCCAACTAATATGGTTTCATGTAGCTAGTGTTGGGGAGTTGATGAGTATAATTCCTCTACTGAACAAAATTGAGAAAATTAAATCCATAAAACAAATACTTGTAACCTCTACTACGGTAAGCTCTTCGAATATTTTTCAAAATTTCAAATTTAAAAAAACAATTCACCAATTTTTTCCAATTGATAATTATTTTCTAACCAACAAATTTTTAAATTATTGGAAACCAAAATTAGCGATTTTTGTGGAGTCTGAAATTTGGCCAAATATGTTATTATCTTTAAACAATAAATCAATAAATCATATTTTGTTAAATGCCAGAATAACAAATAAAACATTTAAAAGATGGGAAAAAATTAATTTTTTTTCAAAAAAATTATTTCAAGGTTTTAATATTGTTTATCCGCAGAATAATGAGACAAAAAAATATTTAAAAAAACTTGGATGTAATAAAATTAAAAAATTAGGTAACCTTAAATATTCTTATGTTAAAGAAAATTTTAATTATATTGTAGATAAAAAAATAGCCAACAAAAAAACTATTTGGTGCGCATCAAGCACACACAATTCTGAAGAAATAGTTTCCGCAACTACTCATAAGCATTTAAAAAAAGAAATAAAAAATTTATTAACAATAATTATTCCAAGACATATAAACCGTAAAAATGAGATTATGGACTCCCTACAAAACTTAAATTTGAGAATACATTTTCATAGTTCAAAGAAGAAAATGAGCAATGATACTGACATATATTTCGTTGACACTTACGGAGAAACTAAAAAATTTTTTAAAATAAGTAAAGTTGTATTCATTGGAGGTTCATTAATTAAACATGGAGGACAAAATCCCTTGGAAGCAGCAAGATTTGGTTGCAAGATCCTGCACGGTAAATACATTAATAACTTTAAAGAAATATATTCAATTTTAAAAACTAATAAACAATCAATAAAAATAAATTCTCAAAATCAATTAACACATTTTGTAAAAAAATATCTTAAAGAAAAAAATAAATCTAAGGTATTTGTAAAAAAGCTGAATAAAACCGGAAATATCATTTTAAAAAATACAGTAAATGAAATTACAAAATTTATTTAGAATTAATTATGAAGTTTAAAAAACCAGATTTCTGGGATAAAAAAAACCCAAATATAATTGCAAAACTACTCTTTCCTTTTTCATTATTTTTAATTTTAATCAATAAAATTAAATATAAAAAACACAAAATTAAAAATATTAAAACAATTTGTGTCGGGAATATATATATAGGCGGTACTGGAAAAACTCCAACTTGTTTACTTGTAAATAGTATTCTTAAAAAATTTAAATACAAATCTACTTTTATAAAAAAATTTTATCATGATCAAATTGATGAACAAGAACTATTAAAAAAAAATGGAAATTTAATTTGTAAAACTAATAGGCTTGATGCAATTAATACAGCTAAATTAAGTAGATTTAAGTTTGCTATATGCGATGATGGACTACAAGATAAAAAAATTGATTATGATTTAAAAATTGCGTGTTTTAATTCAGACACTTTTATCGGAAATGGATTTTTATTACCTGCTGGACCATTGAGAGAAACTTTAGATAATTTAATTAACTACGATGTTGCAATTATAAATGGAAATGGAGAAAAAATTTTTAAACTTAAAAATTATCTTAAAAAATTTAATAAAAATTTAAAAATATTTCAGGGAAAATATGTTCTAGAAAAACCCTCGAAAAAAATAAAACATAAAAAATTTATAGCTTTCTCTGGAATAGGAAATCATGAAACTTTTTTGAAAACATTAAAGAAAAATAATATTAATATAATAAAAAACTATAAATTTCCTGATCATTATGAGTACAAAAATATTCAAATAAAGAGCATAAAAAAAGAAGCTAAAAAGTATAATTGTGGCATAATAACTACCGAAAAAGATTTTTTAAGGTTAAACAATATACATAACAGAAATATTGTATTTTTTAAAACTTCAATTGAAATTAATAAAAAAAGTCAATTTGAAAACTTAATTAAAAATATATGAAGTTAATTATTTATTTTTTTCAATTCATATTTGTAACAATTTTATTTCTTATTTTTAAAATTATAGGTTACAAAAATTCTTCAAACCTTGGTGCTTTTATTTTTAAAAAATTTGGAGCTTTTTTTAGACCTGAAAAAATAATTAAAACAAATTTGGCAAATTTAAATAATAATATAATAGATGGGGATTATAAAAAATTCATTAATAAAATATGGGAAAATTATGGAAGAATTTTTGCAGACTATATTTCATTAAAAAATTTTAGAAATGGAATTTTAGAAAAATTTATTACAATTGAAGGTATTGAAATTTTAGATGAAATTAGAAAAAATAAAAAACCGGTTGTTTTTATTTCGGGCCACTTCAATAATTTCGAATTAATGGCAATGATAATAGAAAAATATGGTGTTAATCTCTCAGCTATTTATAGACCATTAAATAATATCTTTTTAAATAAAATTATGGAAAACTTAAGAAAAAAATATATTTGTAAATTTCAAATCCCTAAGGGTGTCAAAGGAAGTAGAGAAATCTTAAAATCTTTTAATAGTGGTAAATCTGTAGCGATTATGATTGATCAAAGAGTTTCTGAAGGCAAAGAAATTTCTTTCTTTAATAAATTGGCATATACAACAACCATTCCTGCACAATTAGTAAAAAAATTTAATTGTAAAGTAGTGCCTGTACATATTCATAGATATGATAAGTACTATTTTAAAATTAAATTTTTCTCACCTATAGAATTTTCCGACTCCTTAAATATAAAAGAGACTACATTAAAACTAAATTTATGGCTTGAAAAAATGATTATGAAGAATCCAGATCAATGGATATGGACACATAAAAGATGGAAATTATAATATACTAAGCTTTTTCTTTTTTTTTGTGCGCTTCTTTATAAGAAAAATAAGGTTCTTGTAAGTTCACATTCCAATAATTAAGATTTTTTAAAGATATTTCTTTTCCTGAAACTGCACAAATTACATAATCTCCATCCTGAATAATTTTGTAATTATTTGGAAAATATTTTAATTTAGCTAATTTCTTTTTCATTTTTACACTATATATAGTTATAATAATTATGAAAGTCGGTATTATAGGTAGTGGTGGAAGAGAGCACGCGATTTGTAAAATCATTAACTCCTCAAGAAGAACAAAAAAAATATATTGCTTTCCAGGAAATGCAGGAACATCTGAAATTGCCACTAATGTAGATATAAATTTAAACAATTTTGAAACTATTAAAAATTTTATTATTGAGAATAAAATTGATCTTATAATAATTGGACCTGAAAAACCACTTGTTGATGGGTTAGTTGATTATCTTGAAAAATTTAAAATAAAAGTTTTTGGTCCAAACAAAAAAGCTTCCCAATTGGAAGGATCGAAAATATTCACTAAACAAATTTGCAAGGATTATAATATTCCAACAGCTAAATTTGGGATATTTCATAATAAGTTTGATGCTAAAAAATTTTGTCATTCCTCAAATTATCCAATTGTAATTAAAGCTGATAATCTTGCAGCAGGAAAGGGTGTATACATTTGTGAAAATAACACAGAAGCTGAAAAGGCAATCAATGAAATTTTTGATGGAAAGTTTGGTGAGGCAAACAAATTACTTATTGAAGAATATCTTAAAGGTGAAGAAATGAGTTATTTCATAATAAGTGATGGTAAAAATATAAAGTTTTTTCAAACAGCTCAAGATCACAAAAGAGCCTTAGAGGGAGATAAAGGCAAAAATACTGGTGGTATGGGGGCTTATTCTCCATCAAGACTTTTAAATGAAGAACTTAATAAAAAAATATTAAGTAAAATCATTAAACCAACATTAAAAGCATTATTGGACAAAGGTATTAATTACAAAGGTTTTTTATATGCAGGTTTAATGATAGTTAACAATGAACCTTATTTGATAGAATACAACGTGAGAATGGGAGACCCTGAATGTCAAACTATTCTTCCTTTACTTAAAAGTGATTTGTTAAAAATTTTAGATGCGTGTTGCAATGAAAAACTTAATGAAGTCAAAATCGAATGGCAAGATATGAAAAGTCTATGTGTAGTAGTTTGTTCCAACGGATATCCAGATGATTATAAAAAAAATATTGAAATTATAAATATTAAAAATATTAAACCTAGTATTAATGAATTCTTATTTCATGCAGGAACCTCAAAAAAAAATAATAAAGTCTATGCAACTGGAGGAAGGGTATTAAATTTCGTGTCAATTTCAGATACTTTTTTAAAAGCAAAAACTGCTATTTATAAAAATCTTGATAATCTAAATTGGTCTGGTGGTTTTTACAGAGGAGATATTGGTTATAAAGTAATCGATTAATGAGAATAATATCTGGACAATTCAAAGGAAAAAAAATTCATGAACCAACAGACTCAAAAACGAGGCCATTGAAAGATTTAGTTAAAGAATCAATTTTTAATATTATTATACACTCAAAAAAATTTGATATTGAAATTTCAAAAGCAATTGTTCTTGATTTATTTTCTGGAGTAGGTTCTTTCGGAATAGAGTGTTTATCTAGGGGTGCGAAAAATGTAGTATTTGTGGAAAATTATGAAAAAGTTTTGCCTATACTTAAAAAAAATTTAAATAATCTTAAATATATAAATAATTTCGAAATTTTAAATTTTGATATTAAAAAAGGTATTAATTTTCATAATATTACTAGAAAATTTGATATTATTTTTTTAGATCCACCATTCAAAAATGAAGATTTAAATTATTTACTTCAAGATATTTATAATAAAAAAATAATAAAAAAAGAAAGTTTAGTAATTATTCATAGACACAAAAATGCAAATGATTTAATTCCAAAAACATTTAAAATAATCGAACAAAAAAAATATGGTCTATCAAAAATAATTTTTTTAAGTTTAGATTAAATTAATTTTTTTTTTGTCTCTAGTTTTATCAGTTCAACTGAGGGTTGATCGTAAGGATTTAATTTCATTACCTTTCCCAGCAATATAGTCTCTAAAATAAAAAAACTAAACAATTCTCCGAGGGTTTTTTCATCTCTTTTATAAATTTCGAAACTTCTAAATGGTATTTTTTTTTTTTTAAAAACATTTTCTGTAGCTTTTTTTTGAATAAATTTGATTTGTTCTAGACTTTTGTTTTTTAGAAATTTTTTTGATTTTAATATAAGTTTATTATTTAACTTGCTAGAGGAATTATCATTAACATGAAAAAAAGTATAAAAATTATTTTTAAATCCATCTAAATAAAGTTGCATTAAACTATGATTATCTTTTGGCATACACGATATAATTGGAAGAATACCTTTACTTTTTTTACCAAGACTTTCTGCGACTAATTGCTGATACCAATAAAATAAACTTTTAGATGAGTCATCATAATTTAAAATTATTGAATTGAATTTCCCTTTTTTTACTAAATTAAATATTATACCAACGTTTTGAATAAGTGAGTTCATAAAAAATTTGTTTTTTACCAAATTATTTAAATTTTTAAAATTGTTACAATTTAAACCCATCAACTCTGCAGGTAGCATACCTACTTCAGACAGCACTGAAAATCTACCACCAATATAGTTGTTATGATAAACAACATCAGATTTTAATTTTTCTGCAAGAAGATTTAAATAATTATTTCTATTTTCAGTGATAAAAATATTTTTATCATTTTTCTTAATTAAGAAATTTGAGTTTGCAATAGTTTCAATTGTGTTTCCTGATTTTGAAACAATTATGTTTAATTTTTTTTTTTTACTTTTATTTAAATTACTTTGTAAATTTTTAGTAAATTTGAAATTTTTATTTATCTTATTATGTAAAAAATCATAAATAGCTTCGGTACCAAGTATAGATCCACCCATCCCAATAACCTGAAAATTTTTAAATTTTTTAAATTTATTTAAAGTTTTTTTTTTAAAGCTATATTGATAATTTTTAGATAATGAATTTATAATTTGATTATTTTCTTTAAGTAAAAATTTAAGATTTTTTTTTATAATTTTAAATAAATGATTATTTCTTTTTTGAACAAAATTATTAAAAAAAATATTTTTTGTTAATTTCATTATTTTTTAATCTTTTTTAGAACATTTTCCTCTAAAGAACCGCTAGCTTTTTTCTCTTTAGAATCCTCAGAGTTAACAACGCCTTTTTCTTCTAATATTTTTTTAAATTGATTATCTTTACTAAAATCATTTTCTTGGTTTGTATTTTTCTCAGAATTTTTTATATCTTGAGGTAATGGAAGATCATTGAAATCAGGAGGTTTAACTAAGGGGTTTTTTTTAATAATTAAAAATTCATTTCCTTGATCTATTTTTTTTCCTCTAAAACCCTTTTTTGCTTCACCACAACTATTTAAGTATATTAATGAAATTATATACAAACCGATAATTAAAAATTTAAACTTTTTCATTAGCATTTTTAGTTTTTACAATTTCAAGTAATATAAGCATAATTACGCCCAATGTAATAAAAATGTCAGCTATGTTGAATATAAACCAATGTAAATCACCTATATGAAAATCTATAAAATCAGGAACAGCATTAAAAAAAATTCTGTCATAAAAATTTCCTAAAGCTCCGCCTAAAATAATCGAAAGAAGTATTCTTTCAAATCCCTTACTTTTTATTATTAAAAATAATATTAAAATTATAATTCCCGAAATTATAAATGTGACTAAATTATATAAATAACTTTGACTAAAAGATAATAAACCAAACGCAATCCCTTCATTCCATATTAAATTAATATTTAAAAATTTTGAAGAAAATATCTCTGAACTAAAAAATTTTTTATCTAAATAAATTACGTATATCTTCGAGAATCTATCAGTCAGAAAAATTGATAATATCAATATAAAATTTATTAAAATATTTTTGTTTATAATTTTTAGATTCATTAAGAGTGTCTTGGACAGGGAGCATCATTAATTTTCCAACAAACTGGGCACTTGGTTCCTTCTGCTTTTACTGTAATTGCAGATGTTTCAACGTTATCTTTAAAATCTAATTTTGCTCTAGAAGTAATACAAAGTTCAGAAAAATCTATGTTTTTTGTAATTACTTTTAATTTATTATTTAGTTGTATTTTCAAATCTGCCTCTAAACTTGATCCAATCTGTTTATTGGCTCTTTTTTCCTCAATACTTATGTTGCAAATATTTCTAATTTTAATTAATTCAATCCATTTTTCATTAATTTTTTCATTTTTAAATTTATTAGGAATATCTAAAAATTTTTCTAAATGAATGCTTTTATGATCTTTAATTAATAATTTATAAATTTCTTCTGTTGTAAAAGACAATATTGGAGCAAACCATTTTAATAGGACGTTTAGAATAACATTGAGAGTCATGATTGTTGATTTTCTTTTTTTTGATCCCTTATCGTCACAATAAAGACTATCTTTTCTTATATCAAAATAAAAAGCAGATAAATCAACAGTACAAAAATTAAGAAGTTCTTTGTATAAATTATGAAAATCATAATTCTTAAAAAATTTTTTAAACTTGGCATTTAAAATATAAATTTTATGTAACATAAACTGCTCTAGCTCAGGTAGTTCAGTCAAATCTAACTTATCTAAATTCACATTTTCAAAATTATCATTTATATTTCCAAGTAAGTATCTAAAAGTATTTCTAATTTTTCTATATGATTCAGCGTGTTGATCTAATATTGAATAATCAATTCTTAAATCCTCAGCATAATTTGATGATGCCACCCATATTCTTAAAATATCAGCACCATATTTTTTTAAGATATCCTCAGGTGCGATTACATTTCCTAAAGACTTAGACATTTTCAGGCCTTTACCATCTACAACAAATCCATGAGATAAAATTGATTCAAATGGAGCTTTTCCTCTTGTTCCACAAGATTCTAATAACGAAGAATGAAACCACCCCCTATGTTGATCTGATCCTTCTAAATACATTGAAGCTGGCCATTTTAAATCCTCTCTTTTTTCTAAAACAAATGAGTGAGTAGAACCGCTATCAAACCAAACTTCAACTATGTCAGTTAATTTTTCATAATCTTTAGCTTTATATTTGTTGCCTAAAAATCTTTGAGTATCGTCTGAAAACCAACAATCTGAACCCTCTTTTTCATAAATTGATGCAATATTTTCTATAACATCGTTATCAGCTAAGATTTCTTTTGTTTTTTTGTTTATAAAGATTGGAAGAGGCACGCCCCAAACTCTTTGTCTTGAGACACACCAATCAGGCCTTGTTTCAATCATTGATTTTAATCTCTCTTTACCTTTGCTTGGGTAAAAAGTTGTTTCATCAATAGCCTTTAATGCTTTATCTCTTAAT
>MDSZ01106451.1_pt1 | contig 11208 bp, 10 predicted proteins | sample 811201 | NCBI WGS metagenome assembly MDSZ01 (sample SAMN05326647, study PRJNA326480) | marine metagenome | isolation source: seawater | place: Indian Ocean: North | collected 2010 | reverse complement strand
TTTAACAGAAAACTTTCTTAAAAGAACTCCAGGTATTTGGGATTTGGACTCCTTAAGAATTTCTCTTTATGGTATTGATAAGGAAAGTTACAAATTTATAACTAGAGTTGAAAAAAGTTTTGATATTGTTAAAAAAAATACAATTTCCTTTTTAAAATTAAGAAATATTAATAATAAAAATTTAAAATTTGGATTTAATTTTATAGTAATTCCAGAAAACGTAAATCAATTGAATGGTATTTTAGAGTTAGTTAAAAGCATTAATGAAAATGTAGATAATGGAAGAGGTGTAGATTTTTTGACTTTGAGAGATGATTACCAAAGTGTAACGGGAAATGACGATAAGTTTGACGAAGAAAGAAAATATAAATTAAGTACCAAAATGGATACAAAGGTAAGGAATATATTAATAGATAAACTTGGAGAGTTTGAAATAAATAAATCTAAATTATGCCCAGAGTTATATGTAGATTATGGGTATTCTTTGGAAGCGCTCTATAAAAATATTTTTGATAAACAGTTGATCAAAGTAACTCATAAGGAAATGAGAAATTTTGGGTTTACTCAAATGTCAGTTGCTATAGATCTATATGGAGATGTTTTTGTATACAGGGAGGCTGGATTTTTAAACAGAAAAGGAAATAAAAAATTCATAATCGGGAGAATTAATAAAAATAATAGCTTAGAAGATGTTATTAAAAAATTTTTAAAAAATAAAAAACCAATTAATTATGAATTTCAAGATGAACGTTTTATGGACTCATTTGATCACGTACTTACATCATTAGTAAATCAAGCCGAGAAAGACCAAAAATTTGATATTCCTTTCAAAAAAGGCCCAATACTAGGAAGAATAATGAGCAATGAAATAAACTTAGGAAACAATTGGTATACAGAAAAAAATTAGTTATCTATGAAACATATCTTTAAAAACAATAATTAACTTTTAAATTATATATGGATCAGACTTTGCCAAAAAATGTAAAAGTAGTAGTAATAGGCGGTGGAATTGCCGGATGTTCTTGCGCTTATCATTTAGCAAAATTTGGATGGAAAGATATAATCTTACTTGAAAGAGACAAATTAACATCTGGTACTACTTGGCACGCTGCAGGATTGGTTGGACAACTTGGAGCAAGCCAAACAATTACCAAATTAAGAAAATATTCTTTAGATTTATATAAAGAACTTGAAAAAATAACTGAGCTTTCTACTGGTTTGAAACAAAATGGCGCAATCACTATTGCTTCTTCAAAAGAAAGAATGCAAGAACTTTTAAGACAGGCAACTACTGCACAACTTTCAAATGTTGAAGTTCAAGTTTTAAATAAAAAACAAACCAAAGAGCTGTATCCAGTAATTGAAGATAGAGATATTCATGGAAGTGTATATATGCCTAATGACGGTCAAGCCGACCCCGTAGGCGTAACAAACGTACTTGCTAAAGCTGCTAAAATGGAAGGTGTTAAAATTTACGAGAACACACCAATTAAAAAAATTCTTGTTAAAAATGGAAGAATAGAAGGTGTAGAAACTAATAATCAAAAAATTGAATGTGAATACGTAGTTTTAGCAACCGGTATGTGGTCTAGGCAAATTGGTGAGGAAATAAATGTAAGTATTCCTTTATACCCTAACGAACACTTTTACATAATAACAGAACCCATGAAAGATTTGCCAAAAAATTTACCTGTTTTAAGAGATTATAATGCATGTTTATATTTAAAAGAGGATGCTGGAAAAATGCTAGTTGGTATCTTTGAACCAAACGCTAAACCTGCTTTTAAAGATAAAGGATTTGTTCCCGAAGATTTTTCATTCGGAGAGTTCCCAGACGATTTTGATCACTTTGAACCTTATTTAGAAAAATCTTTTCATAGATTGCCAATTTTAAAAGATGCTGGAATAAGAAAATTTTTTTCAGGTCCTGAGTCTTTTACCCCTGATACTCAATATCTTTTAGGTGAAACTCCTGAAGTTAAAAAACTTTATACTTGTTGTGGTTTTAACAGTATTGGCATAGCAAGCGCGGGCGGGGCAGGAAGAGCAACAGCAGAATGGATGATCAATGATCATATAAACGAAGATTTATTCTCATTAGATATAAAAAGATTTCAGAAGTTTCATTCTTCGAAAAAATTTATAATGGAAAGAGTGACAGAAACACTTGGTGATCTATATGGAATGCATTGGCCCTATAAACAACATACAACCTCAAGAAACCAAAAAAAATCAGCTATCCATGAAGAGCTCAAAAATATGGGAGCATGTTTTGGTGTAGCTGGAGGTTATGAAAGACCAATGTGGTTTGCTATAAATGGAAAAAAACCTATATACGAATACAGTTTTAATTATCAAAATTGGTACCCATCTGCAGAATTTGAAACGATTAATACATCTAAAAATGTTGGCTTTTTTGAAATGAGCTCGTTTTCTAAATTTGATTTAAAAGGAGAAAACATACATGAAGAATTGCAGAAAATTTGCACAGCAAATATAAAGAATGATCCTGGCAAATCAACTTATACTCAAATGCTAAATAAAGATGGAGGCATAGAAACTGACCTTACAACAATTTGTTTAAAAAAAAACTATTTTAGAATTGTAACCTCTGCCGCAAATAGAGAGCATGATAAATATCATATTAAAAAATATTTATCTAATGATATTGAATTTAAAGATGTTACTGACGAAATAAGCTGTTTTGGCATTTTTGGCCCAAAAAGTAGAAATTTAATTTCAAAACTAACCACAGATGATATTTCAAAAAAAAGTTTAAAATTCGGTCATGGAAAATATTTAAATATTAAAGAGATAAAAGTTTGGGCTCAAAGATTATCTTATGTAGGAGAACTAGGTTTTGAATTATATACAAGTGTTAAAGACGCAAAAAAATTATACGAGGAAATTATTAATGAAGGAAAAAATCACAATCTTTCGCTTTGTGGAATGCATGCAATGGATATTATGAGAATGGAAAGTGGTTTTTTACACTGGGGGCATGATATTTCACCTGAAGAAAATCAATATGAAGCAGGTTTAGCTTTTGCCATTAGTTATAAAAAAAATATAGACTTTATTGGAAAGGATAAGTTATTAAAAATTAAAGATAAGAAACCATCAAAGAAATTTGCAATGTTTTCTCTTAAAAACTCAAAACCAGGCGAACCTTTGTTGTTACATGAAGAACCTATTTATCTAGAAAATAAAATAATTGGCAGAAGTACCTCAGGTAATTATTCGTTTAATTTTAATAAAAATATATCTTTCGGATATGTGAATTCTGAAAATTCAATAGAAGAATTAAAAAATAAAAAATTATATATAGAAGTTGAAAAAATAAAATATCCTCTTAATATTGAATTAAAACCTTTGAAAGATAAAAATATTAAACTTTCTTAATTAATTCGAATTAAATTTACTACTTTACAGCAGAAAACTGATAATAGCTGGATAGCTCTTGTGTTTAGGTCTAAATGTTTTTTAAAATCTCCTTTACCGGGATAATAAAGTTTTTTTTCATCCACTGTTAATAACTTTTTTTTTAACAATTTATTTATTTTTCTAACAACAGTCGCTCTTGGTATTCCAGATAATTCAGATACTGTCATGGCATTTATTCCAAAATTTTTTTGAGATAGCATATTCTCTATAAGTTCTTCTCTACCTTTAAAGGAATTATAAACTTTTTCATTTTTAAAACTGTCTTGTGTAGCTATAATTCCCCATATATGCCATGTCTCGAAATCACCAAAAGATTTTTTCCAACCCAAAACTAGGGGTATTTGCATTTCATAAAACAATCTCCAACAATTAGTAAAATTTTTTCTAATATAATTTTCTATAAATTCTTTTGAATATTTTTTATCAATATCTCCACTTTTATATAAAATACCAGTAATTTTTGATAAGAAAGAAGAAATTCCTCCAATAGATTTATCAGGTTTTTGAAAATCTAGTTTTTTTCTGTCTAAAATTATTTTTTTTTTATCTCTTTTTAAAACACCAATTTTTTCAAGTTCTAAAACTTTTCTTCGCGCTGTTTCTTTAGTAATAAAAAGATCTTTAGAAATATTAATAATATTGAAGTTTGAAATTTCAATTTTATCTTTTAAGTAATAGTTATCATAATCTAATTTAACTAAATTATTCGAAAAAAATTTCATAGTTTTGTGGACTAAATAAATAATTATTAAATATTTGTCATGGTCTTTAAAAGAAAAATAAGCTGAACGTAACCATTCCATTTGAAAGTTAAACCATGGATTGGTGACTTCAGAGAAATTTTTGTTTATCGATGCAAACATTTGCTCTGATGTAAGTTGTTTTGATATACTCGGAAAATCTGTTTTCATTTTAATTGATATATATATCAAACCCATTATGGACACAAATCATTTTGGGTCAAACCCAAATTGGTTAATGCAAATATTGTTTCTTAGGCAAAATCATGTTTTAATTAATCATGAGTGGAGAAAGATTAGCAGAAACTGAACAACACATTGAGACCCCAAATACTAATGATGTTGTTAAAATTGTTAATCCTTACTCAAAATCTAAAATCCCTAACAAGGTAGATATAAACAATCTTATGTCAAGAGTTAGGGAAGAAGAGAAAAAGCAAAAAAAAGAAAATTTAGTATTTTTTGGTTTAATTAGTTCAGTAATAGTAATTACTGGAATTATAGCATCTTTATAAATTTATAATTTTCTAAATTCCCAAGGGTAAATAAATTTCATCGACCAGAGACCTAATTTATTCTTTTTTGCATAATCTTCATCCTTTATAAATTTTTTTGAATATTTTCTGAAAGCAAAAGCGTAACCATTTCTTACTAAAAATCTTGATAGGCTTTTTCCATTAACAAAACATTCTGCCAAAATCCTTTTATATTTATCTTGCCCTTCGCTAATGCATTTCGGAATGTTATTGCCAATTTTTTTTTTGAGAGCTTTTTTAGCCAAAATCCCACAAAGTATTTCCTCACCATTTTTGAAACAAATTTGTTTAAGTTCTGGAGCATCTATTCCTGAAAATCTGATCTTGTGATTTCCAATCCATAAAGTATCGCCATCGATAATCTTAATTGCATCAGAATAGGCAAATTTTCCGTTTAAAATAGTTAAAATTATAATAAAAACAATTTTTTTCATTTTAATTTATTTTATATCAATTAAATTAAAATTTAAAAAATTATTAAAAAAAAAGCTTAATAAAATTATGGAATTTGTAAAATTAGTTGGACCATTTGCAATTTTTTTTATTATGTTTTCACTTGGTTTAAAATTAAACTTTATAAATTTTTTTGAATTATTAAAAAATCCAAAAAACCTTATTTGTGGTCTTATTTGTCAGCTAATTTTTTTACCATTAATTGGTTTAATTATTGTCAGTTTTTATCCTATGCCTAATGAATTAAAAGTTGGTATACTTTTACTTTTGTTATTACCATCTGCAACTATTTCAAACTACGCTGCAAGATTAGTTGACGGAAGCATCTCACTTTCTATTGCCATAACTACTATTTGTAGCTTGATGTCTATAATAACTATTCCTATTGGGTTGTCAGTATTATTTGAATTAATTATGCACGAACCAATAAAAAACTTTGAAATTAAAAATATAAGTTTTAAAATTTTTATTATTATAACAATACCTACAATATTAGGAATTTTAACAAATAAATATTTTAATATATTTAAAAAACGGTTTGTTCTTTTATTTGACAAAATATCAATGGTTCTTTTTTTATTAATTATTTTAGTTGCTGTATATCAAGAAAGGATGAACCTGGGTGGATATTTTCAATACGTAGGCGTAGTTGCACCTATTATTTTATTTTTTGTACTTTTTGTTTCTATAATCTTTACAAAATTTTTTATTGATGGAATCGACTCTCAGAGGACAGTCACAGTTGAATGTTTATTACAAAATGGTGCAATGGGTTTTATTGTTAGTGCGCAAGTTTTTAGTGAAATTTCGTATGTAACACCTATTGCTTTGTATGCATTGTTACAATACTTTGTACTCGCTTTTTATGTCGCTAATATAAAAATTGTAAAATAGTGTCATTTAAATTATGAAGATTTTTGATTGCACAACCTATTATGATGAGCCATTACTTATGGATGTAAGGTTTAACATATTAAATCAATATGTAGAGAAGTTTATTGTAGTTGAGGCACTTTTTTCACATGCTGGTCACCAAAAAAAATTAAATTTTGATATTAATAATTACAAAAAATTTAAAGATAAAATTATATATCTTGTAATTGATAAAGAACCAACAGATCTAATTGTAAAAGAAGAATTAGATTTAGGTGAAAAAAGAATGAATAGTATAAAACGTATTGAGCAATCTTATAATTTTATGCAAAAAGGCTTAAATCAAGCAGCAGATGAAGATCTAGTAATAATGAGTGATAATGATGAAATACCAAATTTAAATTCAAATCAATTCAAAAAATCAAAAAAAAAAGTTATAATTTTTCAACAATTATTTTTTTATTATAAATTTAACTTATTTTTTGATAAAATGTTGTGGCATGGTAGCAAAGCATGTAAAAAAAAAAGTCTGATATCTTTTTCTTGGTTAAGAAATATTAAAAACAAAATATATCCTGCCTGGAGGCTAGATAGATTTTTTTCTAAATACAAGTTATCTAATTTAGAAATAATAAAGGATGGAGGTTGGCATTTTACCAATCTAAAAACACCTGAAGATTTATATAAAAAAAGCATAAATGGGGGTCATCATAATGAATTTGAAAGCAGTGGTATAACTCTTGAAGAAATAAAAAAAAAAATTCAAAACCATGAATTGATATATGATCATTTTTTAGATAAGTCGGACCCTAACAAACATACTTCAAACTATAAGTTGCAAAAAATAAAATTAGACTTATTGCCTAGTTATATAAAGGAAAATCAATCTTCTTTTAAGGATTGGATTGTTTAAAAATAAGCTACAATAAATTCATATGGATTCATCAAAAGTTACTGCAGTACTAATTTTGTATGAAACAACTGAGGAGGTTTTAAAATGTTTAGAAAGTTTAAAAGATATAAAGTTTATAATTGTTGATAATGGGAAAAATGATAAATCAATTATTAATCAAATAAAAAATTATAAAAATTTATCAGAATATATTGTACCAAAAAAAAATCTTGGTTTTGGGAAGGCCTGCAATCAAGCTTTTAATTTAGTTAAAACTGAATTTACACTCTTTATTGAGCCAGATGTAACGATGTCTATTAAGGATATTTATTCATTAATTAAAACCTTAGAAGAAAATCCTAATGCCGCATTTTCTGTGCCTTTATTAATAGACAACAATAAAAAAATAATTGATAAATTAGAAAATTTACCAGAATTTTATTCAAATAGTGAAAATGAAAAAATTAATGAAATAAACCAAAATTTATATAACGCTTTACCAGAAGGAGATATGTGTGTAAATTTTTCTTGGGCAGCAGTTTTCATGACTAATAATAAAGTGATTAAAAAACATGGATTATTTGATGAAAAATATTTCATTTATTGGGAGGATTTTGATTTATGTAGAAAATATAGATTTTTGAAAATTCCTGTTATTAAATCTTTTGACTCAAGAGCAGAACATAAAATTGCAGGCTCAACTAAAAAAAATATTAAAAATTATTTTATATTGCAAAAACATCATATTTTATCATCTTATATTTATTTTAAAGTTAATAAAAAAAGTTTTTTCATTTATAAAAGATTTTTTACATTTTTATTTAGATCACTTTCAAATTTATTTATTTTTAATTTTAAAAAATCTATAAAAAATTTTGCACGGGCTACTGCTGTAATAACTTACATAATTTCATGACAATGATAAAAGGAATGAATGACTATTTTAATTTCTGTTAATTTATATATAAATAATATGTTTCATATTTAAAATGTTAAACTGGGGCATAATAGGTCTAGGAAGAATCGCAAATAATTTTGCTTTAGGAATTGAAGATGTTAGCAATGCAAATCTTTTAGGCATAGCCAGTAAAACAGAAAAGAAATTATTAGATTTCAAAAAAAAATTTAATATTGATGAAAGATATTGCTTCTCTAATTATGAAGATCTAATTACGTGCAATAAAATTGATATTATTTATATAGCTTTACCTCATAATTTTCATTTTAAGTGGATAATGAAATGTTTAGAAAACAATAAAAAAGTTTTGACAGAAAAACCTGCGACTACATCTTTAGCGGATATGAAAAAAATTAATGAAAAATTAAATAACGAAAAAATTTTTTTTGCTGAAGGTTTTATGTATCGCTTTCATCCACAAACATCAAAAGTAGTTTCATTAATTAAAAGTAAAGAAATTGGTGAGTTGATTTCTATGGAGTCAAATTTTGGAATGAATCTAATGGAAAAAAGAAATATATTTGGTTTTAAAAAAATTAAATTTAATAAAGAAAGCAGATTGTTTAACAAGTCTTTAGCTGGTGGTTGTATATTTGATCTTGGTTGTTATCCCTCATCTTTTAGTATTTTAATTGCTAAGTTAAAAGACCCAAATAATTTAGAGATAGATTTAAAGAATTCTAAAATTGAGTATTCCTCAACAGATGTTGATATTGATTCGTATTCAGAGATTAATTTTTCAAATAATTTTAAATCTTATGTAAGTTGTTCATTTAAAAGAAATTTAGGTAAAAAAACAAAAATAATAGGATCAAAGGGATCAATTGAAATTGAAGATAGTTGGCATTGTTCACCAATGAAAATAACAGTCAATAATAAAAAAATTTTTGAGGATAAGTTTGTTTTTCCAAATATTTTTTCTTATGAAATTGAGTCAATAGTAAATTCAATATTAAATAATAAAACTGAACCAGAATATCCAGCTATTTCAAGACATGAAAGTGAATTAAATATTAAGATATTAAACAATTGGATAAATAAAAAAAATTGATTGTAATATCTTTATAGTCTAATAGGTAAAAATGAAACTTAATCCTAAATTAGTAAATATTATAAAGTCGAATATTGGAATTTTTTTATTTATTACTTTGTTTATAATTTTATATAGAGATTTTTTATATACATATAAAATTCAATTAGAACAATCTATTCCTTATTATCTTTATCAAAATCACATAGAATATTATCTCACAGGAGATAAACAGTATGATGTTGAGGCTCCAGCAAACCTTAGATTTTTAGGTTTATGGCTTCAATTCGCAATTTATAAAATTTTTCCGTGTATAGAGCTATCAAGAGAAATTAATTTCCCAGTACCATATGATAATTATATTTGCACAACCTTCAGCAGTGCGCTTATGAATTATTTTTGTTTGTGTAGTTTTTTATCTTTAAGTTTCTTATATTCTTACAAAAAATTGCGTCTGGATTTACCTACAAGTATTTTGACCTCAATGCTCTCATACATATTTATTTCATATGTTGAGGCTTTTACGCTAGATAGACTAGCAGTTTTATATTTTTTGATAGTTTTATACTTTTTAGACAATTTTAAACTTGGGTTAATATTAATAGTTTTAGCAGCGTTTGTTAATGAAAAAGTAGTTTATATGCTTTCTGTATTGTTTTTTATAAGATTTTTTTTAAATAAAAAAAAAGAATATCTCCCCTTTTTTATTTCATCAGTAGTTAGTTCTGTATTAGTTATTATGACTTTTGTTTTTTACGCTTTTGTATTAAACCATGGTTATCATGAAAGCGATCTTGGTTCTGAAGGAATTTATAACAAATTCTTTACCCACGGGTTTGCAAGAATTTATTCTATGTTCATGTTTAGACAGGGTTATTCAAATAGTGTAATTCCACTTGCATTTACATTATTGCCATATCTTTTATCTTTTTTTATAAAATTAAAAAAATCAAAATACTTTTTTTCTAAACTGGATATTTTGATACCTATTTCTTTGTTACTTTTTACGGCAGGTGCAAGCATGGAGCAAACTGGTCGATATGTGATGCTGTCAATGCCATTGTGGTTGCCAATTCTTTCACAACAAGTTATATTTTTCTTAAGGAGATAGATTAAAACTTATTCTTCAAATATGAAAAAAATATCTATAATCGCGCCTTGTTATAATGAGAAGGATAATATTCAAATATTTTATGAAAAAATTAAAAAAATATTTGAAAATGATTTAAAAAATTATTCTTTAGAATTGATAATTGTAGATAATAATTCAACTGATGGTTCAATAGATATTTTAAAAAATATTTCAAAATCAGATAAGGATCTAAAAATTATTTTAAATAAAATGAATTATGGACTATGGAAATCTACTTTTAATGCAATTAATTATGCTAAAGGTGACGCATTAATACCAATGTTGCCTATAGATATGCAAGATCCTCCGGAGCTTATAGTTGACTTCATTAAGGAATGGGAAAATGGTTTCGAAGTTGTTTATGGAATAAAAAAAGAAAGAAATGAAAATTTTTTCCTAAAATCTTCAAGAAATATTTATTACAAGTTAGTATCGAAAATTTCAGATATTGATATACCACCATACGTTGGCGAATTTCAATTAATTGATAAAAAAATTTATAAAGAACTACTTAATTTTGATGATTATTATCCATATACAAGGGGTTTAATCTCTACTTTATCAACAAATAAAATAGGCATTAATTACACCTGGCAAAAAAGAACAAAAGGAAAATCAAAAATGAATTTATTCAAAATGTTTGATGTTGGTATTAACGGAATAATTTCTTTTAGCAATTTTCCTATAAGAATATTTTCAATATTTGGTTTTATTTTAGCTATTGGAAGTTTTTTATATATGTTTATACCAATTTTTACTTATTTTTTTTTACCAGAGAGAAATGTTGGTGCTGGAATATCAACCATTATAGTTGCAATTTTCTTTTTTTCCGGTGTTCAACTTTTATTTCTAGGAATTGTAGGAGAATATATTGCAGCAATACACAGACAAGTTAGAAAACCTAAAAAAAACGTAATTGTCAAAGAATTGATAAACTGTGATAAAAATCAAGATTAAAAGAAATAATTAGAATTTCTTTTTAGCTTTTTTTTGAAACCGTAAATTTAACCTTACTCACATATGACACAATAAAAAGGGAAATTAGACAATTCTTGATTGCTTAAAAAATAAAAAGTATTATATATCAATACTAATTTAATGGCGGGGTAGCTCAGTTGGTTAGAGCGCGGGACTCATAAGCCCGCGGTCA
>MDSZ01014631.1_pt1 | contig 11208 bp, 7 predicted proteins | sample 811201 | NCBI WGS metagenome assembly MDSZ01 (sample SAMN05326647, study PRJNA326480) | marine metagenome | isolation source: seawater | place: Indian Ocean: North | collected 2010 | reverse complement strand
TACTTGTTAGATGGTCTACCCGTCGATGTATATGGGTTATATTCGGTGTATACAAAGTCACCTGTATCAATATGTCTAAGGTAGTCTACTTGAATTTTAGACCTATCTACTTTTAATCCCGATGATTCTATAAAATTTAAATTGTCTAATACATCATTATTATAAATGTCAAATACATCATCTTGAGTACAAACTTCTACTACTCTTTTCATTTTTTGTACAATTTTTCTACAATTCTCAAGATGTTTATATATAGGAATTAATTTATTTACATTACTAAAACGATAATACTTACGCTCAAAATAATTATGAGTATCTGACTCAAAATCAAATTCCAATACTTTGTTTGTGTTCAAATAATATAACATTGATACATCAATCATATTTTTTAAATTTAAATCATTTTTACTTGGAATGTATAATTTACTGAATTGTAAACTATCTAAATAATCTAATGAAATACCTAAAGATTCACTATGGTCAAAACAAAGCATAAATTCTCTATTATCACAATTTAAATATAATAGTGATAAAGAATTATTTAATCGATGTTTTTTCGAATCAATAAATATTGGGACTATATAACATTCACCATCGAGTGATTTTAATTCCTCAAACTGAGTATTTTTTTCTATAACTTGCATTGTAACCTAATTTATCGTATATAATATACGAGCTTTAATTTATTAAAGTCAAGAGCTATCTTTTCCAGTATTTAACAAGATTTCTAACTTGAGTTTTTAGAGCAGGTAATGTTTCTGCTGCTAAATTTATACTAGCTTGGTTTCCTTCTAAAACACCCTTTCGTACTATTCCATCTGTTCCAGTAATATTTTCTAGTGAACCACGAACTCTCCACTTCAAGACAGTTCCATTATAAAATTGTCTATCAATACCCCCACCAATTTTTAACCAATCTTCATATTGTTCTTTATCTACCTCAATAATTGGTGCAGTTGGAGAATTAGCTTGTTGTAAAAAATATCTAAACATAAATCCAGTAGCTCTTTCTTCATCAGTAGGTTCTATTTGATTTAAAACTGGATGTTCCATATCTCTTTCTGCATTATTCAATTTTAATAATTCTCTATACTGACCAGCTTTTATTGAATCAAACTCTATCCTACCAGTAGAACTACTTCCATCTCTATTATATTTTATATTACTTCTATCAATTAAAGAACCTTGTATAGCTCTGTTTTTCATTTGTAATTTTTGTGGATTATCATCATCTCTAATATCTTCATTTGTGTAATCAATATCACCCTCATAATCCTTTTCACCTGGAGGCATAATCAAGTTTACAAAACTAGTATCATTAATATCCATATTGTATTGACTAGCTAAATTTCGTAATACTCTAAGAGAAAACTTTTTTTTCATAAGTTTTTTTCTTCTGAATAAATCTCTCTGTATTTCTTCTTGTTGATTATACTTTCTCATACTACTCCTTATTTCTTCTTAGGTGGTGGTGGAATAGAAGCTCTCATTATTCCATCAAAACTAGTTGTCCAACCATCTGCACTAACAGAATGTGAAATACCTTTTACCATAAATACTGCACCCTTCATATGAGTCTTAACCTCTGGATGTGAATGTGGTTTATAATCTTCTGGAATATAATCTGTTGAAAATGCATTTCCAGGAAATATACCACCAGTTCCATCTATTGTTAAACTCAATTCCAATGGTAAAACAAAATCTGTATTATAAATAACAGGGTCATCACCATCATATTGAATTTGTTTTATCATCTGAGCTATTTGAAATGAAGTTTTTATTTCACCCATATCATATTCAGATAGTGCGGCTTGAGTAGCTCTGTAAAGATATTCGACACCTTCAGAAATTTTATCAACAACATAAGAAGCTGCATCAGAAGCCCAATCCCAAGCGGCTTCAAAAAATCCCTTATCTTCTTTTTCTGCATTTTCTGCGGCATCTGCTTCTTTTTCCTTATTACTCATAACCTCCATTGTACCTTCTAAAGTAGCTCCTTCAACAAGTGGTGGGCCTGCACCATATCCAAGATTTCCAGCTACATTTATAGTTCCACCAGAAGCTTCTGGTAATCGACCATCCAAATTACCATAATTATTACCCTTTGCATCCGGTACACCAAATCCACCCAAAAACTTATCAACTATCTTACCATCTCGCATTTGTTCTGCTAAAGCTTCTATACCACCGTCATCCATTCTAACAGGGTCTGTCTGTGTTATCTTAACCTTATTAGAACCATACATTGCAGCATACATTGAGGAATTTGGAACTTTAGCTGTTAAAGTTTGACTCCTAACAATAGTATTATCAGATTTCATATATGGAAAATAAAATAAACCATTTGTATTTCCTGTACTACTTCTATTTTTTAATAAAAATTGTACATCATTTTCACAAACATTTAAATCTACAACTCTTAAATTTGAAGTCTGACAATCATCTGCCATTATTTTAAAATCAAATATATTTCCAGCTATGTCATTTATTCCTTTAAACAATTTATCCATCCCAGCTTGCAAAGAATCGACATCTAAAAAACAAGCTTTAATAAATTCTACATTAAGTTTAATATTTCTTAAATATCCTTCTTTTTTAGAAGAATTTACTGAAAAATTTTCAAAATTAGAATTATGTCTACCACCTTGACCTGGAAATTGACATACACGAGAGTCTGCGGTTTCTAAATCTGGATGATTTGAACATTTTACAGACTCATATTTTATGTTACCACTACTATCTTCTATAGCATCAATACTCCTAAATGTATACTTAACATCAGAGTCTTTAGCTACTCTACCCAAATATTTACTTAAAATATTATCTTCAAAATATCCCCAACTAACGAATGTAACAGAACCGAATTGTAGAGCACTATCTCTAATTTCTACATTTTTAGCTTCAAAAACAGAAGCACCAGGAACATTATCTCTTCCTATCCACGGGTCATCTATTGTTGTACCTGGATTTAAATGTCTTACGATTTCTAACTTTATATTGTTTAAATATTTTTGTAAATTATTAAAACCTAATGCTGTTAAAGCTGCTAAAGCTTCTCCATCTTCTGTAGTACCACCTCCAGGAACTTGAATATTTGTATCTTGACCAATACCACCCTCAGTCATTGGTGTTCCGTGAGATATAATGTCGGTTTGACAATCAAACCCACCTTCTGCATTTGCAGACCAAGAAAAATTTTTAACAACACCAGAAATAACTTCATAATTTCCTTTATTCTCTAAAATTCTTTTTTTACCCTCTCTAATAGCTTTATTTAGTTCAGAAGACGCATAAGTTAATGTTTCTCCTGGACTAGTACTCCACCCCCACTCAATCATAACCGAGCGTCCTATTGTCATAAAAGCTTTTGATAATCTAGCTAAATCATTCATTGACCAACATTGCCAATTAACTGTTGCTTTTTTCAATGAACCATATGAACCATCAGTACTAGATTCAATACCAGTTAGTCCAGCTTGAGGTCTGTAAACTTCTCCATTAGTATCAGAAATAGATTGACCAAATTGTAATTCACCATCTCTACTTGTTGACCAATCATAATTCTCAGAAAATCCCTCTCTCAGTCTATTATTATACATCTCTCCACCCATCAATACAACTGGAGTTATTTCTTGGTCTATTCCACCTGCACCAGAAGTCATTTTAGCCCAGCAAGCTTTTACATCTTGAGATTCTTGAGTGCCTCTTAAACTTTCATCCATTTTTCTAAAAAGTTCTTCTTGTATTTTAGGATGTATGTTTGATAAAAATGATGTACTTATTGTAGCCATTATAACCTTACCTCTGATTGTTTAAATTATCCATATCCCTCAATATAGTTTCAATCTCTTGTGGTATCCTTATTTTTGTTCCTGGTGGAACTACCATAGTATCCCCACTTAAATTGTTAGCTTGAGAAATAATCCACCACAAATCTGGAGTACCATAGTATCTATAAGAAAGAATATCTAATCTTTGAGCTCCAACTTTTACAACCGTAACAATATCAGTATTACTAGGATGTATCTGTGGATACAATGTTGATGTGTAGATTCTATTTTTAGTCTCTTTATCAATCATTTTTCTTATTCTTAAATATCTATCTGACATATTTTACTCCATTATGATTTTGTTTTTTGAACACCATCCACATTATAAAATTTAGGATTTGCTAAATCAGGTAAATGGTCACCGATATAGACAAATGACGCATTAACATCTAAATGATGAGGTAATTGTCTACCTTTTTCCACTTCCCAAGAAGAGTTATCTTTTGGTGTAATGTTTATATTTTCAAAATATCCAGGTTGGTCTGCTATATAATCACCGACAGTTAATCTAATCATTGGTGGCACCATTCTTTTTCCACCACCAGATAATTCTGCATATGTGGGATAATTCAATCCAATTAATTTATTAGCTTTATTCCATAGAATTGTATGTTCATCTTTAGTAAACGATATTAGAGAAAACTTTAAAGATACTTTTCTTTCTGCACCTTTATATACATAAACTGGGTCTGGTTTTCCAATATAATTAATACCTGACCAATTAGGTGTCACACTATCTCCAAGTTCTTCTATAAACGCTCTCAAAATAATTAATTCTTTCGTATTCATAATCTTAATTTTGAAAATTATAGAATCATCAGCATCTGTACCAGGTTTATCAAGAGAATCTAAAACCTCAATTGGTAATTGATTAATAGCATCTCCAAAGTAAACATCTCCAGGATTTGCTCTTCCGGCCATTCCCATTTTTTGATGATTTGTTTTATTTACATTTTCTTTATTTCTAGCCCAATTAGTAACATTTGCAGGGTCTCTTTTTTCTGCTAAATCTCCATATAAATGAGCTTTATATTTATCAACAACTTCCGTACCACCTACTGAATAATTTCCATCTTTATCTGGAGACCTACCATCTATGTGTGAAGTTTGAAGAGCAGTTTTTCTAATTATTTCATTTTTTGGAATATTAACACCAACTTGAGTAATACCAACATTACCTTGATTGTCGGTATCTAATATAGGATTACCAGTAGGTTTATATCTTTTTTCTGCGTGATTATAATTTTGTGTTAAAAATTTTCTACCAGTACTATCAACTGGTGCTTCTAACGGTGCTAATTCAACAGATTCTCCACTATAAACACCATCGTGTAGTTTATCGTGTTTTTCTTCTTGTTTAGTTTGTTTATCTACTGAGTTATATCTTTCTTGAAAATCTTCATTAAGACCATATCGATTAAAAAACTCTGAATCTTGACCATTATTATCTGGTGCGTATAATGAAGAGTCAGCTCCAACTTCTGCACCACCAGCTCTTTCAAAACCGTATTGTAAATTTTTTACCTTATCATTTTGTACTGTATTTTGTATTCCGTTTTCTATAAAGTATTTAAACCATTCACCAGTACTTGATAATTGTATTCCACGATTATAAACTTCAGCTTTTAATGGACTAAAATTAAATATTTGCATTCCTAACCAATGACTTCGATTTGGTTCTCCAAAATGTATATTCTTAAAAGTAGTAAATCCAATATAAGGTTTGTTATCCCTATAATCCGATGGGAAGAATTTCTTTTCTGGTTCTTTTTTAGGACTAGAATCACCTGGTGGTTTATCTGATACACTCTTTCCTTTTTCTTTTCTATTTAGATTACTTAATAATTTTTTACCATACTGTTGTGATTTTTCTATTGCTTTACCTTCTGCATAAGATACTAAAACATTAGTTAAACCTTGTCCCAAAGTTATTTCTTCATCTGCTACTTTTTCCAAATTACCAACAATAGATTTTTGAGGAAACTTTATTTTCAAATTTTCTGCTATTCTTTGTAGTCCTTCAAGTGCTAAAGCTCTCAAAGGAGAACCACCTATCAATCCATCTATAATTTCACTATACTTAGGGTCGGTATATCTTACCATTTGTGCTGGTAAAGCTCTAGAGATATAAACAGCTAATGGATTAAATACCTTTGGAGAAAAATTTTCTGCTACCTTTAATGTATTTCCATCAAAACCCTCTTCATATGGATTTTTCTTCGTTCTAACATTTTCATTAGCTAAAAATTCTAATCCTCGTGGACTTAATAAATGTCTACCATATCTTATAGAATCTTGTGGAGAGATAGCTATACCATAGTTTTGTAATTTATCTACATAGTCATTAGCTTCTTGTGAAGCTGTTGTTCCATCTGGTCTAGTTACAAGATGTGGTTCTGAGTTCCAAAGTGAAGCTCTCGGGCCACTCCATTTTCTCTGTTCATCTACTGACATTATATGATAAACATCATTTGATAAATTGGCTTGTATTCTAGAAGAGTTATATCTATCTACGATTGGACTATAGTTCATAGTTATATTTTGTCCTGTATTTGAAACATTCCAAGCTACTGTTGTTTCTGGAATACCAGTTCCGTGTGTAATAGTACCAAGTCCATTATTTAAATCTATTTGTTTTCCTTCAGATTTCCAAGTAGTTTTTTTAGTTGGATTTTCAAAATTATCTACAGTTCCTTGTGAAGGCGGAGTTCCAAGACTGTTCTGAATATGTGAGTTTCCTAATTCAGGATTACCCTTTGGTTTTTTTATTTGTCCCGAACTAGGTATATTATTTTGTGACACTAATGCCATTTGATTCTCCCATTTATCCTACTAGTGGCCCCATACCAGCACCTTCACCCAAAACTTCACCAACTTTCTTACCATCTAATTTTACTACACCACCTTGTCTAACTGAATCTACTAACTGTTCTAATAAAGTAATCATTCTTTGTCTATCTTTTTCTGCTGGACTCTGTTTCTTTTCACCACCACCACCTTCGGCTGGTTCACCAGGAGGTGCTGTACCTAATACTTGTCCTATAACTCCACTAGCTCCTAATATCATCAATAGTGGTAAAAATGGTAGTAGAATTGCTAAACTTCCAGCTAATGATATAAATCCTAATGCTAAAGCTCCTAATCCAAGAGCTAAACTAAATATTCCATCAGAAGCAGCTACTAACTCAGTAAGTCCTGTTGCTACACCAGTTAAATGTTCAACTAACATTCCTGCAGCTGTTGCAACAACCATAAGACCAGCACCAAACACAATCATAGCCGCTCCCATAGCTGTTAGAGCTATAATACCAGCTCCAAATAAAACTGCTCCCACTCCACTCATCATCAATGCTCCTAAACCAAATATAGCTCCAGTAAATATTAATAAAGCTCCAGCGGCTGCAATAACAGCACCAAAATCTAAACCAGTTAGGAGTGACAACCCAAACGCGAAAGGTAAAAACGCAGCTCCCATCAATAACATCGCTACTGAACCTTGAATTAATTGACCTTGCATCTTACCCATTAAGAATACAGCTCCCATTAACATTCCTAGTCCTACTGCAGCTCCAATATAAGGTGCTGGGTCGGTTGGTAGTTCTTTTAGAGCTTTAGCGAAAATAAACAATGCTCCGGCTACAATAATCATTGCAGCGGCTCCTTTTAATACTTTATTGAAATCAATCTTACCAACAGATTGCATCATTCCACCAGTACCTTTACTTTGTCCAGGTGTAGCTTTAGCTGAAGGTGTTGGTGTTGCATCAGTACCAGTAGCACTAGCTCCACCTTTACCCTTACCCATAATTTTTTCTTTCATTGCTGCAAATTTAGATTTAAATCCTTTAGCATCTAAAGATTGTTCAGCTTTCTTTCTTAACATTTCTTTTTTATGGAAATTTTCTTTCAATCCACCAAGAAGTTTTTCTTTAATAATCCTAAAATCATAATTTTTTCTATCGAATAAGAAATTTTTCATCATCATAGCTTTTTGTTTTATCTGTGAACCCATCCACCAAACGAAATCTTTAACTTTAAGAGCATATCCAAATGCTATTTCACTATTAACAAGTTTCCACATCAAGTAAAAATAAAGTATACCTTTAGCTAATGGATTATTAAGTACTTTAGCTACAAATCCAAGTGTTGAAGCTATTGGTTTCAATATCATAGCTACAAAACTAAATACTGGTCTAAATACTTCCATAAGATTTAATGCTATAGCTTTAATTGAATTTTTTATATCTGTAATACCACTTGTTATACCTTTAGCATCCATAACTTCTGATAAAGGTAAATCTGCTAAAGCTTCTTGTGTAGATAGAGTTCCATCGGCTAACTTCTGAAGTGTTTCTTGTTTAGAAATCATACTAGATAATTCGGATACTTCCATACCCATAGCCTTAGCCATAGCTTTACGAGCTTCTGGTCTCATAGCTTCAAATTCAGCTGCTGAACCAACTTGTTTTGATATTTCAGCGGCCATACCTGCGATATCACCGTCATAGGCTAACTGTCGAGCTTTTTCTAAATTTATATTCTTACCTGTCAATACTTGAGCTTCCATTTGAGCTTCAATAGAAGATTCAATATCCAATAAAGAATCCGCTATTCCAGTAAGAGTTGATACTGAAGTTCCCATCTTAGCTGCAAATACAGCGGCTTCTGCAAGATTCTTACCACCATCCTTAATATATGCGGCGAATGAATCCGCATTAGCTGACATATCTGCTATAACTGTTGCAGGTGCTACACCAGCTTGTCTTGCAAGATTAGTAGCTCCTGCGGCTAAAGCTTCAGCTTCTTCAGTAGTCGCTCCTAATATATTAGACATTAAGTGTAAGAATTTAGCAGCTTCATCATTACTCATACCAAGAGCTTTATTCATTCGTAGAACTGTTTCTAAATTTTGTTCTGTAGCCATTCCCATATCACCAAACTCATTAACAAGTGCTTCTGTAGCTCCTAAAGCATCATCCAATGATACTCCTGATGAAGCCATATTCTTAGCTACTCCCATAGCTTGGTCTTGAAGTTTACCAGCTTCTTTTACAGTTATTCCTAAATTTTTTCTGAAATTTTCAAATGATTCTTCTGTAGCGGTAAAGTGTTTAACTAATGCGGCTGCTAATACAACCATTAAGAACATTGGATTAGATACCATAGCTTCTAAAGTCATTGCTATGTTTTCAAATTTATCCTTCATATCTTCAAGTGGTTTTAATCCATCAGTAAGTATCTCATTCTGACGATTCATTATCTTACCCTTATCGTGTAAAATCTGTACTCCTTTTGTTTCCTCGTCATTAGCATCAATTTTTCTTTGAACTGCTGCAATAGCTTTTGGGTCACCAGATTCAATGGCTCTGTTTAATTCAATTTGTAAATTTATTCTTTTCTTTTCAAGTGCAGCTAACTCAGTACTATAATCGATATTTACATATTTGGAAGTTCCAATTTTAGCTTCTGCTTCTGCAACTGCGAATGTCTTACCTTGTAAACTTTCTAGAGATTCTTCAAGTTCTTTATTACCTGCCATTCTAGCAGAGTGAAGGTCATTATTTATTGATGTAGCAAAACTGTAAAATCCAGACTCAGCATCAATCCTCATATCTATTTCATCTTGAGCATCCTTAGCAGCTTTATCTGTATCATCTTTCTTTTTCTTAGCCCAAGCGTCATAATTATCACGCCTCTTCTGTCTAGCCGCTTCTAATTTCTTTTCTTCATCGGCAGTAAGTTTTCCATTTTTAATTTTTAATTTTAATAGTTTTTGCTCTTCTTCTTTAGCATTTTCATAGGCTTTAACTCTCTCTTCAAACTGTTCTTTCTCAGCTTGTTTTGCTAATTCCATATCTTTTTTACTTAATGCCATAAGTTATACCTATTTAATTTGATTTGTACATAATAACCATTATAAAAATTATTTTCTACCGAGCATTTTAAGAAACTCATCATTACTTCGACCAGTCTTTTTTTCAACATAATCTTGAAAGTCTTGAATATCTTTGGCTAATTTGTCTTCCATTTTTCTTAAAACAGGGTCATTTTTTAGAGCTTTCTGATTTTTAGCTCTTTTCTTATCTATAATATTCTGTGTAAGTGCACTTACGAACTTGGTTAGAATACCTTCTTTAACAATATACTTTTTTGCCATTTAAATTCTCCCTATATTTACAAAGACTGACTCATATATAAATATAAGGAAATGACAAATTATACTCAAGAATTGATTAGATTACTTACGAGTTGCGAATGCAGGTGGAGATGACGAAGGTGAGGATTTACCTTGAGCCTTTTTATACTCATCATTTTCTTTCTTTTTAGCATCTTGAAGTTTCTGAAGATAAAACTTACGCAAATTGACAGGCATAAAATAGACTTCTTCAAAGGTAAAACCCCCTTGACCATAATAACATAAACTAAAAATATTTTCGTGAAGTACTGGTTTAGCTTCCGGTGGAAGGCCAAAAAAACCCTACTGTCATAGGGACAGTAACCTCCGTTTCAGCTCCATCTTCTGAAGTATACATATACTTCATATCAACATCTGGAGAAACTGAACCCAAATATTGTCTAAATGCTCTTGCGTCTTGAGCTAGAAATTCAACATCAACAAATCTATTTATTTCACCCTTGTCAGTAGTACCATCGATTGCTGTAATAGCTCTCTTCATACGAGTTGTTATTTCCGGTTCAACACCACCGGCTTTAGTAAATTTTCTAAGTTTTTTCAACTCAATATCAATTTCTTTTTCATCACTATGAGTCAAAAGTTTAAACTCAATATTTTTACCTGAAATAGGTAATTGGAATGTAAACTTATTCTGACCTTCTTCAAATAAAGAGAAATCTATTTCTTTAGTATTAAGCATATTTAAATCAATAGAATCTTTGACTTTCTCACCAGTAGATGGGTCTTGCATTTCAAATTCATATTCAGCACCATAACCCAATATACGAGCTGATATTAGTATAGCATTTTTATCACCAAGTAATAAATCATTCATATTTACCGCTTTACCTTCACCATTATCAACTATTAAAGCTTTTAATAACTCATCAAGAACAATACCTTTTTGAATTAAATTTTTACTAGTAAGAATATCTTCTTCTCTAGCAGTCATATATTTAATTCTCACTTTACCACTCTTTAAAGGATGGTCTTCTGAATAGAAAAAACCCTCACTAGGTAGTGTAACTATCTCAGTAGGAAACTCTTTTTTAGTTATTGGTGTACTTGTTGTGGCTTGTTTTTCTTCTGCCATCTTAAAACCTCCGTTTATTATTAAATTTAATATAAGATTCTTCTACAACCATTGTATATATAAATATATAGAAAATAAAAAAAAGGTGATAAAAAATATCACCTTTTTTC
>MDSZ01193431.1_pt1 | contig 11209 bp, 10 predicted proteins | sample 811201 | NCBI WGS metagenome assembly MDSZ01 (sample SAMN05326647, study PRJNA326480) | marine metagenome | isolation source: seawater | place: Indian Ocean: North | collected 2010 | reverse complement strand
TTTAAAATAGGAAATTTATTATTTTTGAGTATACTTGATTTGAGAATAACAGTGCTTAATCCAATTTCATTTTTTTGAATTAATTTTTTATAAGTAATACTTTTTGATACTTTTCTAAAACCGATAAAATTATTTTTTGAGTCTATCACGTCATATGTTGTATAACTTAAATCGGCATTATTTTTTTTCATATAATTGATTTGATACAAAAGCTTATTTTTTTTCCAAATGTCATCTGAGTCTATAAAAGCAATATACGGTCCAGTGCACTCTTTGATTGCTTTATTTCTTGATAATGCTACTCCAAGGTTTTTTTTGTTCATAATAAACTTTTTATTTTTAAATTTTTTTAAAATTGTCCTCAAAAAACTAACATCCTCGTTATTTTTTTGATCAAAAACAAAAATTAATTCATAATTTTGAAAAGATTGGTCATAAATAGATTTTAAAGTCTCTAATATAAATTTTCTTTTTTTATAGTAAGTAATGATTATTGAAATTTCAGTTTTTTTCATTTTTTATATAAGAAAATATAACCTCTTTTTTTATAAAATTTTATGTCTTTCCCACGCACACAAATTGGTGTTACATTCCAACATGGTTTACCATCCAATACATAATTTAAATTTATATCCTCATCTATTTTTTTGTAATCAATAGTATCAATCCAAAAAAAAGGGAAGTTTGTAAAATTGTGATTCATATTATTAGGGATATTCATTTCACTATTAATTCGAATTATATTTCTTGAATTAAAAATAATAACAGAAATCAATAAAAGAACGTGCAATCTTTTAAGAATCATTTTGTTTGACAATTCGATTTTTCTTGAAAAAAAATAACAAAACGGAAAAGAAATTAATTGATAAACTATGCTGTAACCTGCATATCTAAGTGTTGGAAAATTAAAAAACCAAATGATAAAAACTATAAATAGGGATAAATAGAAGATAAAAAAAGTACTGAACGAAATTGACGATTTAACTTCATTGATATTTTTTAAGAATACTAAATAAAATATTAAAAATATGAAAAAATTTAATAAAATAAAATCTGAAAATTTTGTAAAAAAATAAACCTTAAGCCAATTATTAACCCAATTAATTCCACTGACATATTGCTCTAAATTTTCAACCTGAAAAGAAGGCCCCTTTCCTCCTTTGGCCCAGGCTTCATAATGAATACTTACATCGTCCATTACTCTGTTTGATAAAGTCCAATCCGACTCCATTAAAATGCAAGTGAATTTCACTGGATATAATAGGCAGCCTGAAGTTGAAAAATTGAAAAATAAAATTGAGGCTAGTGAAAAGAATGAGATAAGTAAAAATTTTGAATTTTTTAAAATCTTGAAAGAGTTTATTAATCCAAATTTATGAAAAATTAGTACAGCTGGTATTATGAAATATATAGAATATAGAAATTTTGTTGTTACTGCAAAAATATAAATATACAAAAAAACATAAACTTCATTGCTACTAAAATTTAAGATATTATTTTTTTTTTCAAGATAAAATTTTAAACTGAGAATAGTTCCTACTATTGTTAAAAACTGTCCAGGCATATCTACCCCAAACTCAGAAAGTCTATAAAATTTTATGATAAAAACTATGAATGTTGAAAATATAAAAAATTTCAAAAAATTATTTTTTGGAATTTCTCTAAAAAAGAAAATTAGTGATGAAAAAAAGAAAACTTGTAAAAAAAATCAGTAAGATTAAAAAGATAATATTTAATGATTGGTAAGTAAAATAAAGAATTTATAAAAAAAATTGATGAAAAATGGTTATTAGCAATATCAATATTTCCAAGCCCAAAAACTAATTTATTATGTACTAATTGCAAAGTAACTGGGAAATGATAGTAAGGGAAATCTTCGTTAGTTTTAGATATTATAAAGCCTAAAAATAAGATAAGAAAAATAATAAAAATTATTTTTAACTCTTCAATATTTGATCTTTTAAAAAAAATTATAAATGCAAAAATACCAACTAATATTACAACTGAATTGTGTAAATTCTCATGTGATAAAAATATGTGTGTTAAGAACGAAATTATAAATAAAAAAAATAATCCAAAAAAACCAGTAATTGCAAGATTAATATCTAGATTTTTTTTAAAAACAAAATTTGTAAAAATTTTACCATATCCAAGAATGCTCAACATTATCAATGGAGGATAAATAAAAAAAAAGAATTTTGTTAACATATTTCTAAAATCAATTTCTAGTTATTTAGGATTCGATTTAAATTTTGATAATGATTGAAAATTGTAAATTTTTTAATCATCTTAAGACTATTAATTAACATTTGTTTATCATGAAACAAATTTTCATTCATCTTTGAAAATAATTTGAATTTATCTAGAAAACTTTTCTCACTATTGGAATTAAAAACTATACCATTAAAATTATCTTGAATAAGCTCATTTGGTCCATTTGGACAATCACTAGTTAAAATAAATTTTTTCAACATAGCAGACTCAATCAAAACAAATCCGGGATCTTCATAAATAGAACTTAAAATAAACCCTTTTGATTTATACATATAACTAAAAATATTGATCGTATGGCCAATAAGAAAAATATTTTCTTGTAAATTATTTTTTAAAATATAATTATGAATTATCTGGCGATATTCTCCATCACCTGCAATTATTAGTTTAAGTTTTTTATTGTTGTCTACAAGTTTTTTAAAACACTTACATAAAAAAAGAAAATTTTTTTGTTTAGTCAATCTACCAGCTGCAAAATAGTATTCATTTTCTTTAATTTTATTTAATTCTAATTTTTTTTTAGAAAATTTTGAAACTTCAATCACAGGATCATATAAAACATGAATCTTTTTTTCATTAGCTAATCCTAAATTAAGTATCATCTCTTTAGTTTTATTAGTTGGACAAGTAATAAAATGAATTTTTTTTAATGTAATTTTCCATAAAAATTTTCTAAAAAGATTAAAGTGTGGCAAACCAGAAACTCTTAAAATAAATTTTGTCTCAAACTTGTTAAATAAAAGCAAAAATAACGGTAAAGACGAAATTAAATGAATTATTAAAAAATCTGGTTTATTTTTTTTCAAAAGATTTTTAAGAGGTAAATAACCTAATAAAAAAATTAATATAAATGAGAATCTGCTTTTAATTTTTCCATATTTTGGAAGCAGTAAAAATAATTTCTTATTAAAATAATTTATAACATTTATTCTTTTTTCATTAATCTCCTCTCGAAAACGTTCAAACTCACCAAAAAAGTTAATTAATTGACATTCGTATTTATTACTAAACTTATTTAAACTATATATTGAATTAATTACAGACTTGTTAGTTGCTATATCAACTAAAGCTGGAGACCAATAAAAGATATTCTTTTTTGTTTTAGTCAAAATCTTAATTATATGTTGATTTAATAGATTATAACTTTATAAAAAATTATTCATCTATAAAGATAAATTTATGAGTAGTTACGGCAAAAAAATAGATAATGAACTATTACCGCTTATAGGAGATATCAAAAATCCAGTAATACTTGAACTTGGCGTTCAAAGAGGAAATTCTACAAAAAAATTTTTAAAATTATGTGAAATAAATGAGGGTTATCTTTATTCTGTAGATATTGATGATTGCAGTGAGGTTGTAAATAACAATAGATGGACCTTTATAAGATCAAGAGATGATAACTTTGAATATGTAAAGTCAAAAATACCAAATAATTTAAACGTAATATTTATAGACACTACACATGAAGCTGAACATGTTGAAAAATTGATTTATAATTATTACGATATCTTGGTCCCGGGGGGATATCTTTTTATAGATGATATTTCACATTTGCCTTATTTAGATAAAAAAAATAAAGCAGATTTTTATTGCGAAATAAATAATCAAGAAACATTTGATAAAATTTTAGAAATTTATTATTTTAATAGTGAAAATTTTAACTTAAATTTTTCATTTTATTCATCAGGTTTGGCTATTATAAAAAAAAATAATAATTTTAAATTAAACAATACTAAAAAACTGACATCAATGAAATTTACATTTAAAAATTTAGTAAGAAAAATATGGCAAAAGCTAAAAAGCTAATAATTTTTATTCCATCTATTGAGGATGGAGGTGTAGAAAAAAATTTATATATAATCTCTAATTATCTTATTAACAAATTAAATAATATTACTTTAATAACTTATAATAATTCAAATAATTACAAATTTGATAAAAGAATAAATATAATTACACCATTTTTTAATTTTTTTAATTTTAAAGGTAGATACCCTAAATATCTGATGTGTCTTGTAACCCTTTTTAAAATACTTTTATTAGATAGAAGAAATTTAGTTTTATCATTTCAGGCAAATATTTTTGCAATAGCAATATGTAATTTTTTGAATATCAAAATTTTATCAAGATCTAATTCATCTTCAACAGGATGGTCCTCAAATAGTTTTAAGCAATATCTTTTTAATTATTACTTCAAGAAAGCAGATGAAATAATTGTAAATAGTTTTGAATTTAAAAAAGAGATGGATAAAAGATACAATATAAATTGTAATTGTATATTAAATCCTTTTGATTTTAAAAAAATAAAAAAATTATCTAACGAAAAAGTAAAAAAAATTTTTAAACCAAATACAATTCGATTAATAAGCGTTGGAAGACTTACTGATCAAAAAGATCATTTAACTACTTTAAAAGCAATAAAAGATTGTAAAAAAAATAATATTGAGTTGATAATTTTAGGAAAAGGAGAAAATGAAATTAAACTCAAAAAATTTTGTTACAAAAATAAATTAGATAAAAAAGTTAAGTTTTTAGGTTATAAAAATAATCCGTTTAAATATATAAAACAGGCTGATATTTTAATTTTATCGTCTATATTTGAGGGCTCTCCAAATATTTTGATTGAAGCACTATTTTTGAAAAAATATATTATATCAACTAATTGTCCAACAGGGCCTAATGAAATTTTAAATAAAGGAAAATATGGGGAACTTATTCAAATTGGAAACTCAGCACAAATAACAAATTTGATTGATAATTATAAAAAAAATAAAAAGATTAATAAAAAAATTTCAATGGGTTTTAATTCTTTAAAAAGTTATGATCAAAAATTAAATTGTGACCTTTATTATAAATCGATTAAAAAATTCTTATAATAAATTTTTACAGTCATGACTCCATGCTTGTAAATATTTTAATTCTTTTTTATGGAAGAAATTCTTTTCTATTAAAATTTTATAGCATTTACTCAAATTTTTAAGGAAATTATGCTTACCTTTTTTTAGAGGTATCTGCTCTAAAATCTGGTAAATCTTTTTATTATTAACATACATTGGAACTTCTTGAAGAAAATCATTTTCTAAGTTGTGTTTATTTCTTTTTTGATAAACGGTAGGGCCGTGAAAAAGAATATTAAAATTATTTATTTTCATAATTCTTAGTGTAATAAGACTTCTCCAAATATCAGTACATCTCATACTGCATGTAACCGGAAGGTACATCAAAGGTAATAATGAGATATGCCAAGAGGTATTTTGACTATTAAATGTCGATAATGAATTAGAAAGATTTATTTTTATATCTAAAAATTTTATATTCAGTTTTTTATTGTACATTCTATAAATTGCATCTACGTCTGGATTTAAATCACATACCCCTTGTTGAAGTAGGAATTTTTGTGATTTTCTTTTTTTAGATAACTTGGGTTTTGATCTCAATATTTCATCAAAAGGCAGTCCTCTAGGCCAAATAAAAATTTTTTTGTTTTTTAAAAAAACTTTATAAATATTGATCCAGGATTTATTTTTTATTTCTATTGTATTATGAAATAAAATTCTTTTTAAAAAAAATTCTTTTTTAGGATAATTGTCATCATCTGTTTCAACAATAATTTCATTGTCATTTTTGGCTAAAATCAAATATCCTAAATTTTTTCTTGCATAATTATTAGCAGGACAAATTTTTGAAAATTTAAAATTAAGTTTTTTTTGTTTGTCAATATTATAGTAATGTCCATAATTTAATTTAAAATTTTTTGGAGTTTTTGCGTCACCTATTACACTAAAATCCCATTTATTTTTGAGACACAACTTGTCAATATTTCTCAAATTTTTATTAAAATTATTTATTGTGGTAATTACCAAACCAGTTTTCATATTGTTTTATTTTTAAAACCTCCCAAATAACCAGGTAACATAGATCTTAAATACCAAATCCATATTGATCTAAATTTGCTAAGGGAATTTTCTCCATTATCAATTTTATATCTTATCTGACTATTGTTTAATTGCATGGATAAAGCAAATTCACTTACATTTGATCTTGTATAAATAAAATAATCGGAACTTGATAACAATAAAGTTTCTAATAATATTTCTCTTCCTAGCTTGTATCTGTGCTTTAATCTTGGATACTTTACAAAAGCATCATTTTTATTTGACCTATAGGCACTTGGTAAAAAAATAATCTTTCCAGGAAATTTTTCAATAAAAAAATCTAAATAATTTTTCTCTTCTGTAGACAAAAAAATTTGATCAATTTTTTCTTTTTTCAAAATTTGATTGACCAAATGCAACATTTGATTTTTTGTTGCAGGAAGTGGGTGTCCAGGCGAAGTTTTATAACTCGTCCCTCTAAAATGTACACCTAAAATTTTTTTCTTTTTAAAAAGTTTATTTTTTAAAAAATTAAATAAAAAAAATATATTATCATTTAATTTGATTTTATCTCGTAATATTTCTATAATTCTATTATCTTCACTCATCCATTTTTGAAAAAAATCAAAAAAATTATTTTCTGTAATTATCACGTTTTTACTTTCGTAAATTTCATGAGATTTATAATTACTCAAATTTTTGAAAAAATATTCCCACGAATTTATAGTTTTATTTAATTTAAATTTTTCGTTATAAATTGTAGGATAATTTTCCATATCTACAAATGGAATATAATTATTTTCATAAGCAATTTTTAAATGATTTAGTACATAAATTAAATTAGAAAATATACCTGCTCCAGGAGATCTTCTTATTACATAAAAGGTTTTATCTAAATTTAAATTTCCAAAATTGTATTGTTTTAAATTGATATCTTTATTTAATTTAATATTTTTATATTTTTTTTCTACATTTTTTTTTTCAAATAAAGTTTTGGGGTTCTGAGTAAATATCTTTTTTTCTAATTTCCTTATCTTCTTATTTAAAAAATTCATAATCAATCCTGAAAAGTAAGATCTATGTTTGGTAAATAAGGATTATTAGGAAAGTCTAATTCATGTTTTCTAAATGCTAAATTGTCACTAGTTTTTGCAAATTTAGAAAAGGACATTTCAATTATACTTGGTAAACCTTTTTTATCCAATTTACTTACGTTATTTATATGAATGTAAATTAAATCCAATTTGAAACTCTTAATAAAATCTTCAATTAAACAAATATTTTTTTCAACATCATGAAATTCTATAACTAAACCAGATAGATTTTCTGAATATTCTAATATTTGATTAAGAATTCCATATTCATCTCCTTCAATATCAATCTTTAAAAAAAAGACTTTATTATTTGAGATTTTGCTGATTATTTTTTTAAGGGAATAAAAATTTTTATCTTCGTTTCCAATTCCAATTTTATAATAATTAACTCTTTTTTTTTTAATAAATTTCAAAAATTTAATTGGTTTTAAAATATTTCTTATTGATTTTTTTAACCTGTCTAATTTTTCAAAAAAAATTAATCTTTTAAATAAAATCAATATCCATTTTATTAAATAAATGTAAGGATTAATTATATGATCATAACAATATATGTGCTTATTATCACTCAAATTTAAATAATCTTGCTCAAATTTAAAGTCATAGAAAATACCTCCACTGATTAAAAATTCTGATTTATGAATTGAATTTAGATCAACTAAATAGCCACCATCATATTTTTTTCCTAACCTTACAAGTTGATAATTTTTTTTAGGTTTAAAGCTTTTTGGTAACATTTACTTAAATCTTAAAAATTTTATTTTTGATGTACCATTTAAAAGTATTTTTTATTCCTAGCTTACTGTCTGTCATTCTCTTTGCATTAATTTTTTTCATAATCTTTAAATTCGAACCATGAGTATGCAAAACATCTGCCACATGTCGATCCACTAGAATTAAATTAAAATTGTGTTTTTTTTTAAAATTTTTTATAATATTTTTTATATTTACTGGATTATTTGAAGCTATATTATAAATAATATGCTTCTTATCTTTTTTAGCCATTAATTTAGTAAGAAAATTAACTAAATCTTTAATATAAGTAAAATCTCTACGATGATTTCCAAAATTATTTAAGTAAAATTTTTCATTATTTTTTATTGATTTAAATAATTTGAATAAAAACATATCAGGTCTACCCCATTCGCCATAAACTGTGAAAAACCTCAATCCAGTTAAATTAAAATTATATTGTTTTGAGTAAAAATCCGCAGATATCTCATTAAGTTTTTTTGAAAATCCATAAATATTTTTTGGATTTATGTCTCTATTTTCTTTTAATGGAAATTTTTGACTATCACCATAAACAGAACTTGATGAGGCATAAAAAAATCTTCTTAATTTTTTATTTTTAAAGATTTCCATTAAATTAAAAAAACCTAGTATATTTGTTTTTATATATTTATTTGGATTTACTAAAGAATATCTAACACCTGCTTGGGCCGCTAAATGAAATACATACTGAAACTCATTTTTTGATATAAAATTATTCAACTCCTTATAATTAATTATATCAATTTTCTTAAAAATAAAATTTTTACTTTTTTTTAAATTTTTAATCCTCAGTCTTTTATAAATTACGGAATAATATTTATCAAAATTATCAATTCCATAAACTTTGTATCCTTTCTTTAATAACTCAGATGCTAAACTAAAGCCTATAAAGCCAGCTACACCAGTTATAAATATTTTTTTCTTCATTTTTTAAGTTTATTTAAGTTTTTCAGAGTCTTAAAAATTATTATTATTAGTATTAATAACTTGTTCTGACCATTATCAAGCCTTATTCTTATCTCTTCTCCAAAATGTTCAAAAAAATTTATCTTACTTGAATAACCGCCTCTTCTAAAAATACCAAATAATTCCTCTTTTTTTGTACCAATGCCTTTCAATTTGTGCTTAACAATCATTCTATAAAAATAGTCATAATCAGCTGAAAATTTATATTTCAAATTATAATTACCAACTTTTTCTGCAGAAGAAGTTTTTATAAAAAAACCGGTAGAATGACTCGAATAAAAACCCCAACTAAATTTTATCTTCCAAGGTCTATAACCATACAAAATTCCCCAATGCTTTTTTACAGCCCCAAAAAAAAAATCTGTCTCTTTGTTATTTTTAATATATTTGATTAATATAGATAAAGCATTTGGCATTAAAATATCATCAGAGTTTACAAAACCAAAATAATCACCTTTAACATGGAGCATACCTTTGTTGAAGGCGTCGTAAATACCTTTATCTTTTTCTGAAATTAAGACGTCAATTTGATCTCTATATTTTTCTATTATCTGAGAAGTATTATCAGTTGAATCGCCATCAATGATTATATGTTGAAAATTTTTATAAGTCTGATTTTGAATACTTTGAAGACATTCTTCTAAGTATTTGCCACTATTTTTTGTGCATGTAATCAAACTGATTATAGGACTATCTGAATTTAATTTATCATAAATTTTACTATTCTTAATTTTATTTATTTTCATAAATATTTTGGATTAATCAATCTATAACTTTTAGTAGATATAAAATTTTTAATTTCTTTTTGGATTCTTTTATGATTTTCTTTATTCCATTGTTTCATCCATTCATCATACATTTTAGGCTTATAAATTTCAGTTTTCCAACCAAACCCTTTAAGAAATTTTTTTCTATTAATATTTAACCAATTATAGACATAATAAAACCGACGCATTACAAAAAATTCAATAATTTCTTTTTTCTTAATTTTTATTTTATATTTTTCAATATTCTCAATAATTTTTTTTAATTCTTTTATATTTTTTGGATGTAAATTAAATTTATATTGAATATGTGGATTTGTTTTTGAGGCATTAATAACCGTTAAACCATAATAAGCATATTCATAACCAACTGTTCCATAGCAAGTAAAAACGTATTGAATGCCGAGTTTTAATATTTTTTCTAATTTTGTATTAGGCTTTAATAATTTAATTTTGTTATTTTTTTTTAAAATTTCGTTAATCAGCTCAATTTCTTTACTATTATTTTGTGGATGAAGTTTTAAAAAACATTCTAAATTATTTTTACTTACTTCTTTTACTATAAATTTCAACCACTCATAAAAATCTGGAAATAACATTTTTCCAAAAACATGTGGACTATCGTAAAAATTGTGTGCAGCAATTAAAACTTTTGGACGTTTTTTAATATATCTTTTTTTGGGTATATTTAAGCTCAAATTATCTAAATTATTTTTTGCAACCAAAAAAAGGTCTTTTTTTATTTTAGGATTTAGTTTTTTATACTTCTCTTTAAATGTAAAAAACTCTTGTCCAGTATGATAATTTTTTTTTCTAATATGATAAATTGTGTTAAATGTTCCCTTAAATACAGGAATTTTTTTAAAACAAGCCATCCTGATTGGTATGCCGTATAAGTAGGTTGAATGTACAATAACCATTGCTTTAATCCTATTGTTTTTAAAATAATCATCCCAATAAAAATATAATCTAAGAGAGTCTTTAAAAAAATTTTTGAATAAAATTGACTTTGTATCTAAAGTAGCCTTTTTAAAAATTTTGAGATATGTATCATAGATTAAGTCTCCAACTCTAATACCGTTAATTTTATAATCACATAGATTATATTTATTTATTTTATTGAATGATAAGTTAAATTCTTTGTTTGATTTATCTATAACTGACTCTGATAATTTTGGTCTTATAAATTCGGTAACTCCAAACGATTTATAAAGTTTAAAAAATTTGCCAACAAAATTTTTTGATAAAAAGTATTTAAATTTTTGATATATTGTTAGTTTTAGATTAGCTGAAATCAAAGTATAACCCTCATAAGCTATTAACTTTGATTTAAATTTTTTATTTAATGCTTCTATTAAATAGGAAAAGCAAATATGTGCTGAGCTCCAACCATGAAACTCTATTAAGATTTTACTATTATCATTATTGTAATTTTTAAAAGAAAAATTATCTCTATTAT
>MDSZ01110839.1_pt1 | contig 11209 bp, 4 predicted proteins | sample 811201 | NCBI WGS metagenome assembly MDSZ01 (sample SAMN05326647, study PRJNA326480) | marine metagenome | isolation source: seawater | place: Indian Ocean: North | collected 2010 | reverse complement strand
CGGCAACATAGTAGCCCAGCGCGCAGGTGTCACCGCACGTACGGATATCAACAGGGCACAAGCCGATGCATACAGAACGCAAAATGAGCGGGTACAAACAACTTTGTCATTCACCCCAGAGGTCCAACAGCCCCCTGCAGTTGATCCTAGCGACGGAATAAGCCTTGCAGAACTTGATGGAGGAGAATTTCCTGTTCACGCCCGCGGCGTCTCAATAAGAAAGCCAGAACTAATCGGTGTCTTTAACTTCGATCCTGTTTTTGCAGGAGGTGAAACCCAGGGAAGCGGCGATAACACATCGAGAATCTTGACAGATACAGGCAAGTTTATTGATACACAGGTAAACGCTAGAAAGATAAGGATAAACGACATTGAGTCTCTTTTCGAACAACTCTCTGCTAATCCTGAAAGCCCGTCTGGAAAGATCACGCAAAACATGATTGAAGTGCTGGAAGAAAAGATAGCTGAGGCAAATCAAGATTTTGCAACGATAACTGAAGCCGCTCAGAGCGTATCATTTTTCTTAGGGGCGCTTAATTTAAAAAATGAGAACCCTGCGCTAGCTCAGAAGTTTCTACAGAACAGAAAGAAAAGATTCGAGAAAAATCCCTTGCTTCTCCCCGAGAGATTTGAAAGAGCAATGGATTTTCGAACAATCTTAAAGAAGAATCACGGCTTTACTGAGAGCCAGATTAACTCCTTCTCTTCTACTAAGCTTTTTCTGTACTTTCTGTATGATATTAGATCGCTTCTCATGGGGCCGCTTGAGAACCCAAACTATCCCCCGCCTTACAGGGGCTTGCAAAGCCTAAAGCAAAGGCGATCGAACATAGAGCCTGGCAGAGATAATTTTGCACCTCGTAGTTCACTAGCGGTCGGCTCCGAATCGAGAATGTTCGCCATTCCTCTTGTGGACTTAACAGACGGATATGGTCGTGGCAAGTTCGGAGATGGAATCTGTTCTCTAGTTTACTCCGGTCAAGCAGGCGCCGTACTCGGGTCTGAAAATGATAACAGTTTCTTGACAGAATTTGACCTGGTAGCAGATTCCCTACCTCAGACTGTTCTCGCCAATACCCACACTCTTTATCACCAAGCTCGGTGCGGGTACGCCACAGGAGTTATAGCTTCTACAATCTGCACAGATCTGGCATTCTCTTCTGCGCTAGGCAATAATGATTTTGTAGCGCGTCTCAAGGAAGACTTCCCGCGTACAGCAGAATCAACTAAAGTTGCAGATAGGATCACTCCGGTGGTGCCAACCTACAATGATGTCGGAAACGCCAGGGGTGCAGCACTTCTTGTTGCCAATCGAACAACACTTCCCGGAACTGTGTTTTATGATGACCCATCAGGAGATAACATAAACGCGTCCAAGCCTGTCAAGATATTTGACCCTAGCGAGCCTGGGCCCATACAAAATGGCGTGCAGCAGATTGTTACGAATACGCCCTATAATAAATTTCTAAAACCAGTCATAAAATCCGCTGCCGATCCAGACTCTCAAGACCAAGTATTAAAAGAGTTTCTAGGTAATGTTCCTGGCAGGTTTAAGTCTGCTGCCGGAGTCATGGACTATATGTTTGCCACAGATGACCCTGTGCTGAACCCAAGAGCATTACTCCTTCGTGTTCTTACGAACATCAAAAATAGAGTCAGTGAACTTAATATCTCAGGAGATTTAGATGCCGCTGAAAGCCTAGTTACAGGTCCTGCAATTGATTTCTGTGTCTTAGCGCAGTCTTATAGAGATGCTCACTTATCGACGGAAATTGAACTCAGCGCGGAAAGAAGCACCAACCTTGCAGGTACCACCTCGGACGGCCGAAAGTATTTCTTATTTAGAACTAATGACCTCTTGACGCCGTTTGTCATTTCGCTTTCTAGGACATACTCAGGCACCGGAAAGTACGCCTCCTGCTTACCCGAAGCCGCCGCAGACGAATCTGCAAGCTCCGCCAGCATTAGCTTAGATTTGGCGAAGATGATCCATCTTAATTTATTTAATGCTTTTACGGAAGGAGTCGTCGGACAAGTCGCCAACGCTTTCGCTATTTCGGACAACGATAGTGTCCAAGATAATGCTATGGAAGACTCTTCTGGAGCCATGAAGCCTTACAGCTCTAACTTTGCTGGCATTACTAGAGGTTCATTCGAAGGAGAAGACCTTTCACCTTCACGAAACACTGAGGGTAGGAGGTATACAAACTGGAAAAAAATATCTAGCAAGTTAAAAGCTTACTTAGAAAGAGTTCAAACTCCAAGCCCGGAGTACTCGATGCCCATTGGGCAACTAATCATACCTGCAAACTTCCTCGGTCGCGGCACCAGAGGAGGAAGATACGGCGTCGGCGACCCAAACGATCCAAGATCAACCCCGACAGGTCACCTTAGATTTACCGATGGCAACTCCGCGACCCCTGTCAAGAGAATTAAAGGTAGTAATGTTAGATCTCGCCTCATGAGAGTTACAGGCGAAGCTTACGATAGAAGCATATTCAAAGATATCGTCACAGACTTAGATGAGATCTTTCAAGCAGCAGTCTCACGAGGGCCAATCGTCGACCGCGCCACCGGAAGAATGATATCATCGGGAGTTGATCCTTCGTATTTAGCGTCTCTTTTGATATCGATGTACGGGCACATAATAATCAGGTTGTTAGGCTTGTATTTCGTACCACAAGCTCTCAGTGATGGGAACAACTCAAGAAACCGGGCGGTTGAGCAATCATGGAATGGCACCGCGCCTGACTATGAATCAGGCGACGTCATATCTGTTATGGCGATAAGCAACATTAATCGAGCCAGAGACTTTATAAGAGAGCTAAATGATTTTGTCGACAACGGAGTTGCTCCAGATCCAGGTAAGCCCTTCGGCCTTTTCCTCAGAGAGTTCGATAAGAACGTCGCCCACAACGAGTCAGTAACACTTGATACGATCGACTTCTTCAGATCTCTGGGTGACCAACTACAATCTTCCGGAGAGAGTTTCCTGACTTCGTTTCAGGGCTCAGAGGAGCAAACCGGAAATGAAGAGTCCCTTGAAAGAGTTCGAAACATACTGCCCTTGGCAATCGAACCTTCACAGATAGCATCTATGAGAAGTCAGCTTAATAAAATTGAGAGCAAGTCAGGATTAGATAGATACTTTGATGATTTTCTCGTTGGAAAAGCACAAGAAAATTTCATGTACACGCTTTTGTCAGATACTGGGCCTAACAGATTTTATGCTTCTAATAATCAAAGCGCCCCGCGGCTAGAGTTTAATACTCAGCACGGTTCAAATATTGACATCTTGACTGTAGGTGTTCCTCAAGGTTATTCTGAAAATATTCTTCAAATAAATCATATTGACGACTCCGAGGCCTTCGCCGAGAGAAAAATTGATGTGTATGTTTTCACCAGAGATCACATCGTCGGCAGCGGCATTAATATCTACCCGGGCAAGTGGACGTTTGAGCTAGGCCTGTTCCCAAACCAGATCACTGACCCTGTCAGTAGCAATTCTGAGACACGTCCTGAGATAGAAAATGAGCAAGCCATAGACTTCTACAATAATGTAGCAGGGAGGCCCTTCCCGTCGGCGGATTTTGCGCTAAACAATAATATTACTCTTAAACGGGTCAAAGTCGACGGCTCAGCACCTGACATTATCACTCGCACACAAGACAATGCGGATCGAGAGATTTTTGACAATCACGCGTATGATATTCTCGCTAAAATCTACATCAAGATTACCACAGGAATGGATGTAGGAGAAGAAAATTTCTTACTAGACGCTGAGCTAGAAAGAAGAGCAGCTTCGGATCCTGACTTAACCGTGCTCAGATCACTTCTAAACACTCATCTTTCAAGCCTGCTTGGAAAAGAAGTGTCTTTTGATGATTATCTTGCGGGCAATAGAAGGTTTAGAGAGCTTTTCCAGAGGCTGTCAACAGGAAAGAGAACAAATCAGCTTGTTCAAGAAGTCAAAGCCAAAGTAACTGGAGCAACTCCAGAACAAGACATGCTTTCGTCAGAGGATATGGTTACCTTCTCAAGAATGATTTCTCCTAAGAATCCTATAATCACTCCCGGACTAATGAGAGAGAAAGTGACATCACCAAGAACTTTTGAAAGAGTTTTTTGTCTTTTCTTGGACCCAGACAAGATAAGAGGCCTCTCTCCTGCAAATAGTACGCCAGTCGCCAACGAGGTCAGACGAATGTACACGAATACAGCAGGTTTGAAACAAGGGGGTGCTGGCAACAACTCTGCGATACTTAACTACGATGAGGCGCGCCTGGCTGGCGATTTAAAAAATATACCTAGAGCCCGCGCCTATGAAGTTCTAATAGTTCCTCACGGAACTTCTGTAATAGCAGAAAATGCCGCTTCACTACTACCAGACTTTAGAGACTTTTAAGGAGGTAAAGATTGGCTAACCCTACATTTTCAGAGATATCAGATGCTGCACACATCTTTAAGCTGGCTAGCCCAATTGTTTTTGATAATCTAAGCTTAGAAGTTCCTGTAGGCACACGCCCTACAGAATTTGTATATAATCACTATGTTGCTGACGAGTCTGTTGATGATACCGGCAGGGCCGCAACAGCTGTGAGAGATCCAGATCCTCAGGCCAAGCCTCGTTATGTTCGACTTAGTTTTAACATGCCTGCAGGCATCCCGGTGGATGACATGTACACTCTTGACAGGCTTAAGTCTAGGCTTTTGTACAACCCGCCTGGTCAAAATCCCCCAGACTATGACTCCGACGCAGTTGAGGCTGAAATTGTCAACGGTCGCTTGCACGTCAACCCTAAAATGATTGCTAATGAAATAACTCTGCAGAGCAAGCCTAATTTTGCTAAAATAGATCTGCAGGACTTAAACGCAGATACAAAGCTTTACAATCTTGTCAAGACGTCCGCCCAGAAGAAAATCGCGCAGGAAAATAAAAGAATTCAAGGTGAGGTAGACGCATTACGAGAAAATTTCCTATCTAAGAAATTTAAAAGCCAGACTGACTTAGCCAGAGTCCTAAAGCGCCAAGTTCCAGCGTCTGAAGATTTCATAGCGAAAGCCATGAATAATTTAAATGCTTTAAATGAAGCCTACATAGATGAGAACGAGCAAAAAGCGATAATACAAGATAACTTTGAGGCTGTGAAGAGGGCAAGATTTACGCCCCAGTTATCAATGAAATTTATCTCGAGCCTTGTATCAACTGCAATCTCAGACCCTATAGGGACTTATTCTGAAGAGCTGATACCTATCCAGGACTTAGCTGCTGAAGGGCAACGAAAAGCTGCCCAGCAATATATGCCTCTAAGCCCAGGATCAGAAAAAACAACAGCAAGTATCGCAGCACCTAGAGTAATTCAGGACCCCCCAATGGCCGGCCCAGAGTCAGTTCAGAAGTGGCGCCTCTACGCTTTGAAGATGTATTTTTCTGGGTTCATAATCAGAAAGAACGAGGTCCTTCCAGATAATTCTGTTGTCGAGAAAGAAGTGATTATGCTTAGCGCTAACCCCCGCGGCACGTCTCAGGCGAAAGAATACATTGATTTTAAAGTCGCGTATGGTAGAAATTACACTTACACAGTTGAAGCCCTGTATGCTGCAACTTATCGAGTCCCGTATGCACACGACGAACAGCAGGGTAAAGGTGCACCGAGCATCCTTGACTTCCAGAATGCAGTCAGAAAAATGTTTTTTGTTTCTTCTCGAAAGTCTAGAGCAGCTTTTGTAAACACAATTGAAAATGTTCCACCAAAGCCCCCTGAAGCCATGAAGATTATGTGGGATCAAGAAAGTCAAGGCTCTCTCATAATGTGGAATATGCCTGCAAATCCACAGCGAGACATAAAAAGATTCCAGGTTCTGAGAAGGACATCCATACATAAGCCATTCGAGCTTCAGGTTGAAATAGACTTCGATCAATCTGTTGTCAAGTATCCTACAGTAGAGGCGGTATCAAGAGAGCTTAAGATAAAGTCAAAAGTGCCGATCTTTCATTACGTTGACAAGAACATTGACAAAGACAGGTCATACATTTACACGCTTAGAAGCATTGATGCACATGGAATGATATCGCAGTATTCTGAACAGATATCATGCAAGTACAATAGGTTTACAAATCGTCTTGACAATAGGCTTGTTTCGACGAGAGGAGCTTCAGCACAGTACCCTAATTTTTATCTTGTTAATCGTTTATTTAGTCCTACCATTAAAGATTCTAATCACACAAGAATGAAAATTTATTTTGATCCTGAATACTTAAGATTAACCACAGAGGCGGAGGGTCAACAAGATCCAGCTGATGTTACACCAAGAATTTTTAATTTTGAGGGTGACGGAGGCCAAGAGCCTAGATCGAGATTTCAATTGCAAGTTTTAAATGTCGATTTACAGCAAAGCGAAACAATAGATATACTTATACCGTGCAGTAATTCTGCAAGACAAAAGTATAAACTGTAGGAGAGACTACATGGGTTTTTTACAGCAAGACACAAATAATATCATCTTAGATGCAGTCCTTACCAACGAAGGAAGAAGGCGTCTAGCTGCCAATGATGGCAGTTTTCGAATAGTTGCTTTCTCCCTAGGCGATGATGAGGTTGACTACAGCATCATTCAAAAGTTTGGAAGAAATGTCGGAAGAGAAAAGATTGAGAAGAATACTCCCGTCTTTGAAGCGCTGACAAATGCCACGCTTGAAAGCAGAAGCAGGTTGATTACTATAGCCGACTCAAGTCTGAGCTCTCTTGCAACGTATACGCTTACAAATACTCCTATAACTTTCAATACCGTAACAGGGACGCCAAGCTCGCCACCAGCTGTTCAAGCGACACTTTCCGCACCTGAAGGGTCAACGATCCCTTCTGAGATACAAGACTCAGTTATTGTCGTTTCTGTTGACAGAAGATTTGTTAATGTGAATGGAACGCCGTTCCAGACTGTTGATAACACAGACTATTACAATATTACTGCAAACAGACGGGACTCAACGTCGAGCGCGTTTAGTATTACCTTTTCAGCAAAGACGCTTATCGATCAAGATTTTACCATTTTTGGTAACAACGCAAACAAGACACAAATTAGCACCTTCGCGACAATTCAAGGAAGGCAGTCAGGCCTCTCTAAGACTTTTGCGATAACGCTGAACAAGGCTACATAATTTTAAGAGGATCAAATGAAAGCATTTAGTCAAAACGACATCCAAACAGCACAGTCATTTCTGACACAGTTGGTGGATGTGATCCAAGAGGATATTTCAGGCTCAACTACACGAAGAAAATATCAGGTTTTTGTTACAGGCGGCGTCGGCCCAGGCATTACCTCTTCTTTGTTTCAAACCATTTACGACCAGGACTTTACGCTTCAGACAGCCAACCCTGTCCTAGATATGACTGTAGGCTTGTTTACTAAGGGGTCATCGGTCGATTTGGTTAAGACCGGAGAGGAAGCATCAGGCCGCCTTCTGTTTCCTTCTGAGTCTGTCATGATGAGAGAAAAGGTTGACATCTACAGAGAGATGGCAAAGTCTCTTTTAGGAGATGCAGGCAAAGCTTTTTACGCTCCCTATGATGATGTCAGCGTCGCAAATTCTGAAGATAATGCTCGTGCAGGAAACAGCACAGGAGCTAGCGCAGGATCAGCAGAAGCCCTAGGAGGCTACGGCTCAAAAACTAGAATTGACGAAGCAATTTTTATGTCTTTCAAGCGTCTCTTTGTTAGAGACGGAATGAAGAAAGAGACTTTTGCTTTCAAGATGTACACATCTGCTTCCTTTACCGGGACCGACTTTGTCTCAGGCACAAACTTGGCAGTTACCTCTGAAGAGGGCGCAACAATATTTACTGATGCTAACTCTTCTGATACAGACGAAACAGCACCGGTCGGTGGCAGAGTTGGCAACATAGTAAACTCTTCTAACACTAATAGCAAGGTAGGCTTGGTATTTTATGATCGCGGCATTGTCGTACTCGACGCTAGAAAAGTACTGTCAGGTGCACAACACGTCACCGGCGTCATCTCATCTATGAACGCAAACAACCCGAACAATGTGGGTCTAGGTAAATCTATCATCGGAGATCCCAAGGCAGGAAAATCAGGAAATCCAGATGCTAAATTTATTCCTGACTTATTCGTCTCGGCTTCTATTGATGATATTGTGGACCATTTAGCCTCTTGCAGATTTAGTAGTGGTTCGCTTACAGCAGCAACCTTCCAGAATAAGACAAGCATTAATTCGACGCTATACTTCGCTCGAGCGAACGCTGATGAATTTAATTACTCTTCAAACACGACATTCTTGGATACAAACGGAAATATCAACGTAATTGATGCTGCAGCTCGCCAAGATAATTCGCAACGGTCTTTCGCCTTTGTGACCAAGGTGGGCCTTCATGATGCCGAAGGCAATCTCTTAGCAGTGGCAAAGCTTAGTCGCCCTGTTGAGAAGAACCCAGAGAAGGACATAACGTTTAGAGTCAGGCTTGACTTCTAGGGTCTGTCCCGGAGACCAAAATGTCAGTCCTGAAAGTTGGACCTGAAAATTTTGAACTGATCACGATTCAGGCTTCTCCTAAGAAAGTCTTTAAGTCAGGAACTCTTGGGATTACGGGATCGGCGCCTCTTTTTGCAAGAAAATCAGATATGCTTAAAGAGGTCCAGCCTTTAGCTCCTCTTTCTCGAAGCTACTATACTTCTGATACGTTCCAAGATGCCTTTAAAGACTATCAAGACCGGTCTTCAAGAGCTGTAAGAAATTCAACTGCGAACTCTCCAGGTAACTTTTTCTCGGCGGCATCTTCAATACTAGAAAAAGTAAATGAGATCAGTAAGTCACCGGCTCAAGATATTGAATCTAGAATCATAAGGTTTGAGCCTTCTTTTACATTTACTGCTGATACCGGAAGAAAGCTTGCTATCACTAACGGCTTAATGCCAACATATCTCACTCGATATCCTACTTCTCAATTTGCCTATCACAATTACCACTGTTTAAATTTTTTCACAGCCTCTACGGTGCCAAGTTCTGCGGTTCTACTCTATCCTAATTCAGCCTCCCAGGCAGATCCAAACCAGATCTCGGGATCGTATGTAGTCTCTGACGCATTCACATTTGAATTTTACATTAAACCTAAGTGCTATCTTAAGCAGCCAGCCACTATGCGGGCAGGAACAATACTGCACCTAAGTTCTACGTACGCTGTGTCTCTTGTTCCTGGAACTTCGAGAGATGGAAAAAGTACTCCTGATGCATTTAGGCTGCAGTTGCAATTAAGCCACAGCGCTGATACTGAACCTAGAAGCGCAACACCAGGCGTATACCCTAATGATCTTGTGTTCTTATCAGATGACAATATCTTAAAGCGAGATCACTGGCACCATGTTGCAATCAGGTGGGGCACAAAAAACAACGGCCAGGAAGGCAACTTTTACGTAGATAACAACGATGCGGGAAGCTTTACTCTCCCATCCTCATCTATAGCACCTGCTCCTCTTGTTCATAACCCCGGTGTTTTAGCTGTAGGAAATTATTTTGTTGGGTCAAATTCTGGGAACAACATACAGAGCAGGTTTTTTACAGCTAGAAATGCAGGAAGAGAAGGCCTGGTCATTATGGATCCTGGCTCTAACGCTGAGAACCCAATATCCTATAATTTTAATCACCCGCTCAGCGCTGAGCTTCACGAAGTAAGAATATTTGACACGTTCAGAACAGATCAAGACATTGTCGACGGAAGCAAGCGAGGTATTGACAGAAGCGCACCAGGGCTTAAGTTTTACCTTCCTCCTTTTTTCACTTCACATTCACCTGAGAGAAAACCACTAGGCGGTTTCGGCGGCGTTTTACAGACGCCTTTCTTTGGAATTCGTGGGAGTACGACAGATCCGTTTAATGTAGCTCTAAGTTTCGGAGTAGGTGGGCACTATCTCAATCTAGAGAATTTTACTCAGGATTTTGCCACACGCAATTTTCCTCGTGCTATGAACTTGACAGGTGCTCAAATAAATGCCACAACTCAAGCTAAGAGCTGCAACACATTCTTGTATTCCACAGCTTCAGTCAGGTATAGAAATCTGTTTATGCCGCCCTGTGATAATGGCAAATTCTCACCTAACTTCGACCTTATTCGCCAGATCGAGACAGGATCTTTGCCCACTGCAAAGGTGAAGACAGGTTCGAACTATTACAAGTACAGAAACGATCTTGGAGACGTCGATCTCAGCCTGATAAATCTCAGGAATCAGCTTCCTTCGAGTTCGTTTGTAAACTACATCGTTGACTATTCTCCGTTCAATATGGACGGTGATACGGAAGTCGTTCGAGATCAAAACGGAGCTATTGTAAGCGACCACATAGTCCACGTCGGCGCAGGTTTTGAGAACGAGATCATGGGACCAGGGCCAGGTGATATGGGCGTAGACCCGGGAGAGGTCCTTACAATCTTCCAGAGAACTCGAGATGACAGTTCTAATGAAGTTGTGATGTTCGACATTAGCAACCTTTTCTATGGCACTAGAATCAAACCTGGTACCTTCAAGATAACAGATACCAATTTAACAGGATCATTTTCAACTCATGCCATGACTCTTAGAGATGATGGCAGTGGAAACCTTTACAGGGCAGATGCCAAAACAAAGCATGCAACCTGGAACTCTGTAGGAAATGTTTTTTATGACGAGGGCATAGTCATAATCAAGTCTCCCAATATACCCCTCTTTGGAAAAACTGATGTTGAAGTCGAGTTTAGAGGAGAGAATGAGGTTCACGTCTCTAAGCTGGATGTTGTTGCTCCTGCTGCAATGATTAATTCATCCTCCAACCCTAACTACGTGGTTGCTTCTTCTTCTCTCGACGCAAACGATCAAAACTCACAGTTTGTGGCAATCACAGGTATTAATTTTCACGATGATAATCTAAACGTTATAATGAAGACGAAGTTTGCGCAGCCCGTAATCAAGCGAAGCAGTGACAAGATTCTCTTTAGGACTAAGCTAGATTTCTAATGCCCTGCACTTTAGGTCTTGACATCTCAACATCCTGCACTGGTGTGTGCTTCCTCGACGAAGCAGGAGAAATCGTATCTCTTTCACACATCAAGTATCCGGGCAAGCTAAACCTTTGGGAGAAGGCTGACTTTACCCTTAGCGCACTTAAGCAGATAGCTGAAGACGAAGAGGTTGAGCTTGACAGTTTCTTTGTAGAGGAAAGCCT
>MDSZ01069199.1_pt1 | contig 11209 bp, 9 predicted proteins | sample 811201 | NCBI WGS metagenome assembly MDSZ01 (sample SAMN05326647, study PRJNA326480) | marine metagenome | isolation source: seawater | place: Indian Ocean: North | collected 2010 | reverse complement strand
TCTTAGGAAAAAGTGAAATTATAAAAAATAATTGTTTCATGGTGAGATAATTAAATTAGCATGATATATAATCATATTTATTGAAAATATACAAAAAATTAACGTTTTTAAATTAAACAAAATATAGTAGACAAATGTCTATTTATTAAGGAGTTTCTATTGGCAGCGAAAAGCATGGAAGAACTGGTAGCACTTTGTAAAAGAAGAGGTTTTATTTATCAATCCAGTGATATCTATGGTGGTCTTCAGGGTGTTTATGATTTTGGTCCATTAGGTGTTGAACTTAAGAATAATATTAAAAAGGCCTGGTGGGACTCAATGGTGTATCAAAATGATGATATTGAGGGTTTGGACTCATCGATTCTCACAAACCCATTAGTTTTTAAGTATTCTGGACATGTTGATACTTTTTCAGATCCTTTGGTTGATTGTAAGTCTTGTGGATTACGATTTAGAGCAGATCAAGTTCCTGATTCATGCAAAAAAGAGGACCTTACTGAGCCAAGACAATTTAATCTAATGTTTAAAACAAACGTTGGTCCGCTAGAAGATGGGGATTCATATGCATACTTGAGGCCTGAGACTGCACAACAAATATTTACTAATTTTAAAAATGTTATAGATTCTACTCCAAAATCACTACCATTTGGAATTGCTCAAATAGGAAAAGCATTTAGAAATGAGATAACACCAAGAAATTTTATATTTAGGGTACGAGAATTTGAACAAATGGAACTAGAATATTTTGTAAAACCTGGTACAGATGAAGATTTTCATAATTCATGGGTACAAAAAAGGCTGAATTGGTGGTCAGACCAAGGTGTACCCATGGAAAGCATAAGTTTATATGAAGTTCCAGACAAAGAGTTGGCGCACTATTCTAAGAGAACTATAGACTTAATGTATAAATTTCCACATGGAATTGAAGAACTTGAAGGTATAGCAAATAGAACAGATTTTGATCTTGGCTCCCATTCTAAAAAGCAAAATGAATTGAATTTAAAATCTACCGTAACAAAAAACAAGGATTCAAATAGCAAGCTAGCAGTTAAGGATGAATATGGTAAATGGGTTGTTCCTTATGTTATAGAGCCATCGGCTGGTGTTGAAAGGGGGTTTTTAGCAATTATTAACGAAGCATATAATGAGGAGGATTTGGATGATGGGAAAAAAAGGACTGTTTTGAACCTTAAGCCACATTTATCACCAATAAAGGCTGCAGTTATTCCATTAAAGAAGAATAATGAAGAAATAGTAAATTTATCCAAGTTAGTTAAAGAAAAATTACAACAACTTGGTCTTGGTAGAATAATATTTGAAAATACAGGAAATATTGGTAAAAGTTATAGAAAACATGATGAAATTGGCACCCCTTTGTGTATCACTGTTGATTTCGAAAGCCTAGATGACGAATCAGTTACAGTGCGTGACAGAGATTCAATGAAACAAACTCGAGTCAGGTTTGATAACTTAAATGAGTTTCTTATAAACACAATTAAGTCTTAAAGTTGCAAGTAATTAGAAGTTTATTATTTAATCTTGTACTTTATATTTCTATTATCCCAATATCTATTTTAATAATTATTATTTATCCATTTATAAATACAGTTTTGTTGCAAAAAATAGCCTCAAAATGGGTTTTTTTTATTTTATATTCACTTAAAGTAATTTGTGGTGTTAGTTGGAGAATAGAGGGATTAAAAAACATACCAAAAAGTCCATGCATATTGGTATCTAATCACCAAGGTGCTTGGGAGTCTTTTTTCTTACAAACTCTTTATTATCCATCTACAAGTATTGTAAAAAAAGAATTACTGTATATCCCTATTTTTGGTTGGGCTTTTGCGTGCCTTAAACCAATTTACATTAATAGATCTAATAAAATTGGTAGCTTAAAGAAAGTTATAAAAGATGGTTCTAAAAAAATAAATGAAGGATCTTCAATTATCATTTTTCCTGAGGGAACTAGAGCAAGGCCCCATAAAGGTCTTAAGTCTTTTTCAAGCAGTTGTGGTCTATTATCTATTAAAAATAATAAACCCATTTTGCCTATTTGCCATAATTCCGGTTTATTTTGGAGAAATAGAAAATTTATAAAACATAAAGGAGAGATAGTTATGAGAATAGGGCCGGTAATGTATGGTAAAAACGCTAAACAATTAACAAATGATGTATATAAGTGGATAAATAAAAATCTTAAGGAACTTAATTAAATATCTAGCTCTTTAACTGAAAGGGCATTCGCGTCAATAAACTCTCTTCTTGGTTCAACGTCATCACCCATTAGCACTTCAAAGGATTCATTGGCGTCCTGAACATCTTTAACATTAACTTGCATCATCCTTCTATTCAATGGGTCCATTGTTGTTGCCCATAATTGTTCTGGATTCATTTCTCCTAAGCCTTTGTATCTTTGGACCTCTAAACCTCTTGAGCCATTTTTTGAAAGAGTTTTTATGGCTGCATTTTTTTCATTTTCATCTGATGCGTATATAAACTCCTTACCCTTAGTTATCTTATATAAAGGTGGTAAAGCTATATAAATATGTCCTTTATCAACTATTTCATACATTTGCCTATAAAAGAATGTTAATAATAAGGTTCTAATGTGGGAGCCGTCTACATCAGCATCTGTCATTATTATTATCCTGTGGTATCGTAAGTTATTTATATTAAAATCCTCTTCTCCTATTCCACAACCCAATGCTTTAATTAATGTGCCCACCTCTGCTGAACCAAGAACTTTGTCTATTCTTGCTTTTTCAACATTAATTATTTTACCTTTCAAAGGAAGAATTGCTTGATTCTTCCTATTTCTGCCTTGTTTTGCTGAACCTCCTGCAGAATCTCCCTCAACTATGTATATCTCAGAAAGTGTGGGGTCTTTTTCCTGACAGTCTGCTAATTTCCCAGGTAATCCTGCAATTTCTAGAACACCTTTTCTTCGAGTCATTTCTCTAGCCTTTCTTGCAGCCTCTCTAGCTAACGCAGCTTCTGACACTTTAGCAATAATACTCATAGAATCTTTGGGATTTTCTAATAAAAACTCATTAAAATATTTACTAAATACTGTACTAACAACTCCTTCAACCTCAGATGAAACTAATTTTTCTTTGGTTTGTGATGAAAATTTAGGATCTGGTACTTTAACAGAAATTATGGCGATCAATCCCTCTCTAACATCTTCTCCTAACAAATCTGCTGGAGTCTTTTTTGCGTTTTCTTTCTTAATGAAAGATTTTAAAACTCTTGTTAGGCTTCCTCTAAAACCAGCCAAGTGAGTTCCTCCATCTTTCTGTGGAATATTGTTTGTATAGCAAATTACATTTTCAGAATATGAGTCTGTCCATTGCATTGCTATTTCTACACCAACCTCATTTTCAATTGCAGAACACTCAAATATTTCAGATACAATTTGCTTTCTTCCTTTAAGGTGAGTTACGTAACTTGAAAGCCCGCCATTATTTTTAAACTTACGAGATTTTCCTGATCTTTTATCTTCTACATTTATAGAAACTCCGGCATTTAAAAATGATAGTTCTTGAATTCTTTTATAAATTCTATCTGTCTCAAAATCAATTGAAGTGAATATTTTATCTGAAGGGTAAAAAGTTATTTTAGTTCCAGTGCTGTCTGATTTTTTTAATTTCTTAAGTTTTGCTTTGGGTTTTCCTTCAGCATATTCCTGGAAATATTCACCTCCATCTCGATGAACCTCTAGTATTAATTTTTTTGAAAGTGCGTTTACGACAGAAACTCCAACCCCGTGGAGACCCCCTGAAACTTTATAGCTATTATCATCAAACTTACCACCTGAGTGGAGGGTTGTTAAGATTAATTCAGCTGCTGATACTCCTTCTTTTTTGTGAACATCAACTGGAATTCCTCGGCCATTATCTTGAACAGTTACTGAGCCGTCTTTATTAATTATTACTTGTATGTCTGAACAATGTCCTGCCATCGCTTCATCAATACAGTTATCCAAAACCTCAAAAACCATATGGTGCAAACCCGAGCCATCATCTGTGTCACCTATATACATTCCAGGTCTTTTTTTGACAGCTTCTAAACCTTTTAAGACTTGAATATTGGATGAATCATATTTGGCTTCTGTTGATTTTTTTGCCATTTTTTTATCCTAATTGTTCCACGTGGAACTTTTTAAACTCATTGAATTCATTTGATATTTTACTACTAAAACAATCTTCTATACAGGAAAAGATAACTTGATTTCTATTGTGTTTTAAAAGCTCTACAAGCAAATCAAAAACTCTTTCATCTAGCTCTGATTTTATGTCATCAATAATTAATATAGGTTCAACTTTATAATGTTTTTTTAAGACTTCATTTTGAGCACAAGACCAAAGTATTGAAAAAAATTTCTGCTCTCCGCGAGACAATATTTGTCTGGCGTCAGTATTTTTAATAAGAAATTTTATGTCTGCTTTATGTGGGCCCTCGGTTGTTGTTTTTCTCTTTAGATCCTTTTGAAGGTTTTCTTCAAATGTACAAAAAAGTGAATTGTTCAGGTTCCATCCGCAAGAATAATCAATGGAAATATAATTAAAAAAATTAAAAACATCTTTAGGCTTAAGGATTTCTAACAAATTTTTAAATTCCATTTTAACTTTATCAAAAAAGTTTTTTCTAAATTCTGTTATAAGCTCGCCGTCAGTTGAGAGCTTTTTATTCCATGCATAAATATCTGATTTGCGGTTATTTTTTAACATAACATTTCTTTGTTTGAGAGCTCTGTGATACGAAAACCATGTAGTAGAAAAATTGTCCTCAGCTATAAATATTGATCTATCTAAAAGCTTTCTTCTGAAATCTGGAGATGCGCTTGTAAAAGAAAAAGTATTGTTATGAATTGGTGTGCATGGTAATTGTTTAATTAATTTGCTTGTAACAATTTTTTTGTTGTTTAGTTTTATGGATACTGGTTTGTTCTTATGTTTTTCAATTTCTATTACATGGCCTGTACTATTATCATAACCTTTTAAGTAAAAATTTTGTTTATCGAATTTAATGAGCGAATGTAAGTTGCTGCTTTTAAATGACTTTCCACTAGAAAAAATAAAGACAGCTTCAAGCATGGTTGTCTTACCTGAGCCATTTGATCCATAAAAAAAATTAATGCCTGGTGATAAAGATAATTCAACGTGATTAAAACACCTTAGATGTTTAACAGAAATATTTGTTAATGGCACTTTTTAAATTAATAGAGGCATGACCACATACTTCAGATTAGAAGAATTTGGATCAGTAATTAAACAACTTTTATCTGAACCAAAAAAATTAATTTCTATGTTCTCAGTTTCTAGCGTCGATAATATTTCCTGTAGATAATTTACATTAAATGCGATATCAATTTTTTCTCCTTTATATTCACAAGATATACTTTCTTCGCCCTCTTCTTTTTCGGGGTTGTTTGCAGAAACGTGCATTGAGTTTTCATCAGTTAAAATTCTTACACCTTTGTATTTTTCACTAGACAAAACACTGACCCTGCTTAAACATTCAGAAAAAGTTTTTCTATTAATAACTAACATAGAACTATCGCCAGATGGGATAACTTGTTCATAATCTGGAAACTTTCCCTCTATAAGTTTGCTTATAAATGTTGTTCCAGAGACATTGATAGATATTGATGTCTGGCCCAAATTAACTAATACATTTTCTGAGCCCTCACCAACAAGCTTACCAATTTCATTGATTGATTTCCTTGGAACAATTCCATTAATTGTTTCGGTAGTGGCTTCATTTAATGATGAGCTTGCAAGAGCAAGGCGGTGTGCATCAGTAGCAACACTTGTGATAGATTTATCGTCAATTAATAAATAAAGTCCATTTAAGTAATGCCTCCAATCTTGATTTCCCATGGCGAAAGAGGTTTTGGATATAAGAGTTTTTAGGTTTTGTGATGAGATGTTGATGTGAGATTGCGCGTCTTCTTTTTCAAATACTGGGAAGTCATCACTAGGAAGTGTTGAGATGCTATATTTGCCCGAACCGGATTCAATTTTTAAATTTTCTCCATCTAGATAGAAATGAATTTCTTCTAAATCTGGTAATAGCCTACACAAATCACTAAGTTTTCGTGCTGGGGCAGTTGTTTTTCCTCCACTTTTATAGTTCGAAATTGTAGAGGTTGTAGAAATCTCACTCTCTAAATCTGTTGCTGTAAGTTTTAGGGAAGATTCATCTACCTCAATCAAAACATTTGAAAGAATTGGAAGTGTTTGTCTTTTTTCTACAACACCAAGAGTATGATTTAAAGACCTTACAACCTCTTCTTTAGTTATATAAAAATCCATTAATTTGTCAAAGCTCTGTTTAGGTTTCTGTAATCTTCCTCATGTGAGGGGCTCTCTTTTCTAAGTTCAATAATTTTCTTACATGCGTGTAATACGGTGGTGTGGTCTCTACCATTAAAGGCCTCTCCGATCTCAGGGAGGCTGTGATTTGTAAGTTCCTTGGTGAGCGCCATAGCCATTTGCCTTGGTCTTGTGATGGACCTACTCCTTCTTTTTGATAATAAATCAGAAAGTTTAATGTTGTAATATTCTGCTGTTGTTTTTTGAATGTTTTCAATGCTTACCATCTTTGCAGAAATAACAAATAAATCTTTTAAAGCGTCTTTAACAAGACTAAGATCAATGGGTTGGTTGGTAAACCTTGCGTTTGCAACAACCCTTTTTAAGGCCCCCTCTAGCTCTCTAATGTTTGATCTTATTCTTTGTGCTATATATATTGCGCAGTCATTTGGCATATTTACGCCCATTGAAGAGGCTTTATTTAAGAGAACGGCTGCTCTTGTTTCCAATTCTGGTGGGTCTATAATCACTGGCAACCCCCACCCAAGTCTTGATTTGAGTCTTTCTTCAAGGCCATCAATCTCTTTTGGGTATTTGTCACAAGTAAGAATCATTTGGTTGTTTCTATCTAAAAGAGCGTTAAAGGTGTGAAAAAACTCTTCTTGTGACTGTTCTTTTCCAGCAAAAAATTGAATGTCGTCTATTAGCAACGCATCAGCATTTCTATAAAAGGACTTAAACTCATTCATTGCTCCAAGCTGTAAAGCCTTAACCATATCAGATACAAATTTTTCAGAATGAACATAAACTATTCTTTTGTTTGGTTCGCTCCTCAAAATTTCATTACCAACCGCATGCATTAAATGTGTTTTTCCAAGTCCAACACCCCCATAAATGAAAAGAGGGTTATAGTCTCCTTTTGGATTTGCGGCAACCTGTTTTGCTGCTGCAAGTGCTAGGTGGTTTGATTTGCCCTCAACAAAACTATTAAATGTGTAGTTTTCTACAAGGTTTGCACCAGGAGCCTTGGGTTTTTGATATTTGTCAACAAATGTTTCTTTTGTGTGAGTTTTGAATACTAAATTTATGTTGTTTTTGCTCTGCGATCTGACTGCTTTGGAAATATCTTTAGCAAAATTCTTTTCAATGTAGTTTAAAATAAAATCATTGGGGGCAACCAACTCAAGCCTGTCTTTGTTAAAACTGGCTTTTAGGGGCCTTATCCAGGTGTTAAAATCCTCCTGTGACATCCTATTTTCAAGCTTTTTAGAGCACTTATACCAAAAATCCAAACACATTCTCCTATTAGTTTTCATAGTCTATTAAAAAATCCACAAGATATCTACAGAATAAGAGTAAGAATTTGTTGTGGATAACTTGTATATAAAAAAAATTGTTTTTTATTTGGTTTTTTTCTGTTTTTAAAAAAATATTAAGCTATAATTCTCAAACTTTTTTAGCTGTACATATTATGAAAAGAACATTTCAACCTAGTAATTTAAAAAGAAAAAGAACCCATGGTTTTAGAGCTAGAATGTCTACTAAGGCGGGTAGAGCTGTTCTTGCAAACAGAAGAAAGAAGGGTAGAAAATCTCTAAGCGCTTAATTTGTCTGGGCATAAATATAAATACAATAAGCTAGAGCTTGTTTATTCAAGCAAGAACTTTAGGTTGTTTTTTGTACCAACAAATAAAAATCTTCTCAGAATTTCAATTTCAAAAAAAAACTTCAACAAAGCTGTTGAAAGAAATAAAATAAAAAGGAGAGTGCGTGAAATTTTTAGAGCTGGTTCTTTTATAAATATGATTGGTGGAATGTTTGTTTTTTCTGTATTTAAGCCCTTTGCAGGGTTATCATATTCGGAAGCAGCCCTTGAAATAGAGTCTGCTGTTAAAGTGTTTGAAGGTGAAAAGGATATTAAATGAATATTAGACGTCTTTACTTGTTTTTAATAGTTGGTCTTTCTTTGGCGCTTTTTTTTGAGTGGTCCTCTGCGAAAAAAAACCAATCTATCGAAAGCCGTCTTTTGGAGTCAAAGTCATCAAGTTTTGATATTGGAGATGATTATATTGTTATTGAAAATTCAAATCTTTATGTTGTTGTCGAGGTACAAACTGGAAAAATAGTTGAAACAAGGGTTAATAAATATCCAGTTGAAAATAATGTTGAGGGTTCGCTTGGTTATAGGGTCTTCGGAAGGTCAAACGATTCTGGTTTTAATTATTACTTTAGAAGCGGTTTTTATAAATCAGAGCCAATGTATGAGGTCTTTGATATAGGTGATGACTTTGTTGAGCTTCGGGATTTGTCTCTAGGTATTTCAAAAAAAATATCTTTTTTAGAAAGAGATTATGAAATATCTATAATAGATAGCTCTACGAATATAAATATAGGCCAGCCTTTTGCATCATTATATAGAACAGAGGGGCGGTCCCTTGATTTAAAGAGTGATGCTCTAAGCGGCGGTATGATGAACAACAGTTCTTATGAGGGTGCTGCAATTAGTTGGTCGGGCGATCCATACGAAACATATCGGTTGAGGAGTCTTGATGAGAAGGCCGAACACTCATCAAAATCTGGTTGGGTTGCTTTTATTCAAAAGTATTTCTTTGCGGCGATTATTGGTTCTGAAGAAAACTTTCATACCTATTTTGCATCTCCTAAAGACAAGGATGGGATTTTTAAAATGGGTTATTTTGTTGAGGGTAACCTGGTAAAAAATGGTGTTGTTGAGCATGAGCACAGGCTTTTTGTTGGTCCAAAAATTAGAAAAGACTTAATGGGGAGAGCTGAAAACCTAGAGCTCTCTATTGACATGGGTTGGTTTTGGTTTTTATCCCAGCCAATGGTTTGGTTTATGGACCTCTTAAATGGGTATTTAAATAATTGGGGTTTGACAATTGTTATTTTTACAATTTTGATCAAGCTTCTTTTTTGGCCTGTTACTGCAAAAAGTTTTAGGTCTATGGCAAACCTAAGAAAAATAACCCCTGAACTTAACGAAATCAAGGAGCGTTATAAAGAAGACCGACAAAAACAAAGCCAGGAGACCATGAAGCTTATGAAGAAGCATGGCGCAAACCCCCTTGGTGGTTGTCTGCCTTTGTTAATTCAGATGCCATTTTTTATAGGATTTTTCTTTGCATTAAGAGAAATGGTTGAATTGCGTCACAGTGAGTTTTTGATTTGGAACGACCTCTCCTCACCTGATCCATATTTTATTATGCCGGTTTTATTTGGGTTGTTGATGCTTCTAACCCAAAAACTTAACCCTCAACCAGCAGGAATGGATTCAACCCAAGCAAGTGTAATGAAGTTTATGCCTGTTATGTTTTCTGTTTTGTTTATATTTTTTCCTGCTGCTCTTTGTTTGTATACTGTTGTGAACACAGGGATTCAGCTTCTCCAACAGAGCTATCTATATAAACAACAGGGAGCTCTGGGGTCTGATTAACAGTGTCTGTTGTCTTTGCGCTAGCTACACCTCCAGCCAAGTCAGCTATTTGTGTTTTTAGGGTCACTGGTGATGGTTGTCATAAAACATTAAAAAAAATTTTTTCCAGAAATTCGTTTGCTCCTAATAGGTTTTATGTAGGCTTGTTAAAGAACAAAAAAAAGATTATAGACAGGGTTGGGTTGGTTGTTTTTAACGGCCCTAAAAGTTATACCGGTGAGGACTCTTTTGAGGTTCATGCTCATGGTGGTCTTGCGGTGATGTCAGAGGTTGTAGATCTTTTTAAAAGTTTGGGTTTTGAGGAGGCTGCTGCTGGTGAGTTTACAAAAAGAGCATTTCTTAACAACAAAATTACACTTAATGAGGCTGAGGCTGTATCTGACCTAATTGAAAGCACAGATAGTCGAGGCGTTGTGCTGTCTAACAATGCTTTGTTTGGAGAGCTTTCTAAAAAAATTTCTTTTTTTGCTAGGTGTCTTGATGATATAAGGGTTCGTGTTGAGGGGGAGATTGATTTTTCTGATGAGGGTAATGATTATTTTGATGAGGGTTTGGTTGAAAACCTTCGCCTTTTGGTGGTCGATTTTGAGTTGTTTGTGGGTTCTTGTGTTAACAACAAAGTTTCTAAAGAAAAAAACAATGTTGTTTTGGTTGGGCCTGTTAACTCTGGTAAATCGTCAACTTTTAATAGATTGCTTGGTTTTGAGAGGTCGATTGTCTCGAGCTCTCCAGGCACAACAAGGGATATAATTAATTCTGAGTTATTTTATGAGTCTAGTTCCTTTAATGTGGTTGATACAGCGGGTATCCGAGAAACTTTTGATAGTGTTGAAAAAAGGGGTATTGGTTTTTCAATTTCTGAGATAGATAGGTCTGATTTGGTTTTAGGTATTTTTGAAAAAGGTGATGTTGGGTCTCTGGGTTATTTTAAGGACTTGTGTAGCAAAAACAAAAAAAAATTTATTTCAATTCAAAACAAAATAGATTTAGAGAGTGCTGATAAGGAGTCTTTTGACTGTTATATATCGGCTAAAACTGGTGAGGGTTTTGATGTTTTAATAAAACTCATTAGTGACAGTTTTAAAGACAATGTTAAAAAAGAGGATTATAAGTTTTTAATAAGAGGTAGACATGAAAAGCTTTTTAAATTAGTTGTTGATGATCTAAAAAGTGCGAAGGATGGTTTAATAGCAAGAGAGTCTTTGGAGTTGGTGGCTGAGGATTTAAAAAATGCTAGATCTCACCTAGACGAGGTTGTGGGTGTTAAATTCTCAGACTCTTTGCTTGGTGATATTTTTGAATCTTTTTGTATTGGTAAATAACCTGTTATTAAGTTGTGTTCCTTTTTCAAGGGTTTTATTTTTTAACAGTTTTATCTATCGTTTTTTTTGAGCTTTTTAACATAGATAAACATATTTTATAAACAAGTACTTTTATT
>MDSZ01174244.1_pt1 | contig 11211 bp, 9 predicted proteins | sample 811201 | NCBI WGS metagenome assembly MDSZ01 (sample SAMN05326647, study PRJNA326480) | marine metagenome | isolation source: seawater | place: Indian Ocean: North | collected 2010 | reverse complement strand
GTTGACTTGCAGGTTGCCGTCTTGTCGAGTCAGCTTTCCACCGACCTCATATGCAAGAAGCTCCTCTTGCACAACGGGTAAGACCTGTACTGATGCAGCCGCAGCAACGTTCGGGAAACTACCTGACTTATAACCTTTTGTGACCGTAAACCAGTAGAGAGAATCGTTATCACGTTGCCAATCAAGGCCCACTTTCCAGGACCAATTGTCTTCGTCCAAAGAATCTACATAGCCGCCGATCGCTGGATGAAAAGTAGGAGCGGTTCCTGTCGTTCCACAACCTCCTGGACCCAGCCCCGCGCCTCCAACAAGCGGATGGCCTCCAACGAGCTGCAGAACAAATTGAATTTCATCAGAGATTGTAGACCACGTTCCGTCACCTGCGTCGTTGGCACAGCCCAAATTGTCCCTTTCCTGATCGGTGTAGCGTAAACCGAGTGTGAGATTTAAGTCATCAGTCAGCATGTATTCTACGCTACCAAATGCAGACCAAGTGTCGGTTTCTTGTTCACTGTAAATAAAGATCGGTCCGAGGGGTGTTGCGGATATGACTTGTGTGGGAATAGCAGATGACATTCCGTAGGTATGCAAAAAGCTGTCGAAGCTTTCAGTGTGTTCGAAATTCAATCCAGCGATCCAAGAGCCTCGGTCGTTAATGTTCCCCGACAATCTGACTTCCTGAAAGAAAACTTCGATGTCTCCCACCTGAAGATTTTCATAATCCTGGTAAATCGTTCCGTCTGCCTCGAGTCCTTGGTATCGATCAAACTCGCTTGCACTTGTAAGGGAGGTTAATGTGAGATCTTCGTTTAAGTCCCAATCCATTCTGAGAGATACGGACCAATAATCGTTATCTTTTGCGGCATCTGCGCAATCGTCTAGGATCCGATTATTAAGATTTTCTGGATTTCCTTCGATGTCTGTGTTGCCTGTCACTCTATCCGGAGTTCCTCCTGTCGCATTTACGCATGGCCCCCAGTCTGATGCTCGATTATTCTTTGGCGCAACTGGGTAGTTTGCCAGTAAAGGGTTGAGTGAATTGATTGGATTCAACGTCGCGGTGCCATAGCTCTGCGGTCTTAAGGAATCGCTATCGTCTTCCCATGCATTGACTGTTAGTAGAGCTGAGAAAGTGTCACTTGGTTCGAACAGCAGCGATAGTCGCCCGTTGATGAAGTCTTTTTCACCTGCCTCATCGTCAATTTCGTAGGAACGTCCATTTGCTACCCAAATGGGGTCGGGCCCAAGACCCTGCCCATCAGTGTAAGACTTTTGGTGGCCATCTGAAGTGATAGACTTTAGAGCTACGCGATAACTCACGGTATCGCTGAGGGGCCCGCTTACAAATCCCTCAACGTCCAGTTCGTTAAAACGGGCATAGCTCGCGGTGACTCCCGCCTCAAAATCTCTTGTGGGTTTGTTTGCGATAAAGTTGATGGCGCCACCAGTAGAGTTTTGTCCGAACAGGGTTCCCTGGGGCCCCTTTAGCGCTTCGACGCGTTGTACGTCCAAAATTACACCGCTACCCATAGCCGCAAAAGGTATCGGCATCTCGTCAAGGCTCAGGCTCACGGTATTAGTCGAAGCTAGCGCTGTGTCCTGAAAGCCGATGCCTCTTAGCGTGTAAACCATGCTGCCATAGTAGTTGCTATTAGCGTTGAAGCCGCTGACAACTTTCCCTAGGTCGAAGGCGTCTGTTATCCCAAGGTCGGAAAGTTTTTCGCCAGAAGACACGTCAATCGACATACCCACGTCGTTGATACTTTGTTCACGTTTTTGGGCGGTAACAATGACTTCTTCAATGAACCCCTCGCTTGCAATCGATAAATTCGGAAGGTGAAACAGACCTATGGCAACCAGGAGAGCTGCAAACTTGGGTCTGACCTTAATAAATTCAAAGAGACTCGTGCCTTTTAACTTAAACATCTACTTCCCCTATGTTTGAACTTTTTAATTCTTCTGCTACTTGTCAATGTAAGCATAAGCAACTTTAAAAAAGCAATATATATGTATTTTTTATTTGAAGACCGTTATCTTGGTGGAAATCTCTGGCCCTATGCGAAGATTCATGGCTAAGGCAAACAACGATAAATCGACAGAAAAGTGGCAGAGTAAGAAAAGTGCTCTGATGAGAGACAGGATTGTTGTCGGTGCTCTGGAATGCATAGTCCAATTTGGATACGAAAATACAACTATGGCGAAGATCGCCAAGATGGCTAAGGTATCCCCTGGGGCGATGCAGTACCACTTCGGTTCAAAACTCGAAGCGATCAAGGCAGCTATAGATCATCTGCATTCAGTTCGCTTGGCGCAACATCATAGAGCCTTGCAGGAAGTCCCTGAGGGATTTAATCCGATCGACTATACCTACGATCTCTATTGGGCACAGTTAAATGAAGATCACTTTATCGCGTATCAAGATCTGGTTATCGCTGCCAGAACAGACCCTGGACTTGCAAATGTACTCAGACCAGCTTATCGAAGGTTTATAAAGGCCTGGCGACAAAATGCATTCGGAGAAGTACCCGAGTGGGCGAATATAGAACGGTTCGATGTCATCGCAGATCTTGCACAATATCTTATGGAAGGCTTGGCTTACGGTAGGCTTAACTCTCAGTTAAGTGAAGAAAGAACATCAAAGCTTCTGAAGTTGACAAAAAAACTCGTTATACAGCTTTTAGATAAGGAGTTGTCTCACAACGAAATCAGAAAACAATAGGCTATGGCTCTAATGAATAAAACAGGCTTGGATCATAAGTTGAAGGGGTGGACATGGAAAGACTGGCTGGAAAAACTGCCTTAATAACGGGAGCAGCACGTGGGTTAGGGGCTCAAATCGCTCGTAGATTTGTGGAGGAAGGAGCGACGGTTTTTATTAATGATCTGAATAGAACTCTTGCAGAAAGCACTGCAAAAGAATTAGGTGGTCATGCGTTCGCTTGTGATGTAAGTGACTCATCAGCGGTCGACGCAATGTTTAAGAAGGTAAGTGCTAAAACTGATCGCTTGGATATATTGGTAAACAATGCAGGTATAAGTGGTATCGAAGGCGATAATAACGCGCAATCAAAGTTGCAAGCAGCCCTTGATCGGGCAGAGTCTGTTGCGAGTGGTGTTAGACCAGATATAGAGCCTGCTATAGCGGAGGTGACCGACGAAGCATGGGCAAAGATGATAGCTGTGCATTTGAACGGGACATTCTATTGTAGTAGGTCAGCGTCAAAGATAATGATCAAACAAAAAGCATCTCTCGGCTCATCAACGATAATTAATATGGGTAGTATTATGGGTACCTCAGGTGGAGCGGGTGCAGCAGCATATTGCGCTGCGAAAGCTGGTATTCTTGGTTTCACGCGCGCTCTCGCTCGAGATCTCGCTCCTTATGATGTGAGAGTGAATGCGATTGCGCCTGGCTACATACTAACTGACATGACCAGCCCTAGTGAGGCCATGTTCCCGTTGCTAAAAGCGCAAACCCCTATGGGTAGGATCGGTGAACCCGATGATATAGCTTGGGCAGCAGTTTACCTGGCAAGTGAAGAATCTAAGTTTGTGACAGGGCAAACATTTTCACCGAATGGTGGCTGGCACATGAGCCAGTAAAAACCATAGATAAAAAGAAAAAGCAAAAGGAGGGTGTCAAATGGATAAAGATCAACCAGTAGATGTTTATCTCGTGGTTAATGCGAAGTATCACGATACGAACTTTGCTCGACTAGAGTTGCTAAAGTTGCTCGCGGAGAACGAAGACATCAATACAAGAGTTGCGGATAATTTTAGTGACGTATCAGGAATTCAAAATTCCTCGCTTCTTATTACTTATACCTGCGATCTTCGCCCAACACTTGAGGAGCAGGAAGGATTAGCGAAGTTTTTAGATGACGGAGGTAAATGGTTTGCTCTTCATGCGACAAACGCGCTAATCGATTTCGTCGACGGGAAACCAGACACTCCAGATGTAGCGCCCAAATTTATGGAACTTTTGGGTAGTAAGTTCGTAGCTCACCCCGACAATCAGAAAATATACGTTCGAGTAACTGAAGTTTCCCACCCGCTTACCGCTCAACTGGATGATTTTGAGGTAGAGGATGAAGAGCCTTACTATTGTGAGCCAAGGGGCGAGCAAACCGTGCTGCTTGAGGCTTCATATAACGAGCCTTCTCTAGGTTATGTTCAATCTGAGTATGGGACAGATAGAGATTCTCATCCGCAGATGTACCTGAGATCATGGGGAGAAGGTGAAGTTCTTTATCTTTCACTCGGACATTGCAGCGGAAAACATGATATGAAGCCTATGGTGGATATTCAGACACCGGTGCGTGGGTCTTGGAACTCGCCTATTTACTACGAATTACTGCGAAGAGGTATTAATTGGGGTATCAACAAACTCCAAGCATAATCTATTGGCGATGGTGAACTAAAGAGTAGGAACCTGTCATGTCGTCATTTTCAACAAACCTATAAGGAGAAAAACATGAGTGAAGTACGTGCAAGGGAAATCATGTCAGTTTATCTGTCAGATGTTGTTGGGAATGGTCAAATTGATCTAATTGATAATTTTACCGCTCCAACCTTTTTGGATCACACGCAAACAGAGCTAAAGGGACCCGAAGCCCTGCGAGCTCACGTCGAAACTTTTCGATCCAATATTAAGGATCTGAAGGTTGAAGTAGTCGGAATTAGTGCGAGCAACGAAGTGGCTTTTGGCATTTGGCGTTGGGAAGGTAAGCCGATCGACGATATATGGGGTAGGACATCGCAGGACGAGATGATTGTTCCTAGGCTTATTGGAAGCTTATTTCACATAGAAAACGAAATGCTAGTGGAATATCAACCATTCCTTGACGCAATGGATATGTTAGGGCAAGTGAGTTAATTGCTGAGAGAGGGCTCCTGGTGCAGCCTCTAAATACGATACGACAACTGGGTTATGTAGTCTCTAATCTCGAAGAGTCCCTAAAGTACTGGGTTGAAATCCTCGGTGTTGGCCCGTTCTTCATGATAGAACACTGCGCTTTGCGCGAACAAATCTATCGTGGGAGACATTCTGCTGTTGATGTGGATATTGCCCTTGGAAATAGTGGAGACGTTCAAATAGAACTCATTTTTCAACACAACAATAATGAGCTATCGATATATAACGAAAGTAATCCCGCAGGTCATCTCGGATTGCATCACTTCGGCCTAATGCCTCCTGATTTTGAGCTCGCCAGAACACGATTTATGAGAGAGGGCTGTGAAGAAGTATTTACCTGCACTGTCAGTGGTGCGCAACTGTCTTATTTTGATACCAGAGTCCAAGTTGGTCATTTCACGGAGATTTGGGAACAATCACATGTTTTTAACGATGTTGCTCAAATGGTCGAAGATGCTGCTAAAAAATGGGATGGATTGGATCCAGTAAGGCCAATGCCCTCATGATCGTTCAGAGTGCGAGGGTGCCTCGCAGAAAAAGCACCCTCGCGGTAAATACTACGTTTTTTCGAAGCGAAATACCGCTCACTCTGGCATTGCAGCCAAAAGGCTTGTAGCGACCCATGTTCTGATGATTTCTCGGTCATTTGCTGAAAACCGTGTCTGCGCCTTTGTAAATCTGTCATTGTTTTCTTCGTAGTTTTTAAGCATGTCTGCTTGAGAATTGAAACCCCACCAAATCCGGTGAGTTTCACCCTCATAACCACCAATAACCACCCGTTGAATTCCATAAGGAACCCCTTCAACGGCTGTTTCTGCTAAAAACGCTTTCAATTTTTCCCCATATTCAGGCGACAGTGCTTTTATCGAGGCTCCTTGGAAGACTCGAGTATCAGCAGTTAAATTTCCAACCTGATGAATATTTTCATAAATGCTTGAGCCTTTCGCGACCCAGCTGTCGTCACCGTTATTCTGCATAAAAGCCTTAACGTGGGCGTCAGACTGAATCATGGCGTTGGGCGGTGGCATCGACGCAGCATCACTATAGAAAAAATTGATTGCGACATTTGCCCCATCTCGACCACCCGCATTAATTTGGTAGACGGTCATACCTACCTGCCGCTCACTAAGTGCACCAGAATCGGCGAAGGCTTTTTGAGTCGTCAACACTGAGGACATATCTGTCGTAAAGTTTTGTATGTTTAAAATATAGCGTGCCTGTGGAGCTTGGTGATTGTCAGCGTAAGCGCTACTCAATATAAAAAGCGAAAAAATATAGGCCAGTATTTTTATTTTCATAGGTTTTTTCCTGAGATAAGAGTTAATCGTGGTTACCACAACATAACTGTGCTGTTTCTTTAAAAACAAGTAAATAGTTCTAGCCTAATCTACGTTCCTAAATCAGTCGCTCTTAATCGACAGGGCTCGCCCAGGGTTGCATTGCGAGTTTCGACTATAAAAATATTTTTGATTAATCGCCATTGATTCACTATTGTGTTGTTTGGGGGGGATGAACTTAATACATAAAACGAGGATATCCCTTTGAAGTACATAAAACACGCCATCTTGGCAATGACGACTATTGCCGTCTCATCATCTATTTTTGCCGACGATCATAGTTCGAGCACACCTACACCGATACCAGTTGAATTCTACAGCTGCACTTACAATGCTGGTAAAGGTCCTAGTGATCTTCAGCCAGTAATCAAAGAGTGGAAAAAAGCGATGGGAAAACGCGAGTACCAGTCATGGATGCTGCACCCAATCTATGCGAGTGATGCGTCAATGAACAACAGCGTCATGTTTACGGGATGGTGGCCTAGCTATTCTCAGATGGGCAAAGAAGTCGATTACATGATGGATAAGGTTTCGCCAAAGTTAAATCCGTTGTGGGCGGAGGTAATAACCTGCGACATACACGCAGAAACCATGGCTATGCAACTCCGCGACGGAATGGATATGGATCTTGACTCGGGAGTGATGACCTACCAACAATGCAACTTGAAGGAAGGTAAAAGTGCTGCAGATTTAATGCAAGCTAACGCGAAAATGGGCGGCTTCATGACGAAAGCCGGCGTAAGTGATGTGTCCGCTGCTGTGATCTTTCCAGGGACCGGAGCTCCAGATGGCTTTGATTACGTCATGACATTTTGGGCGCCTTCAATGACTGTGCTTGGTGAAACGTTTGAAAAAGCTATGGCTAGTGGAATTGGTCAAGTTCAGCGAGAGTTGTTTGCTGACCTCACTGAATGTAGTAACGGGACCCGATATTCTGGCAGTCGTATCTACTGATATCACCCAGCGGTCAATATCCCCATAACTGAAAAGTTTAGTCTCGGTCTGCATTTAGCCGACCGAGACTGCTCTTTTCTAAAGCTCTTCAATATTAAGTCATTAAATTCTGACAACAGCGCCTAGCTTTAAATTGTGTTAGGTAGAGTCATTTACAAGTTAACAAGGAAGCAGCTGGATTTTGTGAATCTTTGCGAAGAAGTTCGTCGAGAAAATTTTCTATGGCCGCTGCATTTTCTCCTGTGTTAAAACGATAGTCGCAGTGAGTCAAACCCTGTTCCTTACGTAATGTCACAGGAACCCCTAGTTCTAAAAGTTTTTTTTCAAGAAGCTCGCTTTGAGATACTGGCACTACAGGATCTTCATCACCGTGCAGCAACAAAAACGCAGGACTACCATGCTTTACATTCTTGTAGATACTGCATAAGTTCGAAATTTCTTGCCGATCGTCTAGTGGTCCCCCTAATAATTTTGCAACCGGTGAGTCAGCGCTGTAGTAATCGATGAGTCCATCAAAGTCTCTAGGCACCGATTCAAAATCAGTTGGCGCGTAGAAAGCGATGACTCCGCTAACCTCAGTTGAGATTTCCGTATGTTCTCTGATCGTTCCTTGGTGCACTTTTGAGTCGGTTGTAACCGCGACCATTGATGCTAGGTGTCCTCCAGCAGACATCCCGCATGTAATGAATATATTCGGATCTAAATTGAGTTCCTTGGCATTAGCGCGAAGGAAGCGAATGGCTGCATTTGCCTCGTGGCATTGGCTCGGCCAGTGAGTTTTTTTCCCATCTTTGGTTTCAGCCAACGTATAACTAACACTAGCTAATGCAAAACCGCGGTTGATTTGGTCTATGATAATCTTCTCAATATCTCTCCTGCTTCCCAGAACCCAGGCTCCGCCATGAAACCAGATTAGTACCGGGAATGGTCCACTCTTGTTAATGTCAGGCAGAAAGAGATCTAGCTCTAAGCTACCACCTTTTTCCCTAAGATAGGTCAGGGTTTTTGGCTTGTGCTTGGCTGCTGCGATTTTCCCTCGAATTGAGGAGTAGATGCCTTTTGCCAACATATCTACTCCTGAGAAAAGCTTATTCACTAAATCCTCGCTTGTATGTGCTTATCAAAAGATATCCCTATAACGTAAAGGAAGACAAAAAATCCCAAATAGTTTCCGCCGCATCTAAATCATGAGACCGATAAATACTGTTTGCTATTGGCCAGTCGTGTCCCATTCCGTACAGGAGAATTAATTCCACCAAGGCATTGTCGTCGCAGTTCTTAAAGCTTTCCCTTCGCCCACCTATGCCTGCTCCCGAGCTGCTCGGTATAGTCAGTGTTTCACTTGGCACTGAGCAATTATTTTTGCGAGACCAGTACTGCATAACGTCATCTATAGGCATCATTATCGCGTTACCACTGTAGGGAACTACCAAGTCGAGCAGTCCATGAATTTGCAGGACTGGAACTGCCCGTTGAGGATTACAATCATCATAGGTCTGAGGCGTCATAGATCCCGTTACCGAAGCGATGGCAGTAATCCGCTCGCTGAGTTGGCAGGCGAGTTCGTAACTCATGAATCCACCGTTGGACATTCCCGTAGAATAAACACGGTCGAGATCCAAGGATAAATTCTGCGCCAAGTGATCAATTAGCTGGCTGAAGAAGAGCACGTCATCGGTTTGGCTTCCTACGGTCCAACCTCCGACATTCCAGTGCGTTTCTTGTGTTGATGGCAAAATCGTACCTTGGGGATAGACAACAATAAATCCTTCTTCGTCAGCGATGCTTTGGAAACCTGAATAGCGTAAGTTGAGTAGCGCATTACTTGTGTACCCGTGCAAGCTTAGTAGCAGCGAAGTTTCGCTGCTTTCATTTGTATACTTCTCAGGAACGTAGATAAAGAATTCTCGAGGTAAACCGTCGCTAACCAGGCGACATTTGTATGTATTTAATATTGGTCTGCCAAAGACATCCTCCCCGCTTTCGGCAGTGCAATTGTCGAGTGTATTTCTCGATTTACTGTTTGATGGGTTTTCGCTCACCTGCACTGAAAAAGAGGTTTGTGTAGCCTCTTTACCGTCAGACGCTACCACAGAAAAATTGTATCTGTTGTCTAAATCATGATCAGACGGGTTCTCAAAGTTCGGCTCGATCCTAAAGGTAATTCTTCCGGATGATGGGTCTAACGCAAATGCATTCCCATCTTCTCCATCGAGAGAAAAAGTGACTGGATCATTATTGGCATCGGATGCAGTGGCGAAAAGAGAAAACGGATCGCCTTCGACTAAGAAGAACTCGCGTGAGCGATTTGTGATTTGCGGAGCAAAATTTTTGGCGCTTTTGCCGGACTCAAAGCAAGAGAAATTAAAGAAAGTTTGGTTGCCAACCAGGTTGAGGTTCAGTAGACGTAAATCTGCTGGCGAGGAGCTTAGCTTTAGTGACGCGGTACCATTCCAGGTGCTTCCTATTGCGCTTGAGAGCTGGTCGCGAGATACCCAAAGGTGAGCTTTGGGGGGCAGAGAATCAATGATGACTGAGTCGGCTACGCCAACTGTATTACCTTGTTCATCAAAAACGGTGCCTGTGATTTTGGGTAGAGAGTGATCCCCCTGATTAATAAATCGAATATAACTGAAGTCTACTTCGTCATAGCCGAGCAAATTGTGTACTTGCTCTTTTGTGGCGCAATTTGTGTTGCTGATTAAACCGCTGGGACTAGTAAGTTTGGTAACTAGACTAAACCGTTCACTGCCGTCTATTTCTAGAATCGCTGGTCCTTCCCAAGGTGGGATTTCGAAAATAGATTCAATATCTTGAGACGAGAAAATTAATCGCGATTTAGGAGATAAGCTTCCCTCGTGGAGTGGCTGGTTCTCTGAGCCGAGTACCGATCCATCTGAACCATAAATAGTGCCAGTGAATGATTGGTTTTTTTCCGAGTTGTTTAATAGATGAGTGAAAGATATGTTTCTGCTCGAAGAGCTTGTTTGCAGATATATCCGTTCGAGATCGGAGCCATTCTCAGAGCAGGAGAAGTTGAAAAAGGTTTCCTGTTCAGCGCTGTAATTCAAATTGATTAGTTTCAACCCCTGGATTGGTTCAACCTCTAACATCCCAACCTCTGACCAATCAGAGCCGAATTTATCGATTAGGTCCCGCTCTGTGATCCAAATTTGTTGTTTTGGCCCGAGACCGTCCAGTAGGACAGTGTCTCTGGATCCCGTGGGCTCTCCGGATTTTTTATATAATGAAGCAGTGATTGCTGCATATTCGTTATCCGTCGTATTGATAAAACGAAGGTAGCTTTTATCGGCGGAATTTGGGCTTTCAATATTAATTAACGAATTTTCGGTGACGCAATTGGTGTTAGTGATTAATCCACTTGGATTTTCCAGCCTAGACATAACCGAGAAGCTTTCGTTGCCCGTGATTTCAAGCATAGCCGGCCCATTCCAGGAATCGATGCCAAGCTTAAGTTCAAGGTCTTCGGCAGAAAAGATTAGCCGCGCGCCTGGAGGAATCGGTGAATCATGAAGTGGTGTTTTCTCAGCCCCAAGTAAGTCTCCAGTCTGATGATAAAGTGTTCCTGAAAAAACCTGATTAACGGATGATGTATTAATCAAGTGAACTCTAGTGATATTTTTACTTTTCGAGTTCGTGAGGAGGAATACGCTGGCAGTGAAATCAGCATTTAGCAATGCATTTTCGTCCGACGCCAAAGACTTTAAAGGCAGTGTCATAAGCACTAGCATTAGTATGCTTGAAGCGTTAATTTTCAATTTTCACTGCTCCTAACCCTTAGTGAAACCAAAACCCTCTGTTGCTATACAGTAAAGTCTCAGAGCGTATCGGTTAAATTACTGTCGTATTATTCTAGCTGTCTTTCTCGGTATTTTTGGTGCAATAAGCTCAAGTCCAGCCGATATTTCCTAAATGGAGGCCGGTCGACGACAGAAATTTTATCGTCGCAGGAGGTCGAAATGTGCAGAAAATGCAGCAAATCTT
>MDSZ01038945.1_pt1 | contig 11211 bp, 10 predicted proteins | sample 811201 | NCBI WGS metagenome assembly MDSZ01 (sample SAMN05326647, study PRJNA326480) | marine metagenome | isolation source: seawater | place: Indian Ocean: North | collected 2010 | reverse complement strand
TGACAGAATATGTATTAACTAACGAAATTAAAATTACTAAAATTTGTAATATTTTTTCTTTAAAATTACTCAAATAATAGGCTAAACTTGGGAGAACTGTAATTGCAAAATGTGAGGGCTCTCTAAAAATTGAATTTGCTCGAGGTTCAAATTGTGTTCCAATTTCAAATCTTTCGAATGGATTAAAAAACTCATAAACGGCGTAGATTGATAAAAAGTAACAAATAGTGCAATAAATTTTTATCAACTTTTCCAAAGAAAAGTTTTCAATAATAATTAGTGATGAGAAGAACATCACAAAAAAGTAATAAAAAAAAATTAGTGAATCAAAATGAAAATAATTTGAAGTAATTGTTATTAAAAAAATAAGTCCAAAAAATAGTAAAACTGTTAAGTGATAATTTTTTTTTTTAAAAAAAAATCCCCAAAAAAAAATAATTGAGGCTGTTATAATATTAAAAAAATGGTAATACTGATTATTTCTAGTGCTGTCTCCAAGTAAAGGTGGTAAAATAAAAAGAAAGCTAAAATAAAAAAATAAAATTAAGTCAAATCTATTTAAATATAAATTTAAATTTCTCAATGTTTTCATGCTCCATATCTACTATATTATTATAGAATTTTTGAATTGATTTTTTTAAATTAATTAACTCCAAATTGTTTAGTTTAGTAAAATTATATATACAATTTTCTATGGATATAAGTAACTCTTCATCACATATCACGCCGAAAAAGTATTTATCGAAATAATTCCATGGAGTTTTATTTGAAATTAAAAATGGAAGTAATGACTTGGCACTTTCAGGTATTACATGCCCAAAATTTTCCCCTTTAGTAAATAGCAACATTGCATCATAATTTTTAAGTTTATCAACCAACTTTTGATTGGGGAGTGTAGATTTTATACTTATATTATCAAGTTTATTTTTACTCAAGTATTTTTGAATTTCTTTATAATAAGAAATATCATTAACTGAACCATAAATATCATAATCAAAATCAATTTTATCTTTTAAATTGTTTAATGCTTTGATTGTTTTTAATAAATTTTTTTTTCTAGAAATTGTTGAAGGAGTAATAAATTTAAATTTTTTTTTGGTTTTTAATTCCGATTTATTGATTAGTATTTCTTGATTATTATATTCCTTTAAACCAGTTAGGTTTGGTATTTGAATAATATCGTTTCTACCTAATTTTTTTAAAAATACTTTTATTTCTTGGGTTTCTTTATCGCTAGATGAAATAAAATTAGCCTTTTTATACAACATCAAAATTCTTAAAAAGAAAACATAGAATTTTTTTCTTATAGTTTTAAATTCAAAAGACTCATCACCTAGCATACCTCTTGGTGAAACAAAAAATTTAGATTTAAATAATAATGGTAAGAAACAATATAAAATAGAAAAAATTCCATTAATATAAATTATATCAAATTTTTTTCTAAAAACTAAAAATAATTTTTTTTTAATAAAGATCTTTTTTTCTCTGTCATAAAAATATAAATATTTTGATTTGTCCTCGGTGCTTAATAAATAAATATTATATTTAGTTTCGATTAAAGGTATAATTAATTGAATGGATTTACCTGGTCCTGTTGGATTTGAAAATTTTAAACATGGATCTCTACTAGTAATTAAAATTGACTTCATAATTATTTAATTTTGTTATATGAATCTATTGTTTTCTTAGCAATATTTGGCCATGACCATTCATATAATTTTTTATTTGATATATATCTCTGCTTAAAATTGTTGTTTAGTTTTTGTTTAATATGGTAAAGAAATTCATTTTCGTTAAAACAAATATTACAGCCAAATATTTTTGATATTTCTGGCATAGCACCTGTTGGGGTACCTAATACCATCAAATTGTTGTGGCAACTTGCTTCTAAAAAAGGAATACAGAAACCCTCCTCACTCGAAGTTTGAACATAAATATCGGATTTTTTATATAAATTATTTTTCTCTTTCTCAGAAATTTTACTTAAAAATTTAATATTTCTAAGTGCATTTTTTTTTTTTAATTTTAAAATTTTATTTTGATATTGATCATTATATTTATCTGAGAGAATGATCCATTTATATTTTATTTTATCTATGTCTAATTGTTTTGCTAAAGTTAAAATATTTTCTAATTTTTTGTGAGGTTTGAAGGAAGCAATGGTTAATAATTTAATTTCATTAATTTTTTTTAATTTATTACCTCTTAAAATCTTTAAAAAACTATGACCACAACCAATTATTTTAATTTTTGGAAGTAAAAATTTTAAACAAAAAAATATTTTCTCAACCCTTTTGCTATTTACAATGATTAAATTATAATTAGCTCTATAGATTAGATACATATGGTAAAAAAGTATGAAAATTTTAAGAAGAAATCTTATAAAAAAAATATTTTTTAGTCCTTCAAAAGAATATTCATTTGGGGGAACATTATGGCATGTCCAAACTAATTTAAATTCTATTTTTGAAATAAATTTTTTAAAATAATGTCCGTATAGTATGTGAACTATACTTACATTAAATTGTTTATCTATTTTTTGAATTTCTCTCTCTACATTATAGTAAAACTTAGGTTCTTTTTGATTAAAATTTTTATTAACTTTTATGTTAATAATTGTCAGAAGTTTTTTTTTTATAACTTTACTGTTTGCAAAGGATGGCTGTATTAGAAAAACTTTTTCTTTTTTTTTTATTTCATTTGTTAATGAACTGGCATAAACTGAATTACCCCTAGTTTGCCTAAGTGGTACGGAAGAAAGTAAAATTATAGCCATAGATTTATACTAATCTTTTTAAATCAGTAAATTGATTTTTTTTTGGAAAAAATAAAAATTTTAATAACAAAATAAAAGCAAAGACTAAAATAAATATTTTTATAGGGTTAAAATAGAATTTTTTTCTATTATCCATTAAATGTTTAAAAATAAAATGCTTAAAGTATTTCCAACTGGAAATTAAAGAAATAGAGTTAAAGTAAAAGTATAAATCACCGTAACAATGTTTTAAATCTGTAAAAAATTTTGTCTCAACTCTTATGCCTCCTTTTTTATGCTCTTCATGATATAAATTTAGTCTATGAAAATAAGAAGTACAAATGTCTTTTTTTGCTAACCGATGCAAAAATTCTGTTTCTTCTCTAAATGCACCTTTGTAAAAATTCACATTCATATTGCCAGAAATTTTAATCAGATTTTTTCTAAAACCTAGCGCACAAGATCTACCTAGACCAAGCCTATTTATATTTGTTTTTAAATTCAAAGGAAAGTCTATCCAACTTAGTTTTCTTAGGTTTTTATGTTTGAAGCTATTTAGAGAGCACAGACTGTTAATACTGCTTGATAATATTTTTGTAGATGGAAACGAAAAAAAATATACGATTTTTTCAACAAAAAATTTATCAAAAATTCTTACATCATCGTCTAATAAGAATATAAAATTATGAATTGCTTTTTTAATTCCTATGTTCCTAGCTAGTGAAGCGTTTTGTTTATTTATATGATAGATTCTACTATTAGTTAATTTTAATAATCTAAAATTTATCTTTGATAAATTTATTTTACTGCTTTGGTCTATAAAAATAATTTCAAAATTTTTATTATTTTGTTTTGTAAAGTCTCTTAAAACCCTATTTATAAGATGATATCTATTTAATGTTGGAATTATGAATGATATTTTTATCATTAAATTAAGTATTTATTAGAAGCTACTATAAATTGAAGATAGTTTCTCAGAATTTATTTTAGCATTACATTTTTTTTGAATATCACTAAAAATTCTTTCTCCAATATGTTTACGATTTAATTGATTTTTTGAAATCTCAATAATCATATCTGCTAGCTTTTTTTGATTTCTTCCATTAAAGAAAAAGCTGTTAGTGCTGTTGGCTATATCTAGATCATTTATATTTGAGTTTACAGTTATCAAACTTGGCACTTTGAATTGTGCAGCTTCAATTACTGTTCGACCCACCGCATTAATTTGAGTTGGAAAACACAAAAGATCAATATTTTGGTAAAAGTAATCAATTTTATTTCTAAATCCGAGGAAAAAAATATTTTCTAAGTTTTTTAAATTTTTTAAATATTCGTTATAGTTTCTTCTCACACCAATTTTGTTTGCAACACTTGATACAAATGAATTTTTTGGTACATCGCCTAAAAAATATAAAAATATATTTTTGATATTTCTATTTTTTAATTCTCTAAAAGTTTCAATTATGAAATCTGTGCCTTTTACATCTGCCATGTTTCCAGCAATTCCAATAATAAATTTATTATCCGATCTGGGCCTAGATATTATTTCAAATTCATGAATGGAGTTATATATAATCTTTTTTTTCACATCAGATGAAATACTATTTGCCACAACATGATCTATACATATTACAGAGTCTAAAATATTATTGTATAATTTCTTTAATATTTTTGACAAAAACGTATTTTCATCATTTTGTAGAGATCTGCAGTGTGAAACTAAATTTTTTGGTTTAATAATTTTTTTCGTTAAGAAAATTGCGGGTAATAAATTTATTTCATTAGCATGCACAATATCAATTTTTTTTAATTCCTCAGAATATTTATTTAAAAGCAAAAAAATAGAAAAATTGAAAAATCTTATCAACTCTCTAAATAACATTAACCATTTGAAATTTTTGTAATAATTAAAGAGTGTATTTTCAAATTGAGGGAGTTCAGGAGAAATAATACATTTAATATTATTTTCTAAAAAATTTTTTAAAGAAGATCCTTTAGGAGTTATGATTATAAACTCAAAATTATTTTTTAAAATATTAATATTTTGAATTATACTTTTTTGTGGACCACCAAATTTAGCACTATTATTTAAAATAATAATTTTTTTTTTCACTTTATCTTTAAATAATCGCTAATTTTCTTATAAAAAAAATCCATATTTTTTTTACTGTAAATATGCATTGGTAATGATAGAATATTTTTTTTTACATATTCTACATTATCTATTTTTTTTTGTTTATTTTTAAAATATTCGTGCTCGTAGAGTGCTTTAGGATAATAAACCTTAGTTGGTACACCTAACTTTTTTAAATCGTTCATTGTTTTAACTCTGTCTTTCACAAATACATTGTAATAAGAAAATATATTTTCTTTATTTTTATTAGATTTAGGTAAGCTCCATATCTTACTTTTTTCAATAATTTTATTGTACTTTTGTCCGATTTTTCTCCTTAATTTTAACTCAGCTTTAAATCTTGGAAGAGTACAATTAATTACTTTTGCTTGGAAAAGCTGTGGTCTAAGATTTAAACCAAAATTTGATTTATCCTTTTTACTCCCGTGATTTCTAATTTCTCTAAGTCTATCAAATAAAATTTTTTTATCGGTAAATACTGCACCCATATCTCCAAAACATCCCATTGTTTTTGTTGGAAAAAAACTAGCAGTCATTATCTCACTTTTTAATTTTCTTTTTGAAAATAAATTATCTCCAAAACTTTGAGCATTGTCTTCAATTACATGAACATTATTTTTTCTTGCAATATAATTAATTTTTTTTAAATCGATTTTTGTCCCAAATAAAGATGCTGGAACAATTGCTTTTGTTTTTTTACTAATTTTTTTTTTGAGATCTTTAATACAAATATTGAAGTCCTCTAGATTGATATCGCAAAATTTAATTTTTAAACCTAATAATTGCCCTATATTTACCACCGATATCCAAGAAAAGCCCGGAGATATAATTTCATCACCTCTTTTCAAATTAATAGATAAAAAAGCTGCTAGTAAAGCACAAGTACCACTTGAAACCAAAACACAATATTTATAACCAGATAAAGTTGATAGTTTTTTTTCTGTGTTTTCAATATCTTTATTTAAAATAAAATCACCATTTTGAAAATTATTTAAATCCTTAATTAAATTTTTTTTAATTAGAGAATATTTACCTTTTAATTCAATAAATTTCATCTTTTCAATTTTCTATTCATTGTTTCTGCAAATTTTATAAGTTCTTCACATGAACTTATATCTGGTTTTTTATTTCTTAAAATTGAAATATAATTTTCTAAATGTAAATTTTCAAATGTTTTAGAAAACTCAAATACCCTGCTGTTTATTTTAATTTCCCTAAAAAAGCTTTGGTTTGTTTTTTTTGGTAAAAATTTTTTATCTGTAGATAAAACCCAATTTATTTTTGCAATATCAGTTTCAATAAACCCTTTGCAATATGAATTATTATTTTTTCTTATAATGCTCAATTTAGGTTTTCCAAAAATCCAAAATATAATATCAAAAAAATGAATTCCAATGTTAAAGATAATTCCCCCTGACTTTTTAATGTCAGTTTTCCATGATTTTTTATACCAATCGCCTCGAGAGGTAATATAATTAAGGTTTACGTTAAATTTTTTATTTTTGATTAGGAAATTTTTTTTATCTTTACTTATTTTTTTTTTCAATTCGTTTAATTTTTTATTGAATCTTAGTTGAAAAATAACAAAACATTTGGATTTGTATTTTTTTTCCAAAAAAGAAATTTCTTTAATTTGACTTTGTTTTAATACTGGTGGTTTTTCAACTATTGCATTGATACCAAGTTTTAACGTATCTTTTATATGTTTATAATGAAGATAATTAGGAGAGCATATAATATTATATTTAATACGTTCTTTTTTTAAATTCTTAAGATAATTTTTATAATTAAGTTCAAATTTTGCATTTGGAAAGTATCTATCAATAAGTCCTACACTATCTATAATGTCGTGACAAATGCCTAGTTCTTGTGATAAAGATTTTATCACTTTTAAATGCCTTTCAGCTATAAAGCCCCCTAGGCCAATTAAACCAAATTTATTTTTTTTAAATTTTAAAAACTTTTTCATTTTCAGGAAACTTATTTCTTAAATCAATAATTTTGTTAGAGTTTAGAAAAATTTTTTTATAGTTAATGTAGTCATGATCAGTTGCTAATATTATTAGGTCATATTTCTTTAGATTTTTCACATTAAGATCTATGCTACGTTTAATAATTTTATTTTTCCGTGTGGTTATCAGTTTTTTAAAATAGTTATCATGATAATCAATTTTTTTAAATTTTGAGTAAATTAAATTAAAAATTTCAAGAGAAGGTGACTCTCTTAAATCGTCGATATTTTTCTTATACGAAATACCAATTAATAGACAACTTTTACATTTATTTCTTTTTGAAAAGTATGAGATTTTTTTAGATATTGTTTTTGGCATAGACTCATTAATATCTGCGGATATTTTAATAAATTTTGATGTAAATCCATTTAATTTTGAAATATAAGACAAATAATAAGGATCAATTGGTATACAATGGCCTCCAACTCCAGGACCTGGATTAAATTTTGTAAAACCAAAAGGTTTAGTCGCAGCAGCATTTAAAACATTATGCACATTAAGATTTAAGTTTTCACAAAGTAACTTAAACTCATTTACTAAAGCTATATTTACTGATCTATAAGTGTTTTCAAATAGCTTTGCTGTTTCTGCAATCTCAACACTCTTAACCGTGTAAACTTTCTTTACAATTATTTTATAAAATTTTTCAACTAACACCTTACAATTAGGCGTAAGACCAGAGCAAAGCTTTGGAATATTTTTGATTGTAAATTTTACATTTCCTGGATCTTCTCTTTCAGGTGAGTACCCTCCAAAAAAATCATTGCCTATTTTTAATTTAAGTTTTACACAAAATTCACTAACAATTTTTCTCAAAAGTCCTGTATAAATTGTGCTTTCCAATATATAGAGTTGACCCTTTCTTAAATATTTTCCTATTTTTTTATTTGTTTCAAATATTGCAGTTAAATCAGGTTTTTTTTGTTTATTTATTGGAGTTGGAAGACATATAATTATAATATCACATTTTGATATTTTCGATAAGTCATACTCAAAAGAAAAATTCTGTTTTCTATTTAATACATCTAGTTTGATGTGATCAATAATTTTTTGTTTTTTTCTTAATTTATTTATAACAGTTTTATTTTTATCAAAACCAATAACATGATAACCAGAATTTAAAATTCTTAAAAAAATCGGCAATCCTACATAACCAAGTCCAATTATGCCTACTATGGCTTTTTTGTTATCTATTTTCTTTTTTAATTTAGACAGCATCTTTTTTAAATTTTTTTAGAATTTTCCAAACAATACTTCCTATTAGTTTATTACGCATAAACCTTAAAATTTCATAATATTTTTTTTGTGACTTGAATTTTGAGTGCGAAACAGGTTTTTCTCTCATTAATTTTTCAAATTCTTCATCAGTAAACTCAAATTTTTTACATATATAATTTTTCATTATTTTTTCCTCATTATCAAAATAAACTGGTCTTTCTATTTGCATTAAAGCATCTTTTTTTGAAATTTCCTCATTTCTTATTAAACAAGATAAATGTGAAATTCTTTTATCAACTTTAAATTTTTTTGGTAAGATGTATCCTTGATAAAATTTAGTGAATTGAGACTCATGGTGCTTATCTCCATATTGCTTCCAACTCATTTCATTTTCAAGAGTTTCAATGGCCTTAAGTCTTTTATAATTAACCCTATCTAATATATTTATTATTTTTAATTTTCCAAATCCCATTATAATACTTACAGTTTCAGAAAACTTTGCGATTGGAAATGTTTTTAATTTCTTTTCTCCGTATTTTTTATGAATATCAATTATGTTGTCAGAGTCACTTTTAAACCATATCCAATCATCTGGCAGGCCATGTTCAGTAATATAATTACTTCCGCTCAAGATATAGCTAATATTATTTTCTCTAGCTTTCTTTACTAATGTTGCAAAAATCGCATGGTCGGTTAATAATTCTATATCAATAACTCCAGCTTTAATAAATGACTTTTGTAAATCTTTAAATTCCTCCCAGTCAATGACCAAAGTATCATAATCATAACCAGTATACTTGATTATGTTATTTACGTTTTTCACCGCAATGTCTGAATTCCAACTATTATCCAAATGAATTAAAAGTAAGTTCAAGCCAACTTTTTTAGCCAAATAAGCGCAGTAAGAACTATCAACTCCACCGCTTAAGCCTAAAATAGCATCATAATCAGAATTATTTTTTCTTCTTTTTTCTCTAAGTGCACTTTTTATACTCTCTAAATTATTTTTTTCTTGTTCATCATTAAAAATAAAATTTCCTTTTCTTTTTTCAAATTCTAAACAGTAATTACAAATTTGCTTGTCGTTAATTATTGAGTTTGAGCTATCAAAAAGACAATATCTACATTCAATGTTCTGTTTCATGTAAAGTTTTCGATTATTTGTCTTTCATTCTCAGATAAATAGTTAATAAGCACACCTCTTTTTTTACTTGAAAAAACAAATAAAGAACCAACTCCTAAAGTGTCTATTCCTGCTTTTAGCACTTCAACTATTTCATCGAAATTTTTTGTACCTCCCATAAAAATATTCTTGTTTTTGCTAATATTATTTATTTGTTGAATGCTTTCAATATCTAAGCCACTAAAGGTTCCTTCTAATTCTACGAAATGAAAAAGAATTTCTCCAATATTTAGTTTCGATAATGTTGTGACATAGTTATCTAATGAAATATCATAAAAATCATTTTTTAAGTAATTAAATATTTTTAATTTTCCTTCATTTTTTTTTATATCGCAGCAAGCAATAATGCTTTGTGCACCAAAATGCTCAACAGCTTTCTCAATAATTGTAAAATTACTTTCAACACATGCGGTATTAATAATAAACTTTTCGTAACCTAAGCTTACAAGTTTTTTCATATCTTCAATATCCTTTATCCCTCCTCCATAAGTTAAAGGAACAAAACATTCAGATGCGATATTTTTTAATAAATTAAAATTTATATAATTTTTTTGCGTGGCTGAAATGTCTAAAACTATTATCTCGTCAACCTCCAAATCAGAATATAATTTACAACAATTAATTGGATCACCAATATATTTTGGTTTTTCAAATGAAACTGTTTTAACCAATTTATCATCTTTGATTAAAAGACAGGGTATCACTCTTTTATTAAGCATTAAGATGATCAAGCAGTTTGCTAAAAAGTTCTAAGCCAAATTTATGACTTTTTTCTGGATGAAATTGAAAACCAAAAACGTTTTGTTTATCATTTATAATAGCTGAAGGAAAATCATGACTATATTTTGCAATTGCTAATATATTTTTTTTATCAACTTCCGCATAATATGAATGACAAAAATAAAATTTACTCTCTTTTCTGTCAAAAATATTTTGTTGAAATTCTACTTTATTCCAACCTATATGAGGTAATCTTAGATCGTTTATTAATTTAATTTTTTTAACATTTCCATTTATTAAACTAAGACCTTCATATTCACCTTCTTCACTTTTATTAAGTAAAATTTGCATTCCAACACAAATACCTATTAAAAATTTTTCACTAGGAAAATTCTTTAGATATTGATAAATTTTCCTTTCATTTAAACCCTTTATCAACTGATCAAAAGACCCCACGCCAGGTAAAAATAATATTTTATATCTCTCAAACTCTTGGACATCCCGCACTAAATCTGCATCATACCCAATTTTAAAGAGCATATTTTTAATTGCGTGTACATTTCCATTATCACAGTTAATAATTCCAATCATAATAAATTTATTATATATCTAATTTTTCAATGTTTAATAAACCTATCAAACTTTTTCTTGCAATTTTACGGACAGTCTCTGTGAAAATGAAAGTTGCAATTTTTTTAATTTTAGCGTTTTCAATCATAGTAAATATTAGCCAGCTAGCAGGTTTAGGCACTGCTATACCTTTTATTAGCGCATTGATCAAACCTGAAATTATTGAAAACAATACTTTGTTAAGGGAAATCAAAAATTATGTTGAATATAATTATGAAATCGATTTCCTTATATTCTCAGCAGTAGTTTTTGCATCTATAAGCATTTTAAATACAATCCTGCTATCTATTACCACTTATCTAGAAATTAAAGTAACTCAAAAAATCACTAGATCTGTTCAGTACACTTTGATCAAACATTATTTTAATTTAAATAAATCTAATTATTTAGAAAAAGAAGACTCTGAGGTTAAAAGTAATATTCTTGCAGAATCGGAAATTATTACGTTTAGTTTTTTGTTCCCACTTTTTGAAATAATTGTAAAAAGTTTTACAGTTTTCGTTGCATTTACCACCGTATTGATTATTTATCCAAAAATTTCAATTATTGCAGCAGGTAT
>MDSZ01195848.1_pt1 | contig 11213 bp, 9 predicted proteins | sample 811201 | NCBI WGS metagenome assembly MDSZ01 (sample SAMN05326647, study PRJNA326480) | marine metagenome | isolation source: seawater | place: Indian Ocean: North | collected 2010 | reverse complement strand
CGTAAGGGTGGAAGCTTCCTCGAAAGCGGCTATGTTTACGCTCCATACGTGCCACTACAAGTCACTCCGACCATCTTCGGTACGGAAGACTTCGTGCCACGTAAGGGCGTGATGACTCGTTACGCTAAGAAGATGGTCCGTCCTGATATGTACGGCCTAGTCGTATGTCGCGGACTTCTTGGTGAGTCTGGTTCCTAATACCTGACCACTAGGTGATGCTAACAAAACCCCGTCTTGAGTTTTCTCTTGGCGGGGTTTTTATTTTGGAATTTTAAAAAGCTCAACACTATTTATAATGATTGATAAGGCAAGAAGCCTTTCTTAGAAGGAGAAAAACAAACATGAGTAAAGTAGCAAGATCAGCCCGAGTCGGCTCACGCCAAAGAATCGAGGTTGTAAATGATGACAAAACATTAACGCAGGCAGAGTCAGGGGAAACTTATTTCGTCAGAGACGACCTTAATGAGTACAACCGCGCTATTCAAATAACTCTGCCAACTCCGGAAACGGGTTCTTATTTTAAATTTATTATGACAGACGGCGATGCCGGTCTGGAGCTAACCGGGTCCTCGACATATAGAGTTTTGGGGCATGCAACACAGCTGATGGGCTCCGGCTCCGTCGGCGGCCGGAATCGTGTGATCGTCCCGCCTGGCACTGAGACAGCGACCGCTAGCACCACAGTTTTCCAGCTACCTCTTAGCGCCTCTGTAGGCAGCTGGGTTGAGTGTGTTTCGGATGGTCAGACATGGTTTGTGCATGCACAGGTCTCCGGAGTACTCCCGGTTTTCCGCGGCACGAATGACTAAACTAGCGTCAGATTAGATAATTAGTTAAAACTAAAATAGCCTTATCAAGCAAAACCCCCTTCCCAACAGGTTAGGGGGTTTTTGTTATATCAAAACTACTTACTTTAAAGGAGCTTAAAATGGGCAAAAAATCTAGAATAAAGAGATATCCACAAAAGTTTGGCAGAAAGCATGCGGACCATCCGTTCGCACGAGCTTTGGCTGCTGCACAAGAATCAAAAACAGAACCAGAACCGGTAGAAGTAAAGGTTGTTGAAGTAGAGACAACTCCGCCACCTGTAGAAGAAGCCGCGCCGGCCCCTGCTGTCAAGGAAGCTGTTGCAGCACCTCCTGTAGAAAAACCAAAGGCCAAGAAGCCTGCCGCCAAGAAGCCTGCGGCTAAGAAAACAGCTAAAGCCGAGCCGGCCAAGGCGAAGACTGGTGCCGCAAGTAAAAGTCGGAAGGACAAAACAAAGTCTCCAAACTAATTAAAGTATAGGAGGCGACATGAATGGCTGCACCAACTTTAACACCAAGATCAAAGACATCTTCAGTTGTCTTAACATCGACTGGCTCGTTTACACCCGCCGCCACTACGACCAGCTATCCTTACGCTCTGTACGCTGATACAACATCTGATTTATACGATGCTAATTTTATTACTGGCGCTGTTGAGCAGGTGGCCTTTGTGTTTCGCAAGCTTGGCGGCGACGTCTTAGATATCGAGCTAGACCAAAAAAACATATACACTGCGTACGAAGAGGCTGTCCTTGAGTATTCGTATATTGTTAATGTACACCAATCAAAAAATATCCTACACAGCTCACTTGGGGCCGCAACTGGAACTTTTGATTCAGACGGACAAAGAACTGACGCCTTAAGCGGATCGAACGTCGAGCTTAAGTATCCAAGATATAAGTTTGGCTATGGCAAGAGAATAATGGATCAAACAATCTCTGCTGTAGGCCTGGGAGGCACGACTCCGATATATTCTGCGTCCTTTGATACCGTAGAAGATCAGCAGGATTACGACCTGCAGTCGTTAATATATTCTGCCTCCCTAGACGTCGGAAGTACATTTTATAACAAAGTAGACAAAAACAAAATTACAATTACCAGAATTTATTATAGAACGCCACACGCAATGTGGAGGTTCTATGGATACTACGGCGGCATGAACTCGGTCGGCAACTTGTCAACATATGGAATGTACGCAGATGACTCTACTTTTGAAGTAATTCCACCATGGCAAAACAAGCTACAGGCCATGTCCTATGAAGACGCGATATACACCAGAAATTCGCACTATTCTTATGAAATTAAGAACAATAAGCTTAGAGTTTACCCGATCCCAACAAGCGTTAGTCCCGAGAAGATGTATGTTGAATTTACGGCTCACGAAGAACCGTGGGATGTGCAAAATGACAGAAAGTCAGGTACCGATGGCGTCAATAATATGAACACGTTGCCGTTGGCTAATTTACCATACGCAAATATTAATTCAATAGGAAAACAATGGATAAGAAGATTTGCGCTAGCGCTAGTAACAGAAACACTTGGACAAATTAGATCAAAATTTGGCCAAATACCAATTCCTGGAAATCAGGTAACTTTAAACGGCGATAAATTAATTTCTCAGGCCCGAGAGGAGCAAAAAACTCTTCGTGAAGAACTTCAAAAAGTTCTAGACGAAATGACATATGAAAAGATAACCGAAATTCAGAAAAATATGGTTAAAAACACACAAGAAGCTGTGAGAGCTTATCCATATTTCATTTACCAAGGATAAGATAGATGACGAAAGAGAAAAACAAGTGGTCTCAACCTAAATCTCCACCGCCGCCTTTATTCTTGGGCAAGAAAGAAAGAGATTTGGTTAAGCAAGTCAACGACGAGTTAATTGAAAGAGTCATTGGACAAGCGATTGCCTATTATCCAATTGATTTAGAACACACAAACTTTCATCCACTCTATAATGAGGCCGTTGTCAAATCTTTTTTGCCACCAGTGCGCGTACATGTTTTAATTGACTTTAAAGGACAAGAGACAAAGACTGATAAGTACGGCGTCGACAAGATGACGAAGATAGACGTACATTTTCACAAAAGGCGCTTAACAGAGGACCAGGATCTATTTGTTAGAGAAGGCGACTTTGTGTCATACGGTGAATCATTCTATGAGATTGTGGCGCTAAAAGAACCAAAAGAGCTTTTTGGGCAAGTCGACCACAAAATAGAAATTGTAGCTAGTTGTATACTGGCAAGAGAGGGTATGTTCGATGGCTCATGATAAAGACGGATCAATTAGCGAAGAGCACACCTCTAGAGACGTTCCTCGTTTCAAGTCAACACTGGAAGATATTGACTTTGCAGTATACAAGTTTGTAAACTCTGAATTGGACTTGCAAACCAAAACAAACAAGGGCTTCAACAAAGTGCCGGTAATTTGGTCCGGTTCAGAACGAGCGCACAACATTAAAGATGATAGCATCAAAAGAGACAATACTGGCATGATTATTCTGCCGGTTATTTCTATTGAAAGAACCAGCGTAAAGAAAGACGAAAAAAGTAGAGTAATACCATTTTCAAAGCTTGACCCTGTTAATGACTTGAAGGGTGGCTTTTTAACCATAAATAAAGTAATAAAACAAGACAAAACAAGAAATTTTGCCAATAACGACGCTCATCGTCGCAGGAATCAAAAAAACTTCCCACTTTACAAAACAGACAAAAATGGCAAGATTGTCTATGAGACTATAAGTATACCAATACCAATTTATGTCTCTGTTGATTACCAAATTGTTTTAAGAACAGAATATCAAGAACAAATGAACGATTTGCTTACGCCCTTTATAAGGGTTTCAAATGGCCACAAGCGCGTGATAATAGAAAACAACTCAAATCAGTATGAGGCCTTCATCGCTGAAGACTATAGAATCACAAACAATATATCCAATTATCAGACTGAAGAAAGAAAGTATGAAACAACGATTGGCTTGAATGTATTCGGCTACTTAATAGGTGATGAAAAGAACGAAGCAAGGCCAAGAGTTGTTCGCAGAGAGAACGCTGTTGAAATACGTTTTGCGAGAGAGAGAATTGTTGTTGACGACGATGACGGAGAATTTAGAATTTAAAGGAGTTTGTCTTTTACAGACACTATTTATTAAAGAAAAAGTTCATCATTTTTGAGCTAGCTTATAATTAAGGAGCGTGAGAGTATGTCAGTCGATAAGTTTAAATTTGTTTCCCCCGGAGTTTTTATAGACGAAATAGATGAGTCCGGGATCCCAAGACTACCAGAAAGAATGGGGCCTGTTATTGTAGGTCGCTTTCAAAAAGGGCCTTCAAACCGCCCAATAAAAGTTGATTCTTACAAAGAGTTTACACAAATTTTTGGAGACCCTTCTCCGGGCCAATCGTCTGGCGACATTTTCCGATCAGGCGACATGACTGCTCCTACATATGCTGCATATGCAGTAAAAGCTTGGCTTAGAAACAACTCTCCATGTACAGTGTATCGCGTCCTCGGACAAAATGCTTCCGATGCAGCAGACACACAAGACGCTCAAGCCGGCTGGAAAACAACACTAACTCACGATACCGCACTTGCTAGCGCTGGCGGTGCTTACGGACTAGTAGTATTCCCGTCTGCATCTTACGAAACACATGTCACCGGCACTGTTGCTGCTATTTGGTATCTCGAATCTGGCGGCATTATTCTAACTGGCACGAGACGCGCCGGCTATGACCAATCAGGCTCCCAAGCTGACGAGGCAGCGGGCATGCTGTTCAACTCTACAAATCAAGAGTTCACTGCGAAAATCAAAAACGCTACTGGCAAAGTGGTTAAAACAGCGACCTTTAACTTTGATAGAGATTCAGACAAGTTTATTAGAAAGGTGTTCAATACTGACCCAACAAAGACAAACTCTGCGCTGGTTAACACTGACACGACAACACTGCTGACATACTGGCTTGGCGAAACATTCGAGTCAAATGTAAGAAACGCTGAAAACTCCAAGCTCTCTACCGAGGGTCCTGTTGCTGCCGGCGGACATGCATCCACAAAGATTGCCGACACTGCTGCCACCTTTGGCGCGATCGTCGCCCTCCAGGGCGCCACCATCGGATCATGGGAGAAACACCAGCAGAATACGCGCGCCGCACAAACCGGCTGGTTTATTTCGCAAGATACGCGTGGAGATGCTACTTCTGGTTTCAACCCACTTCTGCACACGCAAAAATTATTCAAATTCCACGCTCTGGACAGCGGTGAGCATGCGAACAGAGATTATAAGGTTTCTATCGTTGATATTAAAATACCAACTGATAACTTTAACCGCTTTGGCTCGTTTACCGTACAAGTACGTAAGGCTTCGGATAACGACAACAACCCAATTGTATTAGAGCAATATTCTGGAGTGAATCTAGATCCTAATTCATCTGATTATATTGGTAAAGCGATCGGCGATCGTTTTTACACGTATGACGAGACTAACAGAAGAATTGTCGAGCACGGCGAATATGAGAGTAGATCTCAGATTCTTAGAGTCGAGGTCCACCCTGTTATTGTCGACGGCGGTGGCCGCGGCCTCAACCCGTACGGTGTGTTCGGACCTTCTGTGCCGAAAACTCAAGATATCAATAACCTCTCCACAAACACAGCAGCCATCTTCGCCAGAGGCAGTGGCTCCTTGCCTGTGGAGGTGCTTACAAATGACGCTCATGGCGGCGAGTCTAAGAGTCGTATTCTCGCTAATACGATTTTACACACCGGCCTTACAGCTGGTGCAGAAAACACGCCGTTTACATCATCTGTAATTTGGCCGACCACAAGAACAAGAGTTTCCTCTTCTGAGGGTAACATAGACATAGCCAACAAGTGCTACTGGGGATACCAGGCAAACATTAAGGGCACAAAGAGATTTGATCATACAAATATCGATCTCCTCCGAGGCCAGCCTGCAACCTTAGATCCCACCGCAGTCACTGACACCTATCAGCAGTACTCATGGATCTTTACACTTGACGACGTCGCGCCATCAGCAACTGATGCAGACCACTCCGTCCACCTTTCTGGCAGCCGCTCTGCCGGCACGTCTTGGACGGCTGTGTCCGGCTCGACATTTATCTTGACCGGTTCACGCGCTGGATTCAAGAGATTTACTTCGCCAATGTTTGGTGGCTTCGACGGATTCGACATCACTGAGAAAGATCCTCTTAGAAACTCTAAGATAAACGCCAACCCAACAGCGAAGAACGATACAATTTACTACAGCCTCAAAAAGGCCATTGACGTTATAGCCGACGCGGATTACATAGAGTATGACTTGGCTGCGATGCCTGGTGTTACAAACACTAGCTTAAATTCACAGCTCATCACCGCGGTCGAAGAGCGAGCAGACGCTCTGGCTGTTGTCGATCTCGAAGGTGGATACAAGCCGCGCTCTGAGAACAATAATACTGAAGCCAGCAACCTAGGCTCTGTTGAGGACACAGTTACCAAGCTTAAGAATCTCAATATTAATTCTAGCTACGGTTGTGCCTTCTACCCATGGGTAAAGGTTCGCGACAATACAGCAAATGCTTCACTGTACGTACCTCCCTCTGTAGTGGCGCTCGGCACTTTCTCAAGTGCACAGCGTAGCTCAGCAGTTTGGTTTGCTCCAGCCGGCTTCACTAGAGGCGGCTTAAGCGAAGGCTCTGCAGGACTACCCGTTGTCGGCGTACGACAGCGTGTCACTGCTGCCGAGAGAGATAGACTTTATGACGCAAATATTAACCCAATCGCGTCATTCCCAGCAGAAGGAATCGTAATCTTCGGTCAAAAGACCCTACAAGTTACTCCTTCAGCCCTCGACAGAATCAACGTGCGAAGACTCCTAATCTTCTTGAAGAAGGAGGTCTCTAGAATCGCTTCCAGAGTACTGTTCGACCAAAACGTGCAGCAAACTTGGGATAGATTCACAGGACAGGTCATTCCATTCCTAGAGGGTGTACAAGCCGGCTTGGGTCTTACGGACTTCAGAGTTGTGCTTGATGATACTACAACAACACCAGATCTGGTCGACAGAAACATTCTTTACGCAAAGATTTTCTTGAAGCCAGCTAGAGCCGTCGAATTTATCGCTCTAGACTTTATCATTACAAGAAGCGGCGCTTCTTTCGACGATTAAAATTTACATTACACTAGTTATAAGTGACACAGGAGATTAAATAGATGCCATTCTTTTCAGACACAGGACCCGGAGGTTTCCAACCAAAAAGACAGTTTAGATTTTTGGTTACCTTTTCCGAGCTTTCAGACTTAACTTTCATGGTTAAGACTGCAACCAAGCCAGGCTATAAACTTGGAAGCCAGGAGCATAAAGTTCTAAATCATACGTTTAATTTTCCTGGTGTGCTGACATGGAATGACGTCAGCGTCACACTAATCGACGCAGTTGATCCTAACGTAGGCTCGAAGTTTTACAATGCACTACTAAACGCAGGCTACGTCGCTCCTATTAACGAAGCAGCGCTAACAACAGGCATCACCAAGGTTGGCTCCGTTAGTACTTTAGGAGAAGTTAGGCTTAAGCAACTAGACGGCGGCGGTAGAATCTTGCCTGCCGGATCAGATCCAGGCGAAGTCGCCGGCGCGATCGATTCAACAAATGTGGTAGAAGAGTGGACACTCAAAAATGCATTTGTTCTTGATGTTGATTTCGGCGCACTTGATTATGCGCAGGAAGGTCTAGTCGAGGTCAAAGTCACACTTAAGTACGACTATGCAACTTACTCGAACACACCATTCGCGCTCGCAACTTAATATATCTTATTAGAGAGGTTTAAATGAGAAACAATCAAAGACGCTTGGGGCAGCCAGCGTCAAAGCCCGGGGGATCCGGGGGGTTTGCGTCTCCTCTAACTGCTGCAGCAAATATGTCATTTGCTGTGCCAACTGAATTCGTTGAATTGCCATCACAAGGCAAGTTCTACGCAGAGGATCATCCCCTTCATAACAAAGAAACTGTTGAAATACGGTTTATGACAGCGAAGGACGAAGACATCATATCGTCTGAGTCACTGATTAAGAAAGGTCTGGTGATCGATCGCCTGCTTAGTAGTCTTCTTGCTGAAGACGTTGATCCTTCAACTTTGCTTATCGCAGATCGAAATGCTATCATAATAGCTGCACGCATATCCGGATATGGTTCGGAGTATGATTTATCTTACAGGTGCTCAAGCTGTTTTATGGTTTCAGAAACATCATATGATCTTAAGAAAGCTTTGATAGAAGACAATTGTCTCGATGGCGTTTTCCTGAAAAGAAACAACCTTATATATGACTCTAAAACGCAGACTTTTGATGTAAAATTACCAACATCCGGAGTTACTGTAGGCTTTAAGCTTCTTACCGGACAAGATGAAAAAGCGCTATCTGGTGAGGAAAAAGAGATACAGGACAAGGCTGTGACATCTATGTTGGGCGCCATCATAGCAAAAGTAAACGACGAAACAGATCCTGGTTATATTAGCAGCTTTATAGAGACTATGCCAGTTAAAGATTCAAAGTTTATTAGAGAAACATACCCCAAATTGGCTCCTCGTGTCAAACTCCTAGGAGAGTTTGTGTGCCCTGAATGCTACAGCGAGGAAGAAATGGAGGTGCCGCTTAACGCGGGATTTTTTTGGCCTGGATGAAAATTACATGGAGGCCATCTATGAGCAGTTTTTCTACCTAAAATATTATGGTGGCTGGAGCTTTACAGAGGCGTATAATCTGCCAATTGGCCTGCGGTCTTGGTTTGTTCACAAGTTGTCTGAACAAATAAAGAAAGAGAATGAAGCAGTAGAGGAAGCGTACAAATAAAGCACTCTTATTTTATTTTATCCTTTGTTACTAATTATATTTAGCGAGGGACAACACCATGGCTGTGCCAACAAAAGAAGAACTAGAAAATGCGTTACAAGTAGTTGAGGGTTTTGAAGATGCTCTAAAGGCTGGTCCCGCAGCGTTAGCTGAGTTTTCGAAATCGTATACGATCATTAAAAACGCGGCCTCTAGCGCCAGAGAAGAGATAAGCCGGCTCGAAGCCCGGGCTCGCGTCGCCGATGAAGAAGAAAAAGAGCGGCTGACAGCTAAAATAGAGCGCGCTCAAGCGTATCAAAGCTTCATAACTGACAATAACACTAGGGTGCAAGAAGCACTGCAGGATCAAGCTAAAGCCTATAGTGATACCCTAGGTCGTTTGCAGGAAGAGGGAGAAGCTTTTTATAAAGCCGGCTTGGAACGGCAGGCCAACGCAGCTCAGGCCGGTGTCTCTACCGCACAAAAGGCCGCGGCCGCGGCGGCTCAGACAACAGCACAGGCGGTTGAAACTCAGGCAAAATTTTTTGGCACTGTATTTCAAAATTTTGGTGAATTTGCGGCTGCGCGCGCGATCAAGTCACTTATCGGTGTAGGCCCAGCAGTTAGTGATATCGCTAGCCGCACAAAAGTATTAGGATCCGAGGTTGATGCCGCAAACGCCGCTTTTGGTAAAATTGGATTGGCCAACCCAATGCTTAAAGAGCTGCAGATTCTGGCCCTCGACGGCGGAGCCGCTACAAATAGACTCGGTGTGAGTTTTGAGAAATTTGGTGGCTTAGTTAGTGGTACCGGTCTGAGTGTGAAAGACACTAATGACGCATTGATGGCCCTTATAAAAAATTCACCAGAGTTCCGGCGCTTAATGGAATCGAATTTAGCTGGTGATCGTGAAGCAGCTCTTGCCTTGGTAAACTATGGCGCGTCGCTAAAACAAATCGGTGTTTCCAACGAAAAATTCACTGAACAAATTGACTTTTTAACAAAAGTTAAGAAAGACGATATAGCAACCTCTCTAGAGACTACATTAGCACATACTAAAATGGCGAAACAGCTTGGTCTAGACTCGGCAACCATTTTTGAAGGCTTTAGCCAATCACAAGAAATGATTGCCAGGTTCGGCGCCGATGGAACTGAGGTTTTTCAAGATCTCCAAGTCTTATCCGCAAAAACAAATATTTCAATGGGCTCTCTAAATCAAACCGTCGGCAAACTAGACGATTTTAGAGGAGCGACAGAAACAGCTCAAAGACTCAACGCGGTATTGGCAGACACTGGAGTTAGACTGTCCCCAGAGAAGCTTTTCCAAATGGATCCAGCAGAAAAGATTAGGTATTTAGGTGAAAAGCTGCAAGAATCAGGCATCTTCGCTGACGGCGCGGGCAAGGAGATGCGTTTTCTTGCCGACGGACTCAGAGAAATTACCGGCGTACCGGTAACAGACCTAAGAAGGATGGCTGATCCCGAGGCTCTCGCCGCCAGCCGCGAACAGCTAGATCTGACGAGAGATTCAGCTGAACAGCTTGGCGTTCAAATTAGAGATAGCTTGACTGTTCCCGAATTAACTGCAGTGCCAACACAGCAGCTTTTTCAAGGCGCGGCACAGCTAACAGCGGACACCCGCGCAGCAGCTGATAAGACGCGCCTAGCTTTTGAGGCCGCGGCCGTCGACGCCCGCGAGGAGGCCGGCGAGAAAGGAGGCACCCTGGCTTTTGTTGCCGGCGCACAGATGGCTGAGCGGCTATCTGCACAGTTTAGCCCAACAAAGATACTGGAAAAATTAAGTGATGTTCCAGGCCTCAATCTCTTTACCCCGCTTGGCGGTGCTTTCATTGCACCCGGCGCCGCGGCCGTGGCCGCGGCTGGAACGGCCGGCGGCACTGGACCAACAACTCCAGTGCCAACAAGCATAGTGGAAGATAAAACAAACATTCAACAAGTTATAGACTTTCAAGCGATGAATGAAGAGTTGCGATTGATAAACAACGCGTTAAAAGATAGCGGCGCGGCCACACAAAAACTGGTAGATCAAAACGCGGCAGGACTCAAGATAGAGGGCACTTTAAACACGAAGACTGGTGGTCTCACGGGCAAGGCCAGTATAGGCAGATGATAAGGGGGAACAACAAGCATGCCTAAATTTTTTCAAGTAGAGAAAGCAGCGTTTGCAGGTGAAAAAGACACTTTTAAGAACGTAAAATTCAAGAAAAGGAATTTAGAAAATAGCTACGCCGCGGAAGCAGGAACAATATTGGAAATAATACCTGTGCATATTAGAAATCCACCGGTAATACAGTTTATAGCTTATATTAGTTCGATTAGTGACACTGTCTCTACCGAACATACTGCACAGCAGCCATTTGGCCGGCCAGATCCCTACTATATCTGGAAAAGCAACAACAGAAGTATCGCCGTTGATTTTACAGTGCCCGCTTCTTCAATTGCAATGGCTTTAAACAATTTAAACAACATCAGCTGGCTTGTTGCAGCACAATACCCTTCTTATAAGGGCGACAAAGTCACTACTTCTATATCCGCTACCCCTTTGTTCAGAGTTAGATACGCGAACCT
>MDSZ01012281.1_pt1 | contig 11213 bp, 14 predicted proteins | sample 811201 | NCBI WGS metagenome assembly MDSZ01 (sample SAMN05326647, study PRJNA326480) | marine metagenome | isolation source: seawater | place: Indian Ocean: North | collected 2010 | reverse complement strand
GCTTGCGCAGCAATTTCCATAAGGTCGACCCGCGGGCCGGGGTCGCTTCCAGATCCTGTTGCATCCGCCCAAGCCGCTCCGCTGCGGCGCGTTGATCGGCATCGGGCCGGAGTTCGCCGGACTTCACCAGCGCGTCATAGCGGGCGAGAATGGTCGTCACTGCGGCTTTGGCGCCTTCCGGATAGTTGCCGTGGAAGCGGCCACCGCCTCCCCATCCTGTGTCATCAGCATCCGCAAAAAGAAAAGACGCCCAGTTTCCCGCAATATCTCGACTTCGGCGATCAGATCAGGCCCCACCTTTCCTGCGCCCAGATATTGCATGCTAAGATCAATGGTTACGCCATTGATCTGCGCCTCATGCCCCATGACCCACAAGGCGCCGAAATAGGCGTGATCGGCAAAAGCCGCGAGAAATCCGCCGTGTAGCGTATCGAGCCGGTTGCGGTGACTGGAGCGCGTTTCCAGGGCAACGCGAGCGCGCGTAGGCCCGTCCGCCCGCATATAACCCCGCCCGATCGCTTGCAAAAAGGTGTCGGGGTGCGGATCGGACCAGGCCGCCCAACCCGCCCATTTGCCTTCGCTTAGCGGTTGACCGCCGCCTACGCCGTCGCTCGTCAACTTACAGCTGCCGTTCGACCATCATCTTCTTGGTTTCGGCGATCGCCTTAGCCGGGCTGAGCCCCTTGGGGCAGACATTGGCGCAGTTCATGATGGTGTGGCAGCGATAGAGGCGGAAGGGATCTTCCAGCTCGTCCAGACGCTCGCCCGTATATTCGTCGCGGCTGTCGGCCAGCCAGCGATAGGCCTGAAGCAGGATGGCGGGGCCGAGGAACTTGTCGCTGTTCCACCAGTAGCTGGGGCAGCTGGTCGAGCAGCAGGCGCACAGGATGCACTCATAGAGGCCATCGAGCTTTTCGCGGTCGGCGGGGGACTGAAGCCGTTCCTTGCCGCTGGGCGGCGGGCTGACGGTTTGCAGCCACGGCTTGATGCTGTTGTATTGCGCGTAGAAATGCGTAAAGTCCGGCACCAGATCCTTGATGACATCCATGTGCGGCAACGGAGTGATCTGCACCTGCTTGCCCGCGCATTCGTCGATCGCGGTCGTGCAGGCCAGGCCGTTCTTGCCGTTCATGTTCATCGAGCAGGAACCGCAAATACCCTCGCGGCAGGACCGGCGGAAGGTCAGCGTCGGATCATATTCATTCTTGATCTTGAGCAGCGCATCGAGAACCATCGGGCCGCACTGGTCCAGATCAACCTCGAACGTGTCGTAGCGCGGATTCTGGCCGGAGTCGGGATCGTAGCGATAGACTTTGAAGCTGCGGACATTGGTAGCGCCCTCGGGCGCCTTATGGGTCACGCCCCTGCCGTTGATCTTGCTGTTCTTGGGCAACGCAAATTCGGCCATCGCTCTTCGAGCCTCTTCGGGAATGTGTCTCGGGTCGCGGCCCGAATAGCAAAAATTCCGCAAAGGTCCAGCGTTGTGGGTCATGTTTCTCCCCAAAACCCTTGTTGCAATGGGCTCGCAAATCATGCCGGAGCGGCTTGCTTCCTTTGCCGGCCACGCTAGGGCGACCCATATGCGCACATCCGGTGCGTGCGCCCTGTCACTGAGTGGATAGCCCGTTTGCCGACCGACATCGCCTTTCTTGCGATCGCAGAAGCGCATCAGATGTATCACTGGCTGCCCGCGGCGCTTGAGTTGGCGCGGCGCCCAGAAGTCCGAGTCAGCGTACTCTCGCCATCCGACCATTTGCTGGACCTGATCGGTAGCTACGACCCCGACGCGCGGCTTGCCAGAGTTCGCCTTCGCCGCCCCCCGTCGCGGCGGGATTCGCTGTTTCACCAACCTTCGCGCCTTGCGACCCTGCTGCTCAATCACCGCCGCATCCTGCGCTTCCCCGTGATCGTCACGACCGAGATCAGCAGCGCCTGGCTTCGTCATGTACCAGGTTTCGCGTCCCTTATGATTCATATGAAGCATGGCGCGGGCGATCGCGAAGGCGGTTACAAGAAGCGCCACGCCGACTTTGATCTGACGCTGGTTGGCGGCGACAAGGACAAACGCCGACTCATTGCGCGCGGCCTTGGAACGACGGACAATGTGCGCATCGGCGGCTATGCCAAGTTCGAGCTTAAGGCGCAGAGGCGGCGCTTCTTCTCTGATGACAAGCCGGTGCTGCTCTATAATCCGCATTTTGATGCGGCACTGTCGTCCTGGGTCAACCATGGTCCTGCCGTGCTGGCGGCGCTGGAATCGCTTGAGGACTGGAACGTCATCATCGCCCCCCACGCGAAACTGGCGCAGCGCGTGCCTCCGATCGTCAGCAGCGCGCCGCACATCCGCGTGGACATGGGCAGTCGCCACTCGATCGATATGAGCTACACGGTCAGCGCCGACGTCTATCTGGGTGACGTATCGAGCCAGGTCTATGAGTTTCTGATCGAGCCGCGCCCTTGCATCTTTCTCAATCTCGACCGCCGCGACGCGTCGGGCGAGAATTTTGCGCATTGGCGCCTGGGGCAGATCATCGAAACAGCCGACGCCTTGCCGACCGCGCTTGCCCAGGCCGCCGGCTTGCAGCCCCGCTTGCGGGCGCTACAGGAAGCAGCCATGCGCGATTCCATCGACCTATCCCCCATCCCCGCCTCGCATCGCCAGGCTGACATCATCCTCGATTTTCTGAAGGGCGCCGCATGAGCCAGCTTCTGTCCACATCTTTGGGGCCGGTTCGGCTGATCGGCGAGAATGCGACTCCGATCTGGGGCATGCCCAACGCCGAACGCAATCGCCGCATGGCGGAAAGCGCGGCAAAGAATGGCCGCCGGTTGGCGAACGGGCACGAACTGCTCTTCAATCTGACCTACGCCTTCGATCCGCTGCTGCTGACGCTCGCGCTGGAAGCGCCCGGAACGCTGTTCACCTGGGGAGACGCGCCGATCGTAGGACAGGTGGCGCAGGGCGCCGATCCATTGCGCGCGCCCCACATCATCGACCTGTCGGACGGGCGGCGGCTCTACAATCGCCAGTTGCGCAAGTTGGAGCAGCCGATGGTGCGTGAACTGACGCCAGCCAGTCGGCGCGAGATCGAGCGCCGCAGCTATTTCGGCGCATATAAGGGCGTGACCGACCTCCTCACCAAATATCTCTGGCCCGAACTAGCGCTGGTGCTGACCCGGATCGCCGCGCAATTGCGCATGACGCCTAACATGGTGTCAGTGATCGGCGTCAGCCTCTGTCTGTTGGCGACCTTTCTCTTTGCAAAAGGTCTCTACTGGACCGGGTTTCTTTCCGGCTTCATCTTCATGGTGCTGGACACGGTCGACGGCAAACTCGCCCGATGCACCATAACCTCGTCCAAATGGGGCAACGTGATCGACCATGGCGTCGACCTCGTCCACCCGCCCTTCTGGTGGTATTTTTGGGGCACCGGCCTCGCCTATTGGGGGCTGCAACTGCCAGGCACGACCTTCGCCTTCGTCATGACGGCGGTCGTTGCCGGCTATGTGCTGCAACGGCTGATCGAAGGCATGTTCCTCAAGGACTTCAAGATGGACATCCATGTCTGGCGCCGGTTCGACAGCCAATTCCGCCTGATCACGGCGCGACGCAATCCCAATATGGTGATCCTGTTCGTGGCCCTGCTGTTCGGGCGGCCGGACATCGGGCTTGTCGCGTTGGCGTGGTGGACGATCATATCGCTGATCGTTCATGCTGTGCGACTGGCGCAGGCCTATAGCCAGGCGCGGTCGGGACGGCCGATCATCAGCTGGATGGACGAAGCGGAGGGACAGGCATGAACGCGACGATCGAAAAATTCGGCTATCCCGCCACGCTGGTGGCGCAGTTCGATCATTGGCTGGTGCTGTTGCGGCCGAGCCAGCCCACGCTGGGATCACTGGTGCTTGCCGCGCGAAGCGACGCCACGGCATTCGGCGACCTGCCCGCGGCAGCGCATGCCGAGCTCAAGACCGTCACCGCCACGATCGAGACCGCGCTGGCCAAGGCGGTGGGCTATGACAAGATCAACTATCTGATGCTGATGATGGTAGACCCCCACGTCCATTTCCACGTCATCCCCCGCTACGAAGGCAGCCGCACGGCCGCAGGCCTGACGATCGCCGACGCGGGATGGCCGGGCCAGCCTGACCTGGGCTCTGCGATCAAGCTGGACAGCGACATGGACAGCTTGCGCGATATGGTCAAAAGTCATTTCGATAGCGAAATGAGCAGCTGACCGGGGAGATATCGCTGCGGTTGTCTGGAAATGGTGCACCCAACTGGATTCGAACCAGTGGCCCCCAGATTAGGAATCTGATGCTCTATCCTGCTGAGCTATGGGTGCCCGGTGCCGGCTCTATTGCGCGGGAAGGCTGCGGTCAATTCTTCGCGTGCGGCGGAACGACGGGAAGTGGCAGGGGCGCGACCTCAACGCCTTCGGCGATCAGAGCCTTGGCTTCGGCGGGCGCGACTTCGCCATGGATGCTGGCACGATCCTGTTCGCCATAATGCATGGCGCGCGCCTGGTCGGCAAAGTCCCGGCCGACCCAAGTGGAATCAGCGAGCAATTTCTGCTGCGCCTGCGCGACGGCCTCGACCAGCGCCTGCATCTTGGCCATATCCGCGCCGCTCGCTGCTGGTGCCGCCACATCCTGCTTTGTGGGCGCGGCGCGCTGATTCCCTTTTGCAGCGATCGCTGGCGCCATCACGGCTTTCATTACCGACGTGTCGCCGCAGACCGGACAGGCGATCAGGCCGCGCGCCTGCTGCGCCTCATAATCACCGCTGGAACCGAACCAGGCTTCGAACACATGGCCCTGATTACTGCATTTAAGGTCGAACACGATCACGAAATTGCCACGTCCTGAGAGATAGGCTGCCGATTGGCGAGCGCGGGCACCCGCGCCCGCACATCCTCTATGCGCGACAAATCGATATCCGCAAGCCCAAGACCCACCGCTTCGCCCATGTCGAGCAGCACGTCGCCCCACGGATCGACCACCAGGCTGTGTCCGTAGGTGGTGCGTCCATCCGCATGCGCGCCCCCCTGCGCCGCCGCGATGACGACGCATCCCGCCTCGATCGCGCGGGCGCGCAGCAGCACATGCCAATGCGCCTGCCCCGTAGGCACGGTAAAGGCGGCGGGCGCCAGCAGGATCGTCGCGCCGGCATTGGTCAGCGCGCGATAGAGATCGGGAAACCGCATGTCGTAGCAAACGGAGAGACCCATCAGTCCCCAAGGCGTCTTCACCGCAGCGGCCTGCTCGCCCGGCCCATAAACAGAGGATTCCCGCCAGCTTTCCCCGCTGGCCAAATCTACGTCGAACAGATGCATCTTGTCATAGCGAGCGCGGATGTCGCCATTGGCGTCGATCATCAGGCTGCGGTTGACCCAACGGCCATCCGATCGTTCATCCTTGAACGGCAGCGAGCCGAGATGAATCCATAGTCCTTCGCGCGCAGCCGCGTCGCGGACGGCGGCCAGCACGCCATCGTCCGCCTCGCTGCGCAGCGTTGCTGCCGCGCGCGCGCGATCACGGTCCAGATAGCCGGCCATTTCGGGGGTAAAGAGCATGTCCGCCCCCTCTCGCTTGGCGCGGCCCGCCATCTCGACGATCGCGGCGGCATTGGCGGCGGGATCGATCCCGCTCGTCATCTGGAAAAGGGCAGCGCGCAAACTGCTCACTGACCCAGCATCGCGTCCAGCTTGCCGGCGCGGTTCAACGCAGCAAGATCATCGCTGCCGCCGATATGCTGACCGTCGATGAAGATTTGCGGCACCGTCGTCTGCCCCGGCGCGCGTTTCAGCATTTCGTCGCGCGTTGGGCCGCCCATGCTGATGTCATATTCGTCGAACGCCACGCCCTTGTCGCCCAGCAACGCCTTGGCCCGCGCGCAGTAGCCGCACCAGGCCTTGGTATAGATTTCCACTTTCGCCATGACAAATATCGCTCCTTTGCCATCAACATGGGGGGAGGCGCGCCATTGTCAATCAGGTCCGCGCGACAGGGTGGCGTCGCGATCGGGCAGCGCCCGCGCCCAGCAGACCAGTCGGACGTTGGTGGCGCCGCCACGCTTCAACATGCGCGCGCAGGCCGCCGCGGTTGCGCCGCTGGTGTGGACGTCATCGATCAGCAGCACGCGCCGCCCGGCAAAGCCATGGCCAGGCGCCAGCGCGAAGGCGCCGCGCACTGCCTTGGCCCGCTGCGCCGGGTTCATGCCGCGCAAGGGCTGGGTTCGCCGGACGCGGCGCAGCCCGTGCCGGTCGACTGGCCAGCCCGTCAGGCTGCCCAGATGGTTCGCGATCAGCGCCGACTGGTTGAACCCGCGATGCCACAGGCGCCAGCGATGCAGCGGCACCGGGACGATCAGGGGCGGATCGCCCTCCCCCGCTGGTCCCGCATGGCGCAGCATCTGTCGCGCGATGAGGCGGGCAAGACCGGTGCGCCGCCCATATTTGAGCCGCAGCGCCACCGTCCGCGCGACATCGCCATAGGCCAACACCGCTCGCGCGCTGTCCCAGGCCGGCGGATCGGCCAGGCACGCGCCGCATGCGGCATCCTGCCCCATGTCGTGCGGGAAAGATATGCCGCAGCGGGCGCAGCAGGGATCACCCAGGAATTCCATGCCGCCCCAGCAGTCGAGGCAAAATGCATGATCCTCCCCCACGATGCCGCCGCAACCGGGACAGCGTGGCGGTAGCGCATAATCAAGCGCAGGGCGCAGCGCAGACTTGAGAAGCGGGGCAAGAGCCATCATCTGCCTTGTTCCCGCTTCACCGTCTCTGCACAAGGCCCGCCATGGACTCCCGCCCCGACATTTTCGATTCAGCCCTGCGCGCTCGTCGGCGCGACCGGATGCTGCCCACTTATGCGGACCATGATTTCCTGCACCAGGCCATGCTGGACGAATTGCTGGACCGGCTGGGCGATGTGCAGCGCGACCTGCCCGAGGCGCTGGTGATCGGTTGCCCCGACGGCCGCGCGCCCGCCGCGCTGGAGGCTATGGGCAAACGCGTTGCTTGCGTTGATCCATCCTTCCTTGCAGCTCGCGCCATGAACGGCGTGCAGGCGGACGAGGATGCCCTGCCCTTCGCCGACGATAGTTTCGACCTGGTGCTGGCGTGCGGCACGCTGGACAGCGTCAATGACCTGCCTGGCGCGCTGATCCTGATGCGACGGGTGCTGCGGCCTGATGGGCTGATGCTGGCGGCCTTTGCCGGCGCGGGCAGCCTTCCGCGCCTCAAGGCAGCCTTGCTCGCCGCCGAGGGGGATCGAGCGGGCCAGCATATCCATCCGCAGGTGGACGTGCGCGCGGCGGGCGATCTGCTCAGCCGCGCCGGCTTCGCCATGCCGGTGGCCGATGGCGAGACGCTGACGATCCGCTATGGCGACATCGTGCGGCTGATGCACGACCTGCGCGGCATGGGGGCGGCCAATGTCCTGGCTCACCGCCCGCCCGCGCTTACCCGCGAGGTGCTGATGCGGGCGGCAGCGCATTTCGCCGAGGGAGCCGATCCGGATGGCCGTGTCGCCGAACAGATAGCGCTCATCTACCTGTCCGGCTGGAAGCCCGACGCCAGCCAGGCGAAGCCGGCCCGCCGCGGCAGCGCAACGGTATCGCTGGCGCAGGCGCTCAAGAGGCCGGGCTGATAATCAGCCGGGCGATGCGGCCGAACCGGCCAACAGCCCGCCGTCAATGTCGATTTCGGTACCCGTGATGTAGGTTGCCTCATCAGAGGCCAGCAGCACCGCAACCGCGGCGACTTCGTCGACCCGGCCGAACCGTTTGAGCGGCGTATCGGCGACCAGCGCCGCCATCCGCGTTTGCCGGTCCGAGCCATCGCCCACCATTGCGTCCCAGATCGGCGTCATTATCGCGGCGGGATGAACGGAATTGCAGCGTATCTTCCACCCCTGCTGTGCGCAGTAGAGCGCCACGGTCTTGCTATGGTTGCGGATCGCCGCCTTTGACGATGCATAGGCGGCTGCGCCCGGAATGCCGACCAGCCCGGACCGGGACGACATGTTGATAATAGCCCCCTCGCCTTTGCGCTTCATTGCGCGAATGGCGTAGCGGCAGCCAAGGAAAGTGCCGTCGAGGTTCACACGTTGCACCGCATGCCATTCGGCCAGGCTGGCATGTTCGGGATCATGCCGTGTCCCGGCTTCTTCCAGACCTGTGATGCCGGCATTGTTGACCAACACGTCGATTTCCGGGCGCACATCAAGGAGCCGGTCCCAATCGGCTTCTGCCGCTACATCCAGTCGCTCGAAGCGACAGCCGATCGCATCCGCGCTGGCGCGGCCGATCTCTTCATCTATGTCGGTCAGCAGCACGTCAGCGCCTTCGCGATGAAAGGCCTCGACTATTGCGCGCCCGATACCGCGCGCACCGCCTGTTACCACACATGTCTTTCCCGCTAGCCGCGCCATCTCGCCTCCGCTTTTCCGAATGCAGCGAGAAGAGCCGTCAGTTTGCAGCCGACGTCAAGCCCGCAGGGCCGGTCATGGCCCCCACCCGCACCGGCTCCACCACCTCTTTCGCGGTCCATTCCTCGCCTTCCCGCACATATTCCACATGGCTGGCGCGGCGGAAGCCGGCGCCGTCCCAGACGATGACCTGCAAGTCCATCTCATTGTTGCGGCGGACGTGCAGCCAGTTGAAGCTTTGCGGCTCGTCATTGCGCAGGCGGGTGGAAGTGGCTGTCCCTGCCTGGATCACCAGCGCGCCGCCACTGTGCGCGACCATCTTGTCGGCAGCTTCCGCATAGGTTCGATGGAAATGGCCGGCCAGCGCTACATGGACACCAGCCTCACATGCGGCCTGCACGGCATCGTCATGCCGCCCGACAGCCTCGCTCAACTCGCCGCCCTTGCCGATCGGCATGGAAAAGAGCGGATGATGCGTGACCAGGATGCGGGTCTTGTCGCGCGGGACGTGCGCGAAGCGATGTCGAAGCATGTCCATCTGGTCATGATTAATCCGCCCATCCTTTATCGTTAGCGACCGGGCGGTGTTGATCCCCAACATCGCCACTTCATCATCTTCGTAAAAAGGACACAGATCGTGGCTGATATACCGACGGTAACGGCGCAGGGGGGTAAGAAAGCGGCGCAACACGTCATAAAGCGGCACATCATGATTGCCGGGTATGACAAGTGTTTTCAGCCCCGCAGCCCGCAGTTTGCCCAGCCATGCCGCAGCCTGGCGGAACTGACCAACGCGTGCGCGCTGCGTGAAATCGCCGCTGATAACCACCAGGTCGGGGCGACGTTCCTCCAGCCAGGCGGTGGCGGCGTCGACGATCCTGGGGTCGTTCGCGCCGAAATGAATATCGGACAGATGAGCGATGCGAGCCATGGCTAGGTAACGAATCGCGCGCAAAGGGTTTCCAGCCGGAGCCGAATCGGCTGGACGGAGTTATTGCGGCATGGAAACGACGGACTTGCCCAAGGACGCAATATTGGTCGTCAACGCCCATAGCCGGCGCGGCCAGGACAATTTCGATCAGGCACGGGACAGGCTGGAAGAAGCGGGTATCAGACTGCTTGAAGCCCATGCGGTGAAAGACCCCAAGCAAATGGCGACAATGGTGCGCCAGGCCATAGCTACTGGTGCGCCGATGGTGATCGTAGGCGGCGGCGACGGATCGATGTCCGGGACCGTCGATGAATTTGTCGGCAAAAATTGCGTGTTTGGCGTGCTGCCTCTCGGCACCGCCAACAGCTTTGCCCGAACGCTGGGCTTACCGCTTGATCTGGACGGCGCAGTGCGGGCCATTGCCAACGGGCGGCGGCGGCGCGTCGATCTGGGCATGGTGGATGGCGATTATTTCGTCAACGCCGCCTCCCTTGGCCTGTCGCCCATGATTGGCCGCACGGTGCCGCATAAGCTCAAACGCTATCTCGGCCGGATCGGATACCTGGCGTGGGCCGCAAAATGCTCGGTCGGCTTTCGCGCTTTTCGCCTGACGATCGACGATGGGACGCAGCAGCATCGCATGTGGTCGACCGAAGTGCGCGTGCTGAACGGCCCCTATCATGGCGGCGTCGAACTGTCCGATCATGCTGACGTCGATACCGGTGAAATCGTCATCCAGGCCGTGGTCGGCCGCAGCAAGCCGCGCCTGGCCTGGGACTGGTATGCCAAATTCTTCAAGTTGCGCGACCGCGACGCGCACACCCGCGAATTTCACGGCAAGTCGTTTCGCATCGACACGAAGCCGCGCCAGCGCATCTCGATCGATGGTGAAGTGTTGGCGCGCACGCCTGCTACAGTGAAGATCGCGCCCGGTGCGATCGACGTCGCGGTCGCGCGGGACGCGTGACTTCCACAGCCCACAAATAAAAAAGGGCGCCGTCGCGGCGCCCTTTTTCCTGTTCGTGCCGTGTTGGCCGATTACTTCTTCAGCGTCAGACCACCGAAACGCTTGTTGAAGCGCGCCACCTGGCCGCCGGTGTCCAGCTGGCGGTTGCCGCCCGTCCAGGCCGGGTGCGACTTGGGGTCGATGTCGAGCGCCAGCGTGTCGCCTTCCTTGCCCCAGGTGGAGCGGGTCTGGAAGGTGGTGCCGTCGGTCATCTGGACGGTGATCATGTGGTAATCGGGGTGGGTATCGGCCTTCATGGCAATATGCTCCTTTGATGGCCGGTTTCCGACCGGCCGGATACGAAAATAAGCGAAGGCGCGCCGTTAGCGGTTTCGGCGCGCCAAAGCAAGCATGGTGATGGACGCGCGATCAGTCCTGCGGCGGATCCGTGATCATCGCGACGAAATTGGCTTCGGACGCCAGCTTGCCGTCGATCGTCGCCTTGCCGCTGAACTTACAGATCGCGCCCCGGTTCTGCGTCACTTCGACATGCAGGTCGAGCAGGCAGCCCGGTTCGACCGGCGATCGGAATTTTGCGCCGTCGATACTCATGAAATAGACGAGCTTGCCCGAGTCGGCGAGGTCCATCGATTCCACAGCCAGCACCCCGGCGGCCTGCGCCATCGCTTCGACGATCAGCACGCCCGGCATGATTGGGCGCGTGGGAAAATGGCCCTGGAAAAAGGGTTCGTTGACCGACACCGCCTTGATCGCATGGATCGACTGGTTTGGCACCAGCGACATCACGCGGTCGATCAGCAGCATCGGATAACGATGCGGCAGCGCAGCCATGACCCGACGGATATCCATCGGGCCACGCGCGTTCGTTTCAACCTCTCCGTT
>MDSZ01018304.1_pt1 | contig 11214 bp, 12 predicted proteins | sample 811201 | NCBI WGS metagenome assembly MDSZ01 (sample SAMN05326647, study PRJNA326480) | marine metagenome | isolation source: seawater | place: Indian Ocean: North | collected 2010 | reverse complement strand
TTAAACCATTTTTTTAAATTCTCTAATATTTCTAAATTTTTTGCTTTCGAGAAAGCATAAGGCGATAGATTTTTATCTTTACCTTTGTTGCCTAGAGACGCAGAAGTAGCAGAGTAAATTAATTTAATTTTATTTTTTAGGCAGAAATTAAATATTGTATTTGACCCAATAGAATTTGATGAAATGCATTCATTCATTTTTAAAAAGCTTTGATAAATTCTGGCGAACTCACCAAAATGGAACAGACAAACTATCTCCTTTGGATTTTTAATTAATTTAAAAATATTTGCTGTTTCACTTTTGATATAGTTTACTCTTAAATTTTTGATGTGATTTTTTTTTGAACCTGAGGAATAATTATCAATACTAATTATCTTATAAGATGTTTTTTTTAAGAGATATCTTATTAAATTTGTTCCAACAAATCCTGCACCACCTGTGATAATTATCTTTTTTTTTATCATTTTAGATGATTATAATTTAACATATATCTTATCAATCAATTTTTGGCCTGTACCACGAATCTTTATTCAAGAAAGCATTTAGAATTCCTGAAGCCCTTAAAAAATATAATTTTGATTTTAACTTATTTCTTATTATTAAGTAAAAAAAACTTTTAATTAATGATTTTATAAATGTAGGAAAACTGAAAAAAAAAGCATTAAAAAATCCATAATGTTTCTTTCTAAAATAAAATTTTGACCAATTCCAGTGCCAATTCCGTGATAGCTCAATTTCGGACGTATATTTCTGATCTACTGCGCTTGCTCCTAAATGTGAGATCAGTGATTTATTATAAACAAAAATCTTTTCTTTTAATTTTTTCATTCTTACACAAAGATCGTCGTTTTCCAAATACATGAATATTTTTTCATCAAAAAAATTTTCATTAAATTTTGATTTATCTAAAATCATTGCATAACCATCGACATGGTCAACTTCGAAGAGATCAGTAGTTAAATTGCCCAATAATTTTTTATCATTGATTTTATAATTTGGGAAATTTTTATCAGAGTTTACCGGGCTTATAATTGCAAAGTCAAGATTGTTTGATACATCAAATATTTTATCAAGAGTATCAAAATTTAGAATTGTATCTGGATTCAAAATCATTACAAATTTTGTATTAGATTTTTTTATTCCAAAATTATTTCCGGCGCCCATTCCTAGATTTTTGCCAGTTAAGTAACAGTCAATATTATTATATTTTTCTTTTAGATCTTCTATAAATCTTTCATTATATGAATTTTCCACGATAATTTTTTTAATTTTAGGATCTATCGATTTTAAGCACTTATGAATAACTTTATCACTTTTTAAAGTTACAATTACTATAGTTAGATTATCTTTATTAATTTGCATCAAAAAAATGCCTTCATTGTGATAGAAATATACTTAAAATCATAAATAGTATAAATAATTGTAAATGAAAAGGTTTATTGTTACAGGTGGATACGGTTTTATTGGAAGTAATCTAGTACGATATCTTTTAAATAAAAATTTTAAGGTTTTAAACATAGACATTCTTTCATATTCATCTCAAAAATATAATCTTAAAGATATAAAGAAAAAAAACTATTATTTCCAAAAAGTTGATATCAATAATCAAGCAAAAATTTTAAAAGTATTAATGAAATTTAAACCTGACGGGATATTCAATTTAGCAGCAGATACCCATGTAGACAGATCTATAGATAACCCTTATCCATTTATTAAAAACAATATTCTTGGCGTTTACAATCTTTTAGAGTCTATCAGAAAGTATAATAAGAAAACTCGACTAATACATATATCCACTGACGAGGTATATGGAGATATTTTAGGTACAAAAAGATCAGATGAAAATTTTCCATATGTTCCAAGTTCCCCTTACTCTGCTACTAAAGCCTCTTCTGATCATTTAATTTATTCTTATGTGAGAACTTTTAATGTAGATGCGGTTATCTCAAATTGTTCAAATAATTATGGTCCAAGACAATTTCCAGAAAAATTAATTCCAAAAATGATATATAATATTTTAAATAATAAACCTTTACCTATCTACTCAAAAGGAAAAAATTCAAGAGAATGGATTTATGTAGATGATCATTGTGAAGCATTATTAAAATTATATTTTAAAGGAAAAAGAGGTGAGAAGTATAATATTGGATCAGGAATTAATTGTAGTAACATTATTCTCACTAAAAAAATTTTAAGTATTTTCATAAAAAAGAAACTTAAAATAGGAAAAAAAGTAAAAATTCAATTTGTTAAAGATAGACCTGGTCACGACTTTAGATACGCGCTTAATTCACAGAAGATTAAAAAAAAGATAGGCTGGAAACCAAAAATAAAATTATATGACGGTATTTTAAAAACTGTAAATTGGTATATAAACAATCAAAACTTTTTTTCAAAAATTTCAAAAAAACTTTTTATTAAAAGATTAGGTCAAAAATGATAAAAAAAGGAATTATTTTAGCTGGTGGAATGGGTACAAGAATGAGTCCTCTGACTAAGGCTGTGAATAAACAACTTCTACCTTTGTATGACAAACCATTAATATATTATCCATTATCAATATTAATGTTAGCAGGTATTAGAAATATTTTAATAATTGTTAATAGAGGTCAGTTATACCAATTTAAAAAAATATTACCTGAAAAAAATAATTTAGGTCTAAAAATACAATATGCTGAACAAGCCAAACCAGGAGGATTACCGGAGGCCTTTATTATTGGAAAAAATTTTATTGGAAAAGACAATGTATCTCTGATACTTGGAGATAATTTTTTTTATGGTCAAAGTTTATCAAAAATATTAGTAAATAAAACTTCATTGAAAAAAGGTGCAACAATTTTTCTTCACCCTGTTAAAAACCCAAATAACTATGGTGTAGCTAAAATTGATAAAAGAAATAGAGTTTCTAAATTAATCGAAAAACCAAAAAAAACTTTTTCAAACCTTGCTGTAACAGGTCTATATTTTTTCGATAACAATGTTGTTGAATTTTCTCAAAAACTGAAGCCGTCAAAAAGAAAAGAATTGGAAATTATTGATTTATTAAACGTTTATAAAAGAAAAAACCTTTTAAAAGCTGAATTTATTGGTAGAGGTGGTGCATGGCTAGACACAGGAAATATTAGAGATTTTTACGATGCAACTAATTTCATTGCTACAATTGAAAGTAGACAGGGTTTTAAAATAGCTTGCTTAGAGGAAATATCTTTTTCAAAAAAATGGATAGGTAAAAAAGAAATAAAAAAACAGATTGATTTTTATGGCAAGTGTAACTATTCAAAATATCTGGAGAATATAATCAAATAATGAGAAGTAAAATATATTACGGTAAAGCAGTTTATAATAATAAAGAAATCAATGCAGTTATAAAAGTTCTAAAAAATAACAGTTTAACTTTAATTGATGGTCCTAAAGTCAAAATGTTGGAAAAAGAAATTTGTAAATTATTCGGAAAAAAATATGCTTTAATGGTAAACTCAGGATCGTCGGCAAACTTATTAGCTTTATCTTCTTTTAATTTTAAAAAAGGATCAGAGATTATTACACCAAATCTTACTTTTTCAACTACTGTTGCTCCGATTTTTCAATTAAATTTAATTCCACATTTCATTGGAGTAGAAAAACAAAAATTTGTTGCTGATGTAAATCATATTGAGAGGGCAATAAATAAAAAAACTGTTGCAATAATGATACCTAATTTACTTGGTAATATTGCTGACTGGATAAAAATAAAAAAATTGGCTGACAAATATAAATTAAAAGTAATTGAAGACTCCGCTGACACAATTGGATACCGAATTAATGATAGAAATACAGGTAGACTTAGTGACGTGGTAACAAATAGTTTTTATGCATCGCATATCATAAATGGTGCAGGAACCGGGGGGATAGTTTGCTTTAATGATTTTAAGTTATATCAAAAGGCTAAGCTTTTAAGAGGTTGGGGTAGGTCCTCAGCAACTTTTAACGAGACAGAAAATATAAATAAAAGATTTAATATCAAAGTTTCAGGTATAGATTATGATGCAAAGTATGTTTTTTCTGATGCGGGTTATAATTTTTTACCATCAGAAATATCTGCTGCTTTCGCGCTAGAACAATTAAAAAAACTTAAAAATAATATAAGAAAAAGAAATAAAAACTTTGATTTTCTCATTAAATTTTTCAAAAAATATGATTTTTTTGAATTACCATTGCAAAATAAAAAAGTTATTACGCCATGGTTAGCTTTTCCTTTAGTAATTAAAGAAAATAGCCCGTTCAAAAGAAAAAAATTACAAATTTTTTTAGAAAAAAATAATATTCAAACTAGAACTATTTTCACAGGAAATATTCTTAGACAGCCAATTATGAAAAACAAAATATTCAAAAAGATAAAGAATGCAGAAGAAGAAGCTAATAAAGTAATGAAAAATGGTATTTTAATCGGCTGTCATCAAGGACTATCTTCTAACGACCTTGATTATATGACAAGAGTGTTTAAGAAATTTTTAAATAATTATTTATAAAGGAGATAAAAATTTTTTAAAAAAATTAATTATAAGTGAGTTATTTTTATAATAATAAAAGGTTGAAAACGGATTAGTTTAATGTCGGAATGTATTCTTATAACAGGAGCTACAGGTTTTATAGGTCAAAATTTAACAAAGTTACTTTTAGATTTAGACTTCAAAGTAATCGCTTTAGTAAGAGCAAGTTCAAAAAATAAGAGTTTTGTAAAAAAAATAAAAAAAAAAAATAACAAATTTTATCCTATTTATTTTAAAGATATTAAATCATTGCCTAATAAACTTTCAAATATGAAGATAAACTATGTGGTTAATCTTGCTACTAAATGGGTTGAAAAACACAATTATAATGATTTGATCAGTATTATAAATTGTAATATCTTATTCACTACAGCAGTTCTAGACTCAGTTTCAAAAAAAAACTTAAAAAAATTTATCAACGTAAGTACTTATGTATTATTCAGAGATTCAAAAAAATATAATCCTTATAATTTGTATGGAGCAACTAAGAAGGGTTTTGAGGATATAATTGAATATTATAAAAATTATTGTAAAAAAACTTATTTTTACAATTTATACCTCTATGATAGTTATGGGAAGAAAGATAACAGAAATAAAATAATTGCGAAAATACTAAAAGATTATAAATCGAATAAAATAACAACAATTTTGTCGAGTAAGGTGGAGTTGAACCTGCTAAATGTAAAAGAAATATGTGAAGCTTTTGTATTGACTTTAAGAAAAAAAATTAAAAGTGGAAATTATTTGATAAAAGCTAAAAATTTTACAAATATTTTAAGTTTAATTAAAAAAACTAATAGCAAATTAAATAAAAAAATTAAATTTAAATTGTTAAATAAGCCTATAAGAAAAAAGATTGATTTCAGAATGAAATTATTACCACACTGGAGACCAAAATCGAGTATTGAAAAAGATATATATAATTTACTCAATGAAAATAATTAAAACAAAATTTAAAGATTTAAGGATAATTAAACATAATAAATTTTCTGATCATAGAGGTTTTTTAAACATAAATTATAATAGAAAATTTATTAAATGGGATAGCTTTGTATTCGATTATATATCTCACTCAAAAAAAAATGTTTTCAGAGGATTTCATTTTCAATACAAAAAACAACAATCAAAATTAATATCTGTTATTAAAGGTGAAATATTAGACTTTGTAATTGATTTACGTAAAAACTCAAAAACTTTTGGAAAAACATTTAAAATCATTTTGTCAGAAAATAAAAATATTTCATTATATATACCTAAAGGATTTGCGCACGGATATTTAACCCTTAAAAAAGAAAATATAGTAATTTGTAAACAATCAAATTTTTTCAGCTCAAAGTTTGAAGACGGAATAATTTGGAATGATAAAACACTTAAAATAAAATTACCTACAAAAAAACCATTGCTTTCTATAAAAGATAAAAATCAAAAGTCATTTATTAATTTTATAGAAAAATATAAATATCTTTAACTTATTATTTATCTAAATCATAAAAAAATAAAGGATTTACTTTATAATTAGTATTCTTGGAAAACCAATAAGACATAAATCTCTCAGCTAAAAAACCATAAATTCTTACCTTGCCATATCCTTCAAGATCAAAACCAAACTTATCTTCACATTTTAAAAGCCATTCAAATAGTATCTCATAAAAATTTGCTAATTTTTTTCTTGATTTACATATAAACATATTCCATTTGTGATATGAATTATTTTCCTCTAAGTAAGTATTAAAGTTTTTTTTATTTTCTTCATCCAATAACTCAATTGCTTGATCTAAAATATTTTTTCCATGAAAAATTTCAAAATGAAATTTTATATTTCTCTTTTTTTTAATGTATGTTCTTTTGTCAAATAAAAATAAAGCTCCACCATTTTTTATAATTTTGGAAATTTTAATATTTTCTAAAAAAATTTTTTCTCCAAGTATTGACTCATACTTATTCCATGATTCTGGAATTTCTTTTAAAACGTTTTTATGAAATTGATCTTCATACTTATTGTTTGTATTTTTCCAAAAATATTTATAGTGGGAAAATCCAATCCATTTATTGTCTTCAATTTTATCAATCATATTCTTCCAAAACCAATAGTGGAATGTCCACTCGCTATAATGTTTGTTTTTGTGTGAAATATTGTCTCCTGTATTATCTCTAAGACAAGATGGAGGAAAGTCATTACTTCCTAGGCCAACCGGTATATAATTAAGGGATTCAATTTTTTTTACGTGTCTGCTATGTAAGCAGAAGTTGAACATTTTTAAATTACTCATAAAAAAAATTATGATATTAATACATTTATATCAATGAAAAAAATAGTTATAACAGGAGGTACAGGAAGATTTGCCCAGTACTTAAAAAAAATAAAATCCAAACATTTGCTTTTTTTTCCAAGCAAAAAAATACTTGATATAACAAATATAAAAAAAATAAAAAAATATTTTAATAAAATCAAGCCAGATATCATTATTCATTTAGCTGGTTTATCTAGACCGATGGTTATTCATGAAAAGGAGATCTCAAAAAGCATTAACTTAAATATTATAGGCACTTGTAATTTGGTAGCAGCCTGCTCAGAAAAAAAAATTAAAATTATATATTTTTCTACTCAATATGTTTACCCCGGTAAAAAGGGAAATTATAAAGAAACTGACTCTTTATTACCTACAATGAACTATGGGTGGTCTAAATTAGGGGGGGAATGTGCGGTTCAAATGTATAAAAATTCTCTTGTGCTTAGAGTTTGTATGACTGAAAAACCTTTCACACATAAGTACGCTCTTTACGATGCTAAAACTAGTTTTTTATACCATCATGAAGTTGCTAAGATACTTTTAAAACTAATTAATAAAAAAGGTGTCATAAATATTGGAGGAAAATCTCAAACTGTTTATAATTTTGCCAAAAAAAATAACCCTAAGATTAAAAAAATTTACGTAAAAAATATTAAAAATTTAAATTTTCCAAAAAATTCTTCTTTAAATACATTAAAATTGCAATCTTATTTAAAATGAAAAAAATTAAAATACCGAAAATTATAAAAAGTAAACTTCATAAAGATAAAAGAGGCAGTTTAAAAGAAATATTTAGATCTAAAGATTATAACAAAAAATTCAAATTTTTCTTACTTGTGTCTTCAAAAAAAAATGTCTTTAGAGGTTTTCATTTTCAAAAACGTAAACAACAAGAAAAACTTGTACTGGTGGTTAAAGGTAAAATCATTGATTATTGTTTAGATTTAAGGAAAAATTCCAAAACATTTGGTAAAATTTTCAAATTTGTTCTTAATGAAAAATCTGTTTTGTTTGTTCCTAAAGGCTTTGCTCATGGATACACAGGACTATCTAAAGAAAATATAATAGTATATTTTTTATCAGAATACCGATACAGCAAATATGAACGTGGTATAAGTTTATTTGATAAAAAAATTAAGATTAATCTTAAAAAAAATAAACTTATTCTTTCAAAAAAAGATAAAAGAAATTATACATTTTCAGAATTTAAAAAAAAAATCGGATCTCTTTAATGCCTAAAATTTGTAGAGTATGTGAAAAATCTTTATCAGAATTTATGTCGTTTGGCGAAATGCCTATTGCAAATTCGTTTGTAAATACACAGAAAAAAAAAGATCAATATTTTTATGAAATGCTTGCTGCATTTTGTGAAAATTGTTTCACTTTTCAATTATTAGACGTCCCGGCGCCTGAAAAAATGTTTAATGAGAATTATGCATACTTAGCATCAACTTCAAAAGAGATGCAAGCACACTGGTCTAAATTAGCTGAAACAATTTGTAAAGAATTCAAATGTAGTAAAGAGTCTTTTATTGTAGAAATAGGTTCTAATGATGGAATTTTTCTAAAAAACATTGCTGATAGACAAATTCCTCATTTGGGTGTTGATGCTTCTGGTAATGTAAATGAAATTGCTAAAACAAAAGGTGTTTCTACATTAAACGCTTTTTTTAACTCAAAAATTGCAAAAGATATTGTAACAAACCATGGTAAAGCAGATATAATTTTTTCATCAAATACTATGCATCATATTGAAAATATGAATGAAGTTGTAAAAGGAATGAATATATTATTAAGAGATAATGGAACAATTATAACTGAAGATCCATCATTGAAAGAAATGATTATTAAAAATTCATATGATCAAATTTACGCTGAACATATGTATATTTGGTCGCTACACTCAGTAGGTTCGTTATTTGGAAGATATAATATGGAAGTTTATAAAATTGAAAATAATAATCAACATGGAGGGTGTTCAAGATACTTTATTTGTAGAAAAGGTAAGAAAAAGATAGAACAAAGTGTTACAAAACATCTTCAAACTGAAAAAAAATTAGAATTACATAAAATAAAAACTTTTTTAAATTTTAAAAAAAATATAGATCACTCAAAAAGACAACTTAGAGAACTTTTACTGAATCTAAAAGACAAAGGAAAAAAAATAGTTGGCTATGGTGCTCCAGCAAAAAGCACTACTATATTAAATTATTGCGAAATCGATAGTTCATTAATAGAAAAAATATTTGATAATACTTCTACAAAAATAGGCAAATATACTCCAGGAAAAAGTTTAATCCCAATCGAACATACTGATAACTTTATAGACTCCAAATCCGATTATGCTTTGTTGTTTGCATGGAATCATCAAGCCGAAATTTTTAAAAAAGAAAAGAATTATAAAAATAAATGGATAATTCCAATTCCAAAAGTTAAGATAATTTAAATTATTTAGTTTTAATGAAAATATTTTTGGTAGCGAGGGGCGGATTCGAACCGCCGACCCCAGGCTTATGAGTCCTGTGCTCTAACCAACTGAGCTACCTCGCCATTTGATGTTTTATAATATATTTAATTAACTAAATCATTATTTTAGTTATTAGAAAAATTGTTGAGATTATTGAATTTTAGAGAGTTAAAATGATACCAAAGACTGTTACAGCAGATACGGCCGCAACACTTAGTGCTAAATTTCTGTTTCTTTCAAGTTTTTTTTCTTGGTTTATTCTTGTTAAAAGATCTGTAAGCTTAACTTTGCTTTGTTGACTTATCTCCTGGGAGTGATTTTCAAATTTGTACTGTGAACTCATAAATTTATTTAATCATATAATTGAATCTAAGGAATACACTTCTTGATCAATTTGGTCTGTGTCTACTGATTCGACCCAAAATGAAATAATAAATTGGTCTAATTGGATTGTAATAAGGTTTCAGGTTGGTGATATTTTAATTTTAAAGCATCCGAGACACCTTTATAGGTTATAGATCCTTTGTATATATTAAGGCCAGACAAGTAATTCTTATTTCCTAATAAAGTTTTCTTGTAACCTTGATTAGCTAATTTGACCAATAATGGTAATGTAGCTTTATTCAAAGCCATAGTAGAAGTTCTTGGTACTCCTCCCGGCATATTTGCTACACAGTAGTGAACTACATCATCTACGATATATGTTGGGTTCGCATGTGTAGTTGGTTTACTAGTTTCAATACATCCGCCTTGATCTATTGCAACATCAACTACTACTGACCCTCTTTTCATTGATTTTATCATATCTTTAGTTACTAGCTTTGGGGCCTCAGCTCCAGGAATCAAAACACCTCCAATTAGCAAATCACATTTTGACACAAGATTTTTTAAATCTGTTTTATCGCTTTCTGTTGGAATAATTCTATCTCCAAATAGTTTATGTAATTCCTCAAGTCTTTTTTTTGATTTATCAACAATATATACTTTTCCTTTCATTCCTGTTGCAATTATAGCTGCGTTTTCTCCAACCACGCCACCTCCAAGTATAACTACATTGGCAGGTTCAACTCCAGGAGCTCCACCGATTAAAAGCCCTCTACCATTTTGGTTTTTTTCTAGGGCGTGAGCGCCAGCTTGAACAGACATCCTACCAGCTACTGCACTCATTGGTGCTAAAAGTGGCAACTTGCCATTATCATCTGTAACTGTTTCGTAAGCTATACAAATTGAGTTGGAATTCATTAAACCAAGTGTAAGTTCTTTTGCTGCAGCTAAATGAAGGTAAGTGTAAATAATTTGATCTTTTCTAATCATATCAACTTCGCTCATTTGAGGTTCTTTAACTTTAACAATTATTTCAGATTTTGAAAAAATTTCTTCAGCATTTTTAATCAAATTTGCACCTGCAGACAAATAATCTTCATTAGTAAATCCCGCTTCAAATCCACCATCTTTTTCAATTAAAACTTTGTGCCCAGCTTGTGTCAAAACTTTTACGCTATCAGGTGTGAGACCGATCCTATGCTCTTGAAGCTTAATTTCCTTTGGAACTCCAATTATCATGACTACGATTTAGAATAATTTGATATGCCAGTTCTTAATTTTTCAATTATCTCATCAATATGCTTTTTCTCACATATAAACTGAGGCGCAATTATTAAGGAATCTCCTGTATTTTTGAAATTTACACCCGCATCATAACAGTGTTTAAAAGTCTGAAACCCAGCTTTACCTGGCTTTTCTTTCATTTTCATCTCTATACCACCCATCATTCCATAACCTCTAATACTTACAATTTCTTTTAGATCTTTAAGAGAATGTAAACCATCTTGAAAATACGGTGACATATCTTTTGCTCGTTTAAAAATGTCTTCTTTTTCAAAAATATCTTGAACTGCTAAACCTGCTGCTACCGCAACTGGAATTC
>MDSZ01023857.1_pt1 | contig 11215 bp, 4 predicted proteins | sample 811201 | NCBI WGS metagenome assembly MDSZ01 (sample SAMN05326647, study PRJNA326480) | marine metagenome | isolation source: seawater | place: Indian Ocean: North | collected 2010 | reverse complement strand
TCCTTCTTTGTAGAAGACCTGTCCATAATATGGTCTACCATTTATGTATCCAGTTTGTTTCAGTCCAACCAAATCAGTCACCTGTATGATTTGCTCTGGTAAAATATCAGGATCAACTGGATCTCTAACTACAGTGAATCTTGGAACCGCCTGGAAATTAACTCCAGTATCAGTGATCATTCTAATTTCTGGTTGTCTTGTAAATCCACGTCCAGCCGAAGTTCCTGGTGTTTCGGGTAAAACATTAACCTTAGTAATTCTACCAAATGTATCACACTCATAGGTGAGTTTAACTCCATTACTTGGTTCAATCACAAGTTGATCTACTCCACAATTATAATTGATACCAGTATCAACAACCTCAACATCTTCTAATGCAAGAGTAACTGGATATGTAGAATCTCCTGTTCCACTATCAGGTGGTTTAGGAAATCCATTTCCTGGATCATCTACAACAACTTGACAAACCTTACCTTTTCCAACAATTTTTAATGGACAAGGTGGTGGAATTAGTATGGCAGAAATTCCGATAGGATTAGTCGTCCATGGTCTACTTCTTCCAGTAGATATATTGAGATCCGTTGTTATATTCATATCAACAACAGTTGGATTCTGCTGGAAACTTGTGTTGGGTATACGAATGTTACTAAGTCTTATCTCAACCGTTTTCTTTCCTTTTGTAGTGGTAAATTCACTATAAGTTTTAGGGTCACCAGCAAATGTTTTTCTTCTAAAGAGCGCCGTTTGAATTTTTACTCCGTCAATAAAAATCTCAGCTTTATCATCTGCCTCAGTCTTAATATTATATCTACCATCAACAGGAAAATCTACGTTTTCCCAACGCATAACCCAAGTCTTTCCTTGAATTTCTTCCGTTGGTTCGTTTATTTCTTGGAAAAATGGAGATAAGAATCCCTTTCTATAACTTGACAGTTCAGTTGGTCCGGCATAAGTTACACCCTTTTTAACACTCCCACTTGACAATCCAGGAGAAGATTTAGCACCAATAGCAAACTTACATGTAGCAGAATTTTTACCATTTTCAAAATCAAAAAATCTCCCTTGAGATGCACCACATATTATATCAGTGTAATCATTATCACTTGCATCCTCCATCTCTAATATAGAACCTTTTGATCTCAATCTCACTCCTCTTTTACTTTGTTCACTAAAGAGTTTAACCTCATAAATTTTACCAGGTTGAACGCTTCTTGAAAGACTTTTTTTAATTTGAGATCCATCATATCGTTTACTCTCATCAATATTAAGTTCTTTAATTATAATTCTATTAGCATACTTAGCATCAGATGATATTTTAAAATCAACATCCACTGGTTTTGCGGATTTTGACGCAACTATCCAATCTTTGGTATCAAAAATCTTTTTCTTAACCATCTTAAAGGTATCAGTTTCTTCATTGATAACTTCAACAGTGATTGTATGTTTTCCTTCTTCTAGTGGAAACTTTACAGTATCAGGAAAATCTGTCTTAAACCCTTTCAAAGTTCTTCCATTAAAACCAAGTCCACCCTCCAAGATTACTTTATCATCGACAAGAATTCTTCCTCCATTATCGACTGTTCCTTTCATTCCATAGAAACCATCATATGGTGCATCAATAACCCAAGAGGTTCTGTAAACTATCCCACCACCATCAGAATCTAGTGTGCTCAATGGTAATACGGGTGACATTGCATAGCGATTAGTAAATGCACTCCATGCAGGATGAGTCACAGGGAACCATTTTTGTTTAGATCCAGGGAATCTAGTTGTCCAGAAAGGATTACGAGGACATCTTCCTTCCTGTTGTGGTGGAAGTTCTTGTGGTGCTGGTGGGAGGGGAGAATCAATTGATAATGCAACACCCATTGGATTTTCGTTCCAAGACTTTGCAGATACAACTTTCTTTTCCTTGAATGTGGTTTTTATCCTCATAGCAAATGCCATAGGATTGCCTGCAGAAAGAGGCTTACCCCTAATCTGCTTCAGTTCTACACGAATTCTATACTTTCCTGCTTCAAAAAATCTGGTTTCAAAACTCTTACCAGTTCCCTTACCTGGACTACTAAATCCTTGCTTCCTAATGATTGTTTCATCACCACCATTGTTGATGTCACGAAGTCCATTACCAATTCCTTTTTGACCTCCACCAGAACGATTGCCAATAAAAATCTCTGCGGAATCATCAACCATAATCTCAAAATTATAGTTTCCAGTGATAGGGAAGTCTACATATTGCCATCTAATAATATGAGTTCCATCAAAATCATCAGTAGTTGCTTTATTGGTTCGAGGATTGAATGGAAGAACACCAAAACGAGATAAGAAATCAGCATCTCTTCCTGCCTCAGGATTTATTCTCCAAAGTTTTCTGTCTGCGTCATTAATTGATTTCTTGGTATTAAAAACTTCCTCCATTTCAAAACCAGAATTAGAAGAAGTTGATCCTCCTGATTCTGATTTGACATTTACTCTAAATGTCAAATCAAAAGTTCCTCTTTTTTGATTTCCTTGTGGACCAACACCTTTTATAATTTTTTTATTTGATGGAGTGAAGATTCCTCTATTAACTCTAACCTGCATATCATCATTATCATTAGCTGATCCAACATAATCAGCAAAAATAATTTTACTTGGTTTATTACCACGTTCTTTATCGCTAACTCCAAAACTTTGTAACGTCCCTTGTTCTACGACTCCCGAATTTGACTTAATGTTTGAGATTTTATTGATGTTTACAGTTTTTGTAATACCACCTTTCTCTCCACGTTGGGTCCATGTTGTGTCTCCAATAGTGACTGACCCCACAGCAAGTCCAGAAGTTCTAGGGTCATCATCCCACTCAAATCTAATGGTAACATCGCCCTTATTTTGACCTTTTACAATTAATTTTGTACCATCCCCAGAGAACTTTGCTGAAAGTCCAGGAGAACTAGATACAATTTTTAAACTTGCATTAAGATCAAATCCATTATTAATATTATCATCAAACTCTATCTTTCTTCCTTTATTAACAATTCTTTTTCCTGTTGTTTGTGAAGCATTATTGCCATACTGAATTTTAAATTCTCTTTCTCCAATTTGTGGTTCTGTTTTAGCAGAATCTGCAACAGCAACAACCTTATAATTTGTATTTCTAAGAACTTTTATATTCTTCTTATATGAGTTACCACTCCTCTGGACATTATCTAAAACAAAAGAGTGTGCTCCACCCTCAGATGTGAAACTAAATTTTACTGCACGGTGTCTTTGAGTTCCTTGTCCATAAACTTCAAACTCAGTGTTAATATATTTTTTCTCATCTTTTTGTTTTTTTATTGTTTTGAGAATAGGGATATTCTCCAGGTCAACTCTAATTCTATGAACTCCAGCAGTAACAAATTTCTTTAACTTGTCCGGAGAATCTTTAAATCTAGTTGTTCTACCAACCAGTATATTATCTAAGTAAATGTCAGCAACATTATCTGCAGAATATCTAAAATTATAATCACCATCATATGGAAAGTCCTCTTCCCACTCTAATGTATGTTCTATTCCAGCAAAGTCACTACCAGGAACATTTGATGGTGGAACTGGAGAGACAGCATACTTATTCATAAACTCACTCCATGCGGGATGAGTTACCTTATGAATAATTCTAGACTTTTTATTAAGAGCAGTGACTTGTAATGGTTTTTCTCTTTGAGTTGTCCACCAATTACGGATAGTATTATCCTGAAGATTTACTCTTGTACCACCTCTTAAAGATTCTAAGAAATCTTGATATCTTCTTTGCTCAATCTCTACAGGATTTCCTCTAAGAGTTGCATATGTGGTTGGATCCCACACACCAACCTCTTCTCCATCTGCGTTATATCTCTTACCAAAAGAAACTATTTCCGATGGACCACATGTGCTTAAGTCATACTCCTCAAAATCTTCTTCTTTCTCAAAAGTTTGAACAGTCTCAACGAATGCACATTTAGAATATGCAGGGTCTCCAACCATAATAGATCGAACAACTGCTCCAGCACCAATACCATATTCATCTACTACTTCTGTGACTGGTGCATATGCATACCCCCACCCACCATCAATCAAATCTACAGCAAGTAGACTGCCATCAGATCCAAATATAGGATTAGCTCTTGCTCCTATTCCATTACCACCTGAAAAATTAACATATGGATTTGCATCATCAAAAGCATCTGATCTTATTCCACCATCATCATCGTAAATATCAAGTCCGGTAATACCAGAACATCCTCTGTTGCCACCAGCAGAATTTTCCGGAAGAAGATCCTTTGGTTCTAATTTATTAACTTCATTGATATTCATGAACTGAATTTTATCTCTTCTTCTGAGAATAAATTGAGTTCCTGGATTTAATTTTGCATACTTATTAGCTTCATATCGGTTGACACCATCAACGTAACCTCTTGTGGTTGAAATATATCCAACCCTAATATCACATTTGTCTGCTGGTCCGAAGAGATTAAACGACATGCTGATTTATTGACTACCTATTATTTGTCGTAAAGATATTTAGTTGTCAGTTAAGAGGTTAATGACAGCAGTTCCTGCAGGAGGTGGTGCAAATGCCTCTGGGGGTGGTGGAAGAACTTTATCAATTCCAGTAGATACTGAATCTTCAATAGATTTCAAACTTGGGAACTTAGTATCTGGTTGTGCGGATCCACCATGTGCCATACAATACTTATCAGATACTGCTACATTTGGTTTTAATTCACAACCAAATATATTGAGACTAATATTTGTAAATGAGAGAGCACCACTAATACTACCAGCAACATCTGAAACCTGACTTAAAATATCAGATATAGATCCACTTACACCTGCAAGTTCGCTTTGCATATCTTTAACGAATTCATTTACATTATCTAAAATATTTTTGTTAGCAGAATCAATTTCACTTTGATTTGAATATAAGATTTTTGCAACAACATCTTCAGCATAACATGTTGGAACTCTTGGATTTCTCTTCACATCATCTCCATCATTATTTTCATAATTTTGTCTTGCTTTTGCTTCAGCATTACCCATATCTAATGCATCAGTTAAAAGACTTTCAATTTGACCACAAACATTTTCAGTTAATTTTCCATATAAACATAAAATCAACTCTCCAATTTTCTCTTTTAAATCTGCAAACATTGTTCTCATATGTGTAGGCAAAGCTGCTACTGCCCGCGCCATTGCCTTATTAAGTTGCTTCATGACATATTCCATGATCTTATCCATCACAATCTTCATATACTTTGCAATTTCACAGGCAGCATCACTAATTAATTTCTGTATGTTTGAAGTTGTGCTTGATACTGCATCAATGTAACTAGATATCGCTGCAAGATATGAATTTAATCTCTCAGTTAATTTAGTAATAACTGTTTGAATTGATGATATTGCTGATTGAACAAACTGATCAGGATCAGGTTTCATTATAACATTACACTCTCTAATTTTAGATTCACGTTTCACATCAGCAGAAGAAAGTTGATGCATCGCATCGGGATTTTCTTTTGTTGGATTCCCTTGACTTGGTGTTGCTGGAGACTCTTGTTGTGTTCTTAATTTTTTAACATGATCTGCTACCGCTTGCATCGCGGCTTCTTCCACTTCCTGAACTGACTTACCTTCGCTTCTTGCTTGCTCTCTAGCAGCGTTTGCGACTTGTAAACCATCCGGAATTGCACTAAGAGGTTGATCTGGTCTCAGTCCAAACTTATTAAGTTTAGTTCCAGGTGGAGGTGGTGCAATTGCTTGTGATAATGTAGAATTTGATGGTTTCTTTGTAACCAAACCCTCATCAGGTGCTGTTGGTTTAGCACTTCCTGTTGGGGGATTTTTACCTTCTGCATATCCACTAGTGGCAGAAAAATTGGATTCAGTCGTACCAATCTTTGTTGCCATTGAGGTCTGGGCATTGTTACCCAGAATACCCATGATGATAGGAACCTGTTGATCAGATCCATCCAGGAAGAATCCAAAGACAAAATTACCCTGTCGAATTGCAGGAGTTGTGCTTGCATTTGCCTGTCCACCACCAGCAGTAACTGGATACATGAGATTTGCCCAAGGCAACTGATCTGATGGAATAGACTCCTCTTCTTTATCATGGAGACCCATGATACGAACTTTATATCTCCTTCCCCATCCAGGAATACTATTCGGATCTTCAAATTTTCCAGACAGTGAATTATTCCTCCACTCGGAATCGTCGGTAACCTGACCGATCCACCAGTTAAAGGTTCCTCCTAGAAAACCAGGATCAAATAATGCTCCTGTTTCTGCCATTAATCTTCGTAAATCCTACATTCATCTGCTTCTGGATTCTCATCGCAATACATTTCAAATGCAGTAGGGTCATGATGATCTCCTGCCTCAATATCTTTAGCATGCTCTTTTGCATAACGCTCTAAATGCTCCAACTCATCTGCAGTGTGACGCCGCATTTGTGGAGAAATGGTCGGATCTTCAAGAATTTGCTTATCCTTTTCGATATGAGTCTCGATATTTTTTTCCATGATTTTTTAGAAAGTAGTTGTAGTATCGTATGCTGCAGTTGATACACTTCTTTGATATGAGGGTTGTGTACCAGGAACTTTTGTTTCAGTGGCTGGTTTACCAGTTTGTGGTTCCTTCCCTGTTCTACCAAAGGAATCTCTTACCAGGTTTAATTTAGTATAAGTCCCTTGGGAGCTAACTAAATGACATAATGATGATATAATATATAGTCCGCCAATTTGACGGTCAACGTCATCATTCTTTGTATCTTTTTGAGATGATGGTGCATCAAAATAGACCGCATCTCCTGCATGTAGTGAAAAATCTCCTGCTATAGTGACTTCAACTTTAGAAGCATACAATTGATTATAGCGCATGATTGCCTGATTTTTCACTAATGCTGTCTTAAAGTTTTCATCCCTTGACTTTTCGATTTGCTGCTCTGTGCTGCCTGCAGGTAAGGTTCCAGTATCCAGAATACAATATGTTGTTCTTGAAAATTTTAATTTACCAGAACTAATCTCATCACTCATTTTAGGTAACTCTTTTCCTGCCTTTGTCAAAGATTCCTCTGTTCCACCTTCTCCAACTGCTTTTGGATTTAGCACTTGATACTGGCAGTTCCATGGATCAAATGTAATTAATCTAGTTGCCTGAAAACCTGCTTGCAATTTTTTCTGAACATCTACTCTATTATCTTTAGAGTATGTCAATGCTTTTACGTCGTATCCCTCTGGAATGTTTTGACCTCTATTGTCAGGTGTATCATTATAGATAATAGATTTTTTCTTTTCCTGACCTAATAAAGAATCAATTGATTTAAAATGATATCCCTTAGATGTTTCATAAAAGAAAAATCCTGCTGTTGCTCCTGGTGTTTTATCCACAGGAGCACATCTCTGAGACAACCAATTTAAAGCATAGAATGGTTTTTTCTGTGCCGGTATTGATCCACACACAGTTGACTCTTCAATATCAGTTATATCTTTTTCAGTTTTTAAAAAATTTGTTAGTATTTCTTTAATAGCTTCAGATGGTTTACCATCAAATCTTTTATTAATTCTAACTTCCTCATTAAGTTCACACTCCTCAGATACCAACTTTAATGCGACAACAGACTTTGTGGTCTCATCTGATATTGGATTGACATTGTTTATCCGGAAAGTATACTCAATTTTATTTTCATTATTATCTGTCATTTTAAACTTTACTCTCTCTGATCCTACAATTGGAAGACCTTCAAGGGCACTCTTTACCTCACCAGTTTTATCATCAGCAATAGTATTACCAGAATCACTAAACATGACAGTTGCCATCACAGAATCTTGTAGGATACTTTCATAATACCTAAACTCAATCAAACCATTTAAAATAGATACAGTTTTCCCTTGAGTTTTACTTGAAAAAATATCTATCGTTTCTACTGATGTTGGAGTTGCTTGAGCAGTAGTGACTTTTTTTGATTCTGCCATATGTATTACCTCGTATTTCTATTTAACCACCTTTGTAAAGAATATCTTGGAAAGATTCTCCACCAGAAGCAACTAAACTTGGTTGATTAAATGATTGCTTACTTTTACCCATTGGCATTGGAACTGGAACAGGTTGTGAAATAGGAATAGGAATTACCTCTGCCATTTCATAATCTGCATACGATTTTAATATATCAATTGCCTGAGCACCTTCTGCTTTATTGAGTGCTTTCAATAATCCAGGGAAAGTTCCTTGCAATGCTCTGGTGGAATCTGCATCGATGACATATTCTTTTCCTTCTTCACCCATTTCATAGAGACCTCTTCCTTTTGTAGGTCCACCCATTCTCATAAATCCTTTAATTCTTCTACGCATCTCATCACCACCACTACCATACACGTCGTCATGGCTATTAAGTTTATCTAAGTCCCAACGTTCTACATCTGCTATCGCACCAACTGATGCTGCATCTTTACTCTTATCAGTGTCAGAGCGTCCTCTACCAAAGGGACCATAGTTAGTGTGTGCATTAACTCCATCAATATTTGATCCTGCCTCACCGTGAGTCATAATTTTCTTAGTGGTAATGTCACTAGCAGACCATCCCCATCCCTTGGCGATTCTTGCTGCCTCCTTTGCCATCGCAACTCTTTGTTCCTCTGTTGGCCACATTCCCTTATCTGGGTTAGCAGCAAGAGACAGTCCGACAGAACCACCACCGTTTCTATTATACGTGTGTCCACCAGTGCTTGATCCATACTCAAATTTACGGTGCATTGTTCCATCACCAGTGAAGACTGTATGATATGGTCCATAAGTGCTGGTATAATTTCCAGCAGTCCAGTGTAGATAAATGGCACTACCCTTATCATTAATATTCATACCTGCTTTTCCTGAGGGAGCCACTTTTTCTGGTCGCATCCCACTCTGTGGACCTGCTGTCTGTGTCGTTGTAGATGCCTTTCTAGATGTTTTTCTTTCACCTGTTTCACTATCAACTGTTCCCGGTGATGGGTTCTGTACAGGTTTCTTTCCAAATATTTTAGGGAAGAAAGCAGCACCTAACATTGGAATAACCATGAGAGGGTTATAAAGGTTAAGAAGGTTTGGATATTTACTTATTTGTTTTTGATTTTGGAAACGTGGAGTATCTCCTTCAGCATATCCACGATCTCTAAAGAAATCATATGTTTTTGTAAAGTTCGCTATAGTGGTAGCAACTGTTCTAATACCACCAAAATTGGGTAAATCAAAATAACTTTTCTCAAAGAAAGTATCAATAAATCTACTAATTCCACTCTTAAAGAAATCAACAATCAACCCACCTACATTAAGGGCATTAGTAATTGCTGTAGATAATTTCTCTCCTGCTTCCTTTGGACCACCACCAAGTATAAGTGAATAGAGTAAATCACCAAAAAATGTTCCTAGTGTTTCGCCCAACATCGTACCAAGGATGGGGATAGGAATGAAGCTTCCAAGGAATCCACCAACTGCCGCACCCAAACCTTTGAATAGTGCTTGACCTATTGGTTCTCCAGCAAGTAAAGAAGCAACAGCAACAACGATAGGTCCTAAGATAGGAATTCTACCAAAGAGACCCTTTACTGTCTTTAAACCTGCTTTACCAAGTATCTGTGTTGCAAGTCTTTTAGGTGCTTTTTTCAAACCACCCTTCATCACGCTACCTGGTTTTGCCGTTCTTGATGCTAGTGAATCTGCACCAGGTCTTGCAGTTATTTGACGCCTACTTATCGCTCTATTTACAGCTGCTCGTGCTTGAGATGGAGTTTTACCATTGTTTAATGCATTCTCATATATACCCCTTGCCTCGGGACCAAGGTTTTTCTGAACACTTCTGATACGCGCATTTCTAGTTCTATCTGCTGCTGTTGGTGGTCCTTGGCCCATTCCACCACCAGTTCTTGGTATTATGTTAGTTTTAGGTATTGGTTTTGCAGGTTTAGGTTTAAGTCCTGCTTCTCTTCTTAGTAAATCCTTAGTTCCCTTTCCGCTAAGACTTGCCGAAACCATCCCAACAATGGCAATCGCATTAAGCAGATCAAATAATTTATCTCCAAGTAAATCAAATTTTTTCGCGGCATCTTCACCACCCCATTCATCTATTTTCTTTCTTCCGTCTTCATATGCTTTAAATCCCCAAGATAGAAAAGTCCCTAGTCCATCAATAATACCTAAAACAACATTACTTACAAAATCAATAACTCCAGCAATAAAAGGTACTATTTTTTCAAGGAGAGGTGCAAACTCTATAAGTCTAAAGAGAACAAATCCAAGAAGAGTTGTCATGATGAATTTCTTCACCCTATCAAAGAACCCTATTTTTGGTACTTTAAGTCCACCTTTTTTATTTTCTTTTTTAGTAATATTTGATTCTAGTTTATCCTCTTTTTCACGTCTTGCTGCTTTTTGTTTTTCTTTTCTCTCTTTTTCAATTCGTTTTTTCTCAGTTATGACAGATCCTTTTAAAAGTTTATCAATCTCTATGACCTTTTTCTTTATCTCTGGTATTTTTTTACCTTGTGTTTTTCTAGCACTAAAAGATATCGGTTTAATTTTGGCCGTAATGTTGGATCTAATCGGAGTAATTGCTCCAATGTCAGAGGATCCAGGGAGTAGTTTTTGGGATGAGATTGCCATGAATTATACTGTTATCCCAAGAACTTGAATTTTTCTACTAGAGGCCATTTGATCCGCATTAATTACTGGGACATCACTACCAGTTTCACCGGGATCATACGAAGAAGAATCTGCGGTATCCATCTGCCCCTGTCCTTGCACCTGTTGAGATTGCATTTGTTGATATGCTGAAGTGCTAGTAGGTCTTGATGGTTTAGATATTGAAGCGGTTTTTACACCAAGAGATTGTCTAAGTTCATTATAATCAAAGTCAGCACCTGCACCAAATTTAAGAGCTTCTTTCAATTGTTCTGGTGACAGTCCTGATGATCCACCACCAGAATCATCGCCAGTACCACTATCACTACTAGAAATATCACTAGAACTACCACCAGAGAAAGAAATACTTTGTTCTCCAGTAGAAACTTCCTTCAAACTACCAACTTTAGATCCCGGTCCAAAGAAATAGTTACCGCCAGGGCCTCTTCTGATGGCACCAGATGTAGAATATCCTCTGAAAGATACCTTATTTCCGATAAACTCTCTAGATTTTTTAGACAAGTTTCCATTGGTTTGGTGATCAGCAAGGACTGTTGCT
>MDSZ01006310.1_pt1 | contig 11215 bp, 9 predicted proteins | sample 811201 | NCBI WGS metagenome assembly MDSZ01 (sample SAMN05326647, study PRJNA326480) | marine metagenome | isolation source: seawater | place: Indian Ocean: North | collected 2010 | reverse complement strand
TGAGCAAATCAATATGTCAAAATTTGGTTTAGGGCCATCAATTTTCCAATCTAATTCGCTATGCATTAGACCTACACTGGAGGGAGAACCGGCAATTGCAACCAATTCGAACATTGGGTGATCGGATAGTCTTTGTTGCAATCTTTGACCAACTAATCCACTAGCCCCTAGCACTGCAACACTAAACTTCTTCATTCAATCGCCTCGTGTGGGAGAGGGAAAATCCGTCTGATTATGAGTTTTTTAGCAATTGCTCCTCCATCTCTTATGCTGCCTAATTTAGCATCACCTAAGCGTTTTGAATATGAGATTGGAATATGTCTAATCTGTATATTTTGCAATGCGCATGAAGTGTACATCTCGGCTTCAATTTCAAACTTCATTGAATTCAATTTTAACCTAGATATTGCATTTCGCGAAAATGCCCAAAACCCTGAACACAAATCATTCACATTTTTACCATGAAGTGCAACTGCTAACCAAGTCAACATTTGGTTTCCCAACCAATTTATTGGTGACATGGCATCTTTTTCTAATTCTCCATGCAATCGGTCACCAATTACAACATTATCATTTGTCAAGACTTGTATAAGATTGATCATTTCTTCAGGAGAATATGTACCATCTGCATCTAGCATTACTAGTGCATCGTCATTTGTATTGAGAAAGTGTTGGAATGCTTGCCGCATACCTGCACCTTTTCCTTTTCCCCATTGAACAATAACCTCGCAACCTTCGTTTTTTGCAATTTTTGTTGTAGAATCTGTGGAACCACCATCTACAATTACAATTCTTGAATTCCAGCCCATCTTCTCTAAAGTTGAAACTGGGATTCTGTTGATTACAGATAACAAAGCTTCTTCTTCATCGAGAGTCGGAAGCATGATGTATAGGCCCTTCACATGAAACCGCAGAATTATTCTAGAGTCAAGGGTTTCGCTTAATTCGGCTCAAATGTTATGATTTCTAGCCAATGCATCCTTATGCCAGTTCTATCCAATAATTGGTCACCTCTTCCAGAGGCTCCGGTTGGATTAATCCAAAATTCGGATTCACTAGTCATTGAAACGGAGATATCTTCTGTAATTTCTGGAAGACATATTTTTTTCCATCCTGTTCCAGAATATGCTTGATTTTCAATTTCAATGCTTACTTCACCAACCAATTCAAGTGCTATACAAATCTCATTTGCGTTTGTAGAATTAACTGATATAGTGATTGCTCCACTTGAAATAAACAAACGCTCCTCGCCTAAATTGAATGGGTCTCTGAATCGGTGTTCTCTCCATGGATCAGGACGCATATCTTCACCTACTATAGGAAGGAATGTTGACACATAAGGCTCATTTTCAGTTAATTTCCACAATATTGAACCTTCAATCTCAGCAACATTTTGCCAATTATTTGATGATGCGATTTCCCATTGCATGGTACCGATTGGAGAGGTGATGGCATGAGTAATGCCCAAATCCTTCAATTTTTGATAATCATCAGCAATTATTGCTTGAGTTGCAACATTCTGTATTGAGTGTGTTTGCTGAAGAATCCCTAATGTTGGAACTGAACTCACCCCTATACCATTTGGGGCATTCCATGTATGACCCCAGTGTATATTTTCAGTATAAACAATAGAATTGGCAGGCAGGTCGTCTAATAGAGATTGAATTGAAAAATCGCCAGGTGTTTGTGCATGCAATTCATCATGTTCAGATAATTCTAGAAGGCACTGTTGTGCGATTGCTGAAATAAACAGCGTTGAAACAATTAGTGTGCGAGTAATTTTGATTTCTGAAAACAATTCACAATCTGCTAATTTCAATGCAACTAAACAAGCCATTGGTATGTGGAATGCATGCATACTCATTGAGTATAGTGTGTATGATAGCATAGATAGAATAGGAATTCCTTCAATGCCATCAAACATATGAATCCCAGATAATATCCAGTTAATGGTAATCCACAAAATAAACAATTTTGCTTCATAAGTATGTCTTAGGCTCCACCCCGCCCAAATTGCTAAGGGAGTAAGAAATCCTGAAAACATGACTAGAGGAGTACCTCCCTGCCATCCATATTCGGAGAAAACTGGTTTACCATTAAATGCGGGAATTATTGCAATAACTACCAAAAATATTGCACCAACAACTAGAGTGATTTGACGCCTTTCAGAAAATGAAAACCTATTCTTTTCTAGAACAATTAAAGATAATATTAGTGTTGAAAAATATACCAGTCCAGTGGGATGTATCATTGCAATTGTAATCGCAGTAAAGAGAACAAGGGTCCAATTGATTTTTTGATTAATCATTAGTAAACCAATGATTATTCCAAGTTGACTTGCAACAGTAGGATATCCGGAATCTAGTGTCTTTGCAAAAAGTGCAGGAGCAAGTAGCATTGACATGATAAGCCAATGTGATAATCCCATTTTGTCTCCAATAGCAGATATCGCAAGTAGCAATGCTGCGAAAGAGAGATGGCCCAAACTAAATACTGATTCTGGCGTGAAAGCCCCTGAAATACTAGATTGCCATGCTGCTAGCATTGGGAACGCTGGAGGATAAATCCATTCTCCAATTGAAGGAGAGGGAAGAATCATACCGCCAGTTTGAAGAATTGAGTTTGTGATGGCAGAGAATCCAATCCAATCTACTCCCATTGGGCGAGTATATGTCAGGAAAGGAGTTATTGAAACTAGTAATGCAATTATAGTGAACCCCCAATATTTAGCATCTCTAAACGACCTTATTGTTTCTGGTATTTCTAAATCGATTCTAGCCCTAATTTGTAAGATACAATAGATGTTTAATGCAATAATTATCCAAGATAATGCTGTAAGTGAAAGCCCTAACATGAAACAAAAACCTGACATAAAATAAAGTGAAAATAATCCTAAAGCCGGTGTTAGCATTGCATGTCTAATAGCATCTCCCTCAGGATCTATTTTTTTTGCTAGCGCTTGACCTGGGGCCAAAGATGCTAACAATACAAGCCACATTATGCCCATATCACTTAAGCCCCTCCTTCAACATTGACCAATAAGAGCAATGTAGTGTGCTTTTCTAGGAGTGTTATGGCAGAAGTCATCAAATTACCTGAAAATTATTGGGTTTTTGATTTCACTAAAGGAGAAGATCACGATTTTGAGTGTCCGTACCAATATTCAATTGGCCGATATGATGAATTGAGGCCAGGAATGTACCATCATGAATTGTTTGGAGGAGTTCGCAATTTACATGTTGGTATAGATATAGGGGGACCTGTTGGTGAACCAATATATTCCTTTGCTGATGGTATTGTTCATTCAATTGGAATTAATGAGGAACCAGGTTCTTATGGTCCAACTATAATTACAAAACACAAAATCGATGGTAAAGATATTTGGGCTCTTCATGGGCATTTATCAGTCGAATCACTTGCTACCTTGAGGGTTGGAGATTTGATTAAGGAAGGACAACAAATAGCTTCGATAGGAGGTAGTGATGTAAATGGAGGATGGCCACCACATTTGCATTTTCAACTATCTTGGGAAGAACCCGAGTCTAATGATTTACCAGGAGTTGTTAGGCTAGAAGATAGAACATGGGCTCTTGAAAGATTTCCAGATCCACGTATTGTCCTTGGACCAATTTATTGATCTATTTGGGATAGGAATTGTTTTAGAGAAATAATTGGCATAATTGCGCTAGGGTCTTTTCCATGAAGTAATCCTAATGCTATTGACAACCAGTCCATCAAAATACACAGATGCAGCATTGCTTCTAGTAGAGTTTCTCCTTCTCCATGAACTCTCCATGCATTTTCACTAGGACAATTTGACACGAACCAATCCATTCTTTGGTGGACTCGACTGTGCATATTGTTCCATGACAGCAATATCACGGCTTGCTTATTTGCTTCAAAATCACCATCTTTGCCTACACCTCCCCAAGCTACAATTTCATTATGATTCATTTCTGGAACTGTAGAAATTCTAACAAATCTTCCTGCGTTTTCATTGATTTGATTTTTGAATCTAATTAGGGCAGGTTCAAGTTCTCTTGGCGCTATTACAGTAATTGGATATTCAAGTAAATTTAGTGCAAGACTTGCAACATCGCCATGTGGATATTTGACAATATCAGAATCTTCAATTACAGATGATAGCCGTAACATCTCATTATCTGAAATTTTACTTTTCATTATACCAATTTCTGATAACAGTGTTAATTGGCGAGATAGTATGTGTCCAAATGCAGATCTAGGAGGTTGTCCATTCGGGCACGAAATTAGAAACATCTTGTCTGACAACTCACATAGACCCGATAACTCACCTCCACTTGAAATTACAACAATAGTAGCCCCATTTTTTTGAGCTTGTATTGTTGCACTAAGTGTTTCTTCAGTGTTTCCAGAATATGAAGTTGAAATGATTAACCAATTTCTGTTCCACCAAGAAGGGATTTCATATCCTCGACAATTATACATTGGTATTTCGCACTCAATTTCTGCAATTTTACAAATAAAGTCGCCAGCAGCCGCAGAACCTCCCATGCCTAAGAATAGAACACCGTCCCAATCTTTTTTCAATTCTGATATCCAAGGAAGCAAATCTTCTCTTACCAAATTCTGGCCATTCCTGAAATCTTCAATGAAGTTACGAGTATATTCAATCATATTTTCATTATCAAGTGATGCAGCTAAAAGTTCCAAATCATCTTTCATTTTATTCACCATCCATTCCTAGTCTTGGAAGACTAATCCATTCTCCATCTATTCTTGCAAGATTTAATCTGCGTCCAGTATTATGATCAAAAGGTAATCTTACAGATTCCATTTTCCATGTGTTTGGATCTAATATTTCTGCAACTGAAGAATCTTCATTCATTGGTTCTAATGTCACAAAATCTTTCATTCTAGCAACAACATTTGCACTTTCTAAATCTCTCCAACTTGCGCCAGTTCTTTCTCTTCTATCAATTCGCTCAATTATTGCTCCATCTCCAGTCCATGTAGAGGGCCTCCATAGGTTGTTGCGCCAATTGATAACGTCACCTAGGTCATAACCAGGTTTTCTGTATAGGAGTGTTAATCTTGTAAGGTCAACTCCATCTTTTCTTCCAACTATTGAAGTTGTGGTAGTTATCTGTCCACCGAATGCACTAACCAAATGCCGCCCCCATGCTCTAGCTAACGATTTTGAACCAAGTACCACATCATATCCTCCTGTCACAGGCCCTTCTTTAGTGATAAAAAACATAGGGTCGTCAGGCATTTCAGAAAGAACATCATCTAAAGTTGCTCTTATTGTTTTGAATTCGTCGTCAGATAGTCTTCTCGCACTAGAACGTAATTGGACTGTTGCTTCAAAATAATTGCCAGCCTGCCTAGTGCATGTTAGACAAACTCCGTTAGACATTCTTGCTCTCATCTTATGCTCTTCAGTGTAAAGTAGATTGTCAATTATTCCTTCAATCTGCAGATAGATTAGCGTATGCCTTCCATCTACTTCTTGTGACTCTAATCCAAGCTCTAAATCTTCAACTTCGGAATTGAATTCTACATTACGATGAACAAGTTCATACCACAAATCTTCAGATTCCACATCGGACCATTTGCCTTGGAAATCCACTTTTGAACATCTAGCACATTTGATCCAAGGGACATTTTTTGGAACTTTTGCGAGTGAAACCCTTTCACGAGTACATTTTTCACACATTCTGCCAGTGAATAAAGGTGGCGCGGCGCCACAAACTAAGCAGAACTCACCCCCGAGGTCCATGATACCGGCTCAACTTACTTGGCTTCATCCTTTGGGGTTAAATCGGTGTTTGTATCATCTTTTGAACTAATTGCAGATTCAAGTGCCTCAAGTTTGTTTTCTAAATTTTTTGAACGAGACATAATTGTCCATGTCCAAATACCTAAAGCAATAATCATTCCAATATATGCGACAGCAAGATAGGTGTTATCAGTCATTATATTCTCTCCTCATACTGGTTTTGTAAATCCTCTAATTTCATTTCTAATTTTGCAAGATGCATTGATGATAATACATGTCCAATTGTAAGTAAAGTGAATGATAATGCTCCAATCATTAGAACTATGAACATTTCAGAATTCAGAGATCCTTCATTTGTACCAACAACAGGCCCAGGGTGTCTTATCTGCCATAGCCGCGTTGAAATATAAGTAAATGGAACTAGAATGAATCCATACATTCCAAAGGCTGCAAAAGTATCTCTTGTTTCGACGCCATCTGGTTGGCCTCTTCTACCTAGAACTAGGAAAAAAGCAAGAAGAGTTAACATTGCGAATGTGTTTAGTCTTATGTCTGTCCAATCCCACGGGACTTTCCATTCAGCAGCCCCCCATATGCATCCAGACCACACACACATTAGTCCAGTTGCAAGTCCAGCCTCAGTACTTGCAACATGCAAACACCATGCCCACTCTTTGCGCTTAAAGAACCAAATTGTTGATCCCACAAATAGTAACGTAAAAGCCAACATCGCAGCCCATGCACTTGGTACATGCCAATAGAAGATTCTTTGCGCACTAGGTGATTCAAAAGCATCAATTGATACAGATGGAGCCCAAGTGAAACCTAGCCAAAGGGTAAGTGATGCTCCAGCCATTCCGGCTAGAGTAAGGACCTGACTTTTGGATGCCATCTATTGTCTCTCCGGTACGACCATGTCTTCAAACATATTGTGAAAGCGTGTCTACTAATAACGCCCAAGGTAGTATCAGAATTGGCGTGAGTAATTTGATCATTACAGCGTTAGGCCTTGACAATTTTAAAGTCGCATGTGAAATCATGGCGACAACGGTTGCTGTAAAACCCCCCAGTAATCCCCCAGCAGAAATTACAACAATATTCAAATCACCAGTTGAAGCAGATGCTAACGTAGTTAATGCTATACAAATAATTGAAACATTGATAATTGAATTAGGAGGTATCATACTTCTCGTATTCCACCATGAATATGATTTATTTTCTTGTAATAATCGTACGATAGGATCGCCGCAAAATCCAGCAGCAAGAGACGGTGCTAATACAAATGCCAATGCCATATTTCCTTCTAAAGAAGTTGGTTGCAAAAAAGCAAACATTGCGCCAAGTGTAATCAAACCAACAATTGCGTTGTTTCCTAAACTAGACATAGTTCTTATGTCAAGTCTAGTTCCAACAAATGAATAAATAGAATCGCCTTTCACTAAATTGATTTGCTTTCCAGGAGAAGGAATATTTTCCTTTATTTCAAATGGAAATGATATTATTTTATCTGCACAGGAAATTATACTTTGGTTGTGTGAAGCAATTAATATCGCATGACCTGTTGCTGAAAGATTACGTATCATGGTTGCTAATAGTTCAACTGATTTTTCATCTAATCCTGAATCTGGTTCATCAAGTAAAATCGCTATGGGCTCATCACTGATTAATGCAGGTAATAGGGCAGAAATCACTGCAAGTTTTCGCCGTTGCCCGCCCGAAAGCATAGCAACTCTGTCATTAACTCGGTGCGATAAATCCCATTCATCAAGGATTTCATTAACATTAAATTTTGATCTTGCAACATCAACCAATCTTTCTCCAACGAGCTCATCTCCCATCATGCAATCATCTTGCAAACAAAGTCCAAAATGTGGTCTTCCGCGGCGTCCCTCAGAATCTTTTACAAGTTGATTTGAAATTTTAACAAAACCATCCTCCAATTCCAATAAGCCTGAAGCAGCTTCAATTATAGTAGATTTCCCACATCCATTGTCACCTGAAAGGGCAACTACTTCCCCAGAAACGAGTTTTAGACTGAATTTTGAAACTACCGTTTTGCGGCCGCGTTTAACTGTCAAATCGGCCAGTTCGATAAGTCCCATTGAAATGTCCGAACAACCGCATTGGCTTCAAGCCGCCGCCTCTTCGGATGGTACATGGAGGAGGTACTTTTTGCACTATGGGCTGTTGCAATTTTGGGTCCATTGATTTGGGCTTGGAAAGAAAAAGCATCAATCTCTATGGCGTTAACTCTCTCTTTACTATTAGGTTATATTGTACAATTAATATGGAATTGGACAGGATATTACTATCTAGTCTCACACTTATGGATGGTGCCTAATGATGTATTAAATTCTGGAGAATTCTATACACTAATCACGTCAGGGTTTATCCATGATCCTTTCAGTCCTTTACATGTTTTAGGTAATATAATCATTATCGCATTGGTGGGAATACCTCTCGAGGAAAGACTTGGAAGAGGAAGATGGTTGTTGATTTATTTTACAGGGCTTCTTGGAGGTTCAATTGCTTGGACTATTGCAAATTCAGACTCCTTTAACCCTGCATTAGGGGCTTCCGGTGCAGCATTTGGAATATTAGGCGCATATCTTGCAGGATGGCCAAATGATGAAGTATTATTTCCATTCATTTTGATTAGAAAATGGCCAGTTTCATGGATTGCATTAATTTATTTTGGCTTAGAAGTTATTAATGCATGGAAGGTGTATGGCTTTTCCGAATTATCTTCTGTTGCTCATATGGCACATCTAGGAGGATTCTTAGCGACATATTTGGCATTACCATTGGTTCGAAAAGGTACTACTTGGGAAGGAGAAATAGAAATGAAAGAATTGCCTTTCGACCATCCATTTGTTGGATTTGACGATATTGTCGCTAGACTTAGAGAAGAAGGAGATGAAAAAGAAACTAGACAAGCATGGATGGAAGAGCTTGCATTGAAGTCCAGTTGCCCGATTTGTGGTGGAGAATTAGGAGTTAATCGTTTGCAAATAATATGTGAAACAAACAAGTCTCATTTGTCTTGGCCTTGAGCCCCGAAGGGGCTCTTGGGCGGATAAGGTTAATCCGTATTGCGAGCCGCCCGTAGGGCGGGATGACTACTATGGCGAACCTAAAACCACTACTTTTGGCTATGGTTTTCCTAATAGCAGACCTTTCAGGTTTTGCTTCTGCAAATACCCAATCTGGTGTAATTGAAGAATTTGAAGATAGACTTCCTGACCGAGCAGAACGTTACGCATCAGAAGACTATGGCTGGTGGTTATCTTATGGCCCGGATCTTAATTTCAATGGCATGGATGACCGATTGGAGCGAGTTATTGCTGGAGAAAGATCAGTTTCTACAACTTCAATAATGGGTCCTGATGGAAGATGGACTGTCGCAATAGTTGTTGATTTTGCTTGGCATCCAGGAGATGTTGAGGCTGAAGAGTTAGTTGCAGTTCTTAGGAAACACGGTTGGGTTGCCGAAGGCTCTTGGTTCCAAATAATGGATTCAATCGATTCAATTGTTGTAGACCATGTTCCTGTTAGCTCTCTTCTAGATATTTTGGCAATGGAAAGTGTAGTCGTTGTGGAAATGCAAAATGTGATGGCAGCAACATTACAATCAGCAAATCCTGCAACTAGGATACAACCTTCAGATGTTTATTCAGGTTCGGTTTATGATAGAGGTTATGATGGGACAGGCGTTGTAATCGCAGTTTTGGATAGTGGTGTTGATAATGAGCACAGATCACTGAATGATTTTGATGATGAGAATGATGAACCAGATTTAGATCCTAATTCCTATGATGATCAAAAATGGGTTGCAGGTTATGATGCAACATCGCAAGCATCAAACCCAGATGGTTCGCAAGATCCAGATGATGGGCAAGGACATGGGACACATGTAGCAGGAATTGCACTGGGAACTGGAGATTCATCTAGAGTTCATATTGGAGCAGCACCTGGTTCACATCTTGTTGACATTAAAGTATTGACAGATACTGGTGGCACCAATTCTCAGAATTCTCTAAATGGAATTCAATGGATGATTAACAACAAAGATACTGACTGGGGAGATGGAGCAAAAGGTATTGACATCGGACAAATGTCGTTTGGTTCTATTGGCTCTCCTCTAGATCCAAATGACACTGGAGATAACGGAACGGGCGCAGAAGCAAGACTGGTAAACAATGCAACTTATGATCATGGTATTGCTTGTATAATTGCAGCAGGCAATGATGGAAAACAAAGGATAGCATCTCCTGGTAGTGCAGATGGAGCAATAACAATAGCATCAGCAGATAATGTTGATACAATAAATAGAACTGATGATTTCATTGCAAGTTATTCAAATTCAGGCCCAAGAATAAGCGATAATGATGATGATGATTGGGATGAGTTAAAACCAGATTTGGCAGCATTTGGAAGTGGAATAATGTCAGCATCTGCTGCTACAGGTTCATCATTCCCAGGTTCTCCAAGACCAACTGCTGATAACTCATATGAGTCCAAAGATGGAACCTCTATGGCAACTCCATTAGTTTCAGGCGTTGTAGCACTTATGTTACAAGCAGACTCCTCATTAACACCAATAGAAATTAAAGATATATTGAGAAACTCATCTGAGCAAAAAGGTTCTCCTTCAGAAACAAGTGTATCAGATAGATGGAACGAAGATTGGGGATTTGGTTCTTTGGATGCTTCATGTGCAGTCGATACAGTGCTCCAGAGAACTTGCACTCCCTTTACACAATCAAATAGCTCTGGTCCAAATCCTCCACCTCCTAATGAGACTGAAAATGAAATAGGAATAACTATGTCAAATCCAAATAATGGGACTTGGTTGATTGCTGGTGAGATGATTAGAATTCAAGGAGGAATCATTAATGGCACAGGTCCTTGGGAGCAAGTTGATATTAGAATTACTCAGTACCTTGATGATGGTGAAGAGGAAGTATTGTTAGATTGGACCACAGCTGGAGGTAATCTAAATTCCTGGTATTTGGATGTGCTAATCAAGGAAGATTGGTATGACACAAATGAAAATTTCATCATTATTGAAGCGACAGCAACTGATAATGATCAATTACAATCTACGCAATCACGTTGGGGACGAATTGGGAGAATGATAGTTAATTTCGCCTCGCCATCTTCTGGTTCTTCATTGATAGGAACTGTAAGTTTTAGTGGTTCAGCACAGGGGATTGAACCTAGCCAATTATTATACAAACTTAACAATGAAGATTGGAGCGTTGCTCATAATTTTGATGAAGAAGACAATGGAATGCAGGACTGGTCATTTACTTGGGATTCCACAGTAGTCAATGATGGATCGCATAGAATCTCTGTAAAATTAGTAAACCAAAGTGGCATGGAATCTAGTGTCGTTAGAAGGACATTTGTTGTTGACAATCAACCAGCAGCCCCTGCTCTCAAGTTCCGAGG
>MDSZ01141772.1_pt1 | contig 11216 bp, 10 predicted proteins | sample 811201 | NCBI WGS metagenome assembly MDSZ01 (sample SAMN05326647, study PRJNA326480) | marine metagenome | isolation source: seawater | place: Indian Ocean: North | collected 2010 | reverse complement strand
GTTAACAATTCAACAAACTATTATTGGATCTCGTATTATTAAATTCCATTCATATGTAGATACACCAGGTGGAAGAGTTACTGGTACATCAGATGAAGCCCTCTTTACTGGATTAGAACCTAGAAGATTGGTTCGTTTTGAGGCATTTAATCCTTCAAATCAAATATCTAAATTAGATGTAGACTTGGATAATTTCTCTACTTATAGTATCTTTAGTCATACATTTGGTTCTACTTATGGAATTATTTCTTTCCATGCACCAGAAAAAGAAGTTGATCTTCGATTAGAATTATCTGCAGCAAAAGGATTAGATTCTGGAGGAAACTTAGGTGGATATGGTGGTTCTGGAACTATCGATTTAACTATGGAGCAGGATATAGAATATACATTAGTTGGATTGGCTAATGATAATGGTTTATTCCTTTATAGAGGATCTGTATTAATTGCTTGTGTTGGTGGTGGTGGAAATGCTGGAAATAGTGGTAAAGGTGGTAGAGGCGGTGGATTTAATATTGCAGGAGAAGCAGGAGGTGGTGGAAGTCCTGGATCTGGTGGATCTATACCTCTAGAAGGATATTCATTAACAGGAACATATGGTTCTCAATTAGAAGGAGCAAGTATTACTTTATATCCTGGAGATACTATTGCTTCTGCACCAGCCGGTGGTCAAACTATTTCTTGTACAAAAGGATCATATTGGATTGATCAGGGAATTTCTGCTTGTTCCGATAATAGTACATCAAAAATTAAATTTACTAATACTGATGGCACTCTTATTTCTGATAGTGCTGAGATTGTCAGAGGATTTAAACCAGGATATACGGTTACAACCACTGGCGGAAAAGGAGTTAGTGGTGGTGCATTAGGTGGACATGGTGCTACTGGTGGTGGTGGCGGTACTTCTAATGCAGGTGGTGGCGGTGGATCAGGATTTGAAGATGGAAGTGTTACTGTAGTATCTACTGAATTAGGAGGAAATAGTCTAACTGCTTCTAAAGCACTTTTCTCACTGCAAACTACAAGTAATACTGTATCATTTGCTGTTTCACGTAACAGTCTAGTTTCAAATTATATTGATATGCAAATTCAAAGTGGATCTGGTCCAGCAACAATTCGTTTTGGTCCTACTTCTGGAACTATTTCTACCGTAATAGCACTAGGATCTGTTTATAAGGTTGTTGCTACTTCTATGGGTATGGGTGCTGGAGTTTTAAGTTTAGATACTACTTCTAATAAACTTATATTGGGTAATAATTTTGATCTTACTGTTATTCCGAGTGCAGGAACATGGAATGATACGACAACATATACGTTCTAACAAGTATAAATAAGATATAATCGCCTAGTACTCATTGAGTTACGAAAATGGCCATAAAAATTTATCGAGGGGATAGTGAACCTCTGGAGAAGACATGGCTGTAAACAAGAATTTTGTCGTTAAGAACGGACTGGAAATTGCGAATGATTTAATCTTCGCTAGTGCCGTTTTACGAAACGTCGGAATCGGATCTACTATTCCGAGTGTTGCCTTAGACGTTCGAGGTGGAGTCGCTGCTACAGACATTTATTCAACAGGGGTCGGTACTTTTAGTACGTTAGCTGTTACAGGAACAGGTACAGCAAACAACTTTATAGTTACTGGTGTTACTACTTTAGGATCTGCTGGAGGTATTACTACCACTGGTGGAGATTTTTATGTTGGAGGCGATTTATACATTAAAGATGACCTGACATTTGACGAATTTACTGCAAGGAATGCAAATGTCACTGGTATTGGTACGATAGTTAATTTTGTTAGTACTAATGCGACTATTACTGATATAAATGCCACAGGGGTTTCGACTCTTGCTGGATTAAATGCAACGAATGTTGCTACTTTGGCGAATGCAAATATAACTGGTGTAACTACTGTTGCTAATTTGACCCTTACAAATGGTCAAGTAAGCGGAGCTTTAACAGTAAGTAGTGAAGAAATATATTTCCCCTTTAGTGTAAGTGGTATTGGTACTACTATATTCCAGTATGCTGCGGGTATTGGTTTCACTGTTGCAGGTGATAACCCAACCATCTTTGTATTAAGAGGAGAACATTATAGATTTAGTGTTAATGATGCTGATAGTCCTTTTTATCTAAAGACTACTGCAGGAGTTGGAACTAATACTAATCTTTATAGTGATGGTGTTATTGGGAATGGTACAACTGTTGGTATTGTCACGTGGAAAGTTCCATTCAATGCTCCTAATGAACTATTTTATTGTAGTTCTGAATACGTTGATCAAAAAGGTACGATTAAAGTCGGTGGTGGCGGAGGAGGAGGCGGTAGCCTTGGCATTCAATCTGAAGGAACGAATGTAGGTACTGCTCAAACTTTAAACTTTGTTGGTGGAGGTGCTACCTTTGCTGTAGTTGGTGATGGTACTATTGATGTTACTATTACCAGACAAGAAGTAACCCCAACTACTAGAAGAACAGTTTCGTTCAGTTCTACTGAAGGACAAGTTTCATACGCAACTACCTATAATGTTAATACTGGGGTTGATGTATTCTTAAACGGTTCATACTTATCAACTGATCAATATACTGCTTCTAATGGTACATCTGTTGTTTTAGGAGATGCAGCAGCTATAGGTGACATTGTTGATATTGTTGTACTTAATCTTGGTGATTCACTTCAAGGTAATGTAGGTGTTCAAGGTTCTGTTGGTATTGGATCTACTGGTCCTCAGGGTATACAGGGTATACAAGGAACTTCAGGTTCTGCAGTTGCTCAAGGTACTCAGGGTATTCAAGGTCTTACAGGAACTGCTGCTATTAGTATTGCGGATGATACTTCAACTGATGCAAGCATGTATATCTTGTTTAATACAGCATCAAGTGGATCTGCTACTACTGTTAAGGCATCTTCAAGTAAATTAACTTATAATCCTTCGAGTGGACAAGTCGCAGCGGTTGACTTTAACTCTACTTCTGATATAAACTTGAAAGAGAATATTCAAAATCTTGATAATTCTATTGATACTCTTAATGCTATTAATCCTGTTAAATTTGATTGGAAGGAAACAGGTGAAACAAGTTATGGTGTTATAGCACAAGAACTTGAGGGTGTTTTACCAGAATTAGTAAAACAACAAGGTGATCATAAGTCAGTTAGTTATATGCCATTGATTGCATTCTTAATTGACGCTGTTAAAACCCAACAGGGAGAGATTGAAGCATTAAAAGATAGTATTTCAGGCATCAGCTAAATAAAATACCTTTGTTATGGTGAATAATGTTAAAACCAGAATCTGAGTTAATGTGTGATGGATTATTTCCTCACATGTTAGTGAAATATGATTATCATAATTATAATACTATTAAGGATGATTTGATAAAGCAGATTTATAAAGTATATGAATCAGATCCAGAGGGACAAGTAAAAAGTAATTTTGGAGGATGGCATTCTGCTGATAATCCCACTCAAAATGGGGTTCCGCAGATGTATATCGATTATATAATTAACGGGTTGCATTTATTTGCTCCATGTCAGTTAGTTAATTGGTGGGTTAATATTAATCCTCCTGGAACACTTAATCGTTCACATTGTCATCCAGGTGCTGATTTATCTGGTGTTTTTTGGGTTAAAATTCCTCCAAAATCAGGAAGAATAGCATTTCGTAATCCTCATGAGTTTACGCAGTTTAATCTAATGTGCTATGCACCGGATCAATTGCGAGACGATCTTCATCTTTATGCTGTGAGGAGAATTGATGCACATGAGGGAACAGGATTGTTATTTCCTTCAGATTTGATACATGATGTGGAGATGAATGAATCTAATGAGGATAGAATTTCTATATCCTTTAATTTAAATTTTGATCCACAAAATGGTTCGCAGAGAAAGGTGGAAAGTTCAAAACCTAATCCAAAATTTTTGCAAAATTCAACACCCATAAATAGCTAAAACAAGAGTGTTTGGTAAATGGCTACTAATAGAACTAGAGAAGCTTCGAGGTTAGTTTCTAAAAATAATCTATATGTCACTAGTAGCGATAATATTGGTGTAGGTACTACTGTTGCCAGTACTAAACTTCAAGTGGCAGGAAATGTAACTGCTATTGATTTTAATTCTACATCAGATATAAGAAAGAAGGAAAATATTACTGATCTTACTAACGCATTAGATATAGTAGGTCAGTTAAGGGGAGTAAGTTTTAATTGGGTAGAGGATCAAACACCATCTATAGGTGTCATTGCACAAGAATTGCAAGAAGTACTTCCAGAATTAGTGCATGGGGATGATACATTGACGGTTAATTATAATGGTATTATTGGTGTACTTATAGAAGCAGTTAAAGAACTAAAGGCAGAAGTTGCAGAGTTAAAGCAGTCTTAGTTCTGAATCTATTTGTTTTATAAATAATTTATACTAGAGAATCGCCTAGTACGGAGGTACGAGCATGGCCCTAAAAATTTCAGGGACTACTGTTGTAGATAACAGCAGAAATATAGAGAACGTTCAGAACCTTAGTGCATCAGGAGTCTCCACAATAGCAAATCTCCAGATTACTACTGGAATTGTTACATCTTCGACTGGTATTGTTACATACTACGGAGATGGTTCTAAGCTAACTGGCATTGAGGCAGGTGGCGGTGTTTTAACGGTCGGTCGAAGGGTCGGTACAGCAGCAACTATTAATGTTTCGGCAGGTAGTACTACTATTCTACTCAGAACCGGCGTTACTACAACATTAAATGTTTAATTTTTAAGAGGAGTCCACAATGTCAACACAGTTTAATAGAGCACCACTGATTTATAGTAACGAAGCTGGACAGCTTCAAGAGATGCCAATAGATGATACGATGGATTGCCCAACGGTTGGGTATAATGTAGGTATCGCTACTGCAAAGATTCTCGCTAATAAGAGGGAAGTTACAGATGTATTAAACCTCACTGTCACTGAGAACAATTATTTCCATGTTGGACCTGTTACGGTCGGTGCTGCAGGTACTATCGTCGTAGGAGCAGGAGTATCCTACCGCGTGGTTTAATTGTAATAAAGAAAAAACATTAAAGGGGTTAACTAACCATGTCAATTTTAAAGGTAAATACCGTCAAATCTGTAAACGAAACCGATAGGGTTAGTTTTCCGTCCGGTATTCAATTAGATGCTCTTGCCGTAGGAACGATTAACGCGACAGGCGTTTCAACGTTTGCTGGTATAGGTACATTTTCAACACACCTCTATTCTGGAGGTAATATCAGTAACACAGGAAATATTACTGCTACTGGAACTATTACTGGTAACTCTTTTGCAGGTAATGGTGCAGGACTAACTGGAGTTAGTGCATATTCTGCTGGTGGTGTTAATATTGGTATTAATACGTCTATTGTTTATAACTTAACAACAACTGCTGGTGTTGCAGTTTCTTATGCTTCTGGTATTGCTACTACTAAGAGAATGATTGTTCATTCTATTCAAGTTACCAATATTTCTGGTGGTGATGTTGATTTAACTTCACAAATTTACGCCAGTGAGTTCTATCTTGCACAGGAAATTCCAATACCTCAGAAGGCTTCGATGGAACTTTTGATTAATCCTAAGGTATTGAAGGCAGGAGATGGCATTCAGATGCAAGCATCTGCAAATAACTCCCTTAAGGCAGTTATTACAGGTGAAGAAATAACTGATGCTGCCGGAGATTTCTTTGGTAAAGGACTTAATATTGTTAATGCTAATACAAGTTATGATCTTTGGGATCAAAACTATCATTCAATGTTCACAAGTTTGTTATTAGTTAATAAGAACAACGATTATGATACTCGTTGCACAGTAACAGTTCAGGATGCTGGATCGAATGATGTTGGTTATTATGCTTATGACATTTTAGTTCCTGCTAATTCTTCTGTAGAATTATTTGAAACTGAAAAATTCCTCTATAGTGCATATAAACTTGCTGTTAAATCACAAATCGCTGGAAGCGTTGATGTTATTTTGACTGGTAAGAGAGTTTATACTACTAACTGATAATGATTAATGTAAAATAGCAGCAGGAGGAATTAAATGTCAAACAATAGATGCGATCAACGCAAATTACATAAAAAGCCCAAGAATACTTGGACTCCTACTCGCCAGTGTAGTGAATTGAAGAGGCAGGATGGTGCTTTTTGGAATAGGCCATCCTACCAAATTTATGCTACAGGTAACATGAATAGGTTTGGTGGAATAGTTACACCAAGAGGTATTAACCGTTCCTCACCAGTTCAAGTATCTCAGTCAGTTGATAACTGGATTGCTGTTTCACAGCAAGCAGGTGCCAGCTGGGTTATGGCTAGGAAGTATGATAATACTTTATGGGCCTGGGGTGATAATGGAAACGGAAGATTAGGTCAAAATGATACTTATGGGCGTTCTTTCTTAAATCAGATTCCTGGAAGATGGAAGAAGATGGATTCCGGACAATCTCATGCTGTTGGAATTAAAGAAGATGGTTCATTGTGGACTTGGGGTGATAATGGATCCGGTCAGTTAGGTCATAATGACAGAACACACAGGTCATCACCTACCCAAATTATGCCTTCTATTAGGTTTAAGCAATGTAAATGTGGATATAGTTCCACTTTTGCTGTTAGTGAATATAATAACTTATATTCTTGGGGTCACAATGGTTATGGAATCCTAGGAAACGGTACTAAGGGGAATAACAACCGTTCTTCACCTGTACAAATACATGGTCAGTGGTCTGAAAAGATAACTGTTGGTAATTACCACGTTATGGCCATTAAGAAAGATGGTAAGATGATGACCTGGGGTAGAAACTGGTACTTAGGTCAAGGTACTGGTAATGATGTTCCATATTCTTCACCTATTTGTACTTTCATGGGTGGATGGGAGTCAATTTCTGCTGGTACTACTCATTCTGGCGTTGTTGGTCCTGTTGCTAATGGTGGTCCTCCAAAGATTTTCTTATGGGGATACAACAATAGAGGTCAATTAGGACAGAACGAGAGAATGGCTCGTTCGAACCCCGTTCAAATGCAACTTGATAAGAGAACTAGTTCTCCAGGTGGTACTGGTGTTCGTATTAGTGTTAGCATGTATGGTGGTAACTATGCTGGTACTGAATATAATAACTATTATTCTATCAACTGTGGAAATGAAAGCACCTTCTTAACAACTAGAGATGGTGGTTTGTTTGCTATAGGTTGTCAGAATAATGGATTCTATCCAAGTGGTGATTGGCGTTGGAACAGACCTTCTCCAAATACTAATTACTCTTTTAGTTTCCAGTTCTCATCTCCTATCTTTATTGCTTCTAAATTTGCATCAGATGAGCAAAGATATAATGATGAAGTTTGGCATGATCCAGAAGATAACATGAATCGCGTGATTACAGACGGCTGGATTGGATTGAAAGAGAATTTCATTCGCTATTAATAAATAACCCAGGAGACTATCAACTATGAAGTATTTTAAGTATACGGATCAATGCCCTACTACTAAGAGGGGTATTGGATTAGTTCCACGAGAACTACATGACACTCCTGTGTCTCCTGAGTTGCCAGGATTGGCTCATTATTGGTTAGAAGGATATTGGCATTATGGAACTGCGGATGATACTGCAGTTGGTGATCCATCTAATGATATTTTTGAGTTAGATGCTGCTCAGTTACATTTTGATTTATCGACCACTCAAGAAGCAGATTGCCATAATCTCCTGAATGAGATGGAAGATGATTATAATGATATTGTTGCAGTTATTAATTCTGAACATCCTGACCAACAAGGAGATGATGGTGCTACTAGATATGCTTCTGCAAAAGAAGTTGTAGATGGTACAAAAGATAAAGACACAACAACAACTGCGATTAAGGATGAAGCAACTGCTGCATCTAAGACAGTAGCAGTACTGTGTGCAGAAATTGTTGCTGATTATGATGCTTGGCAAGCTAAACTTACTAAGTTGTCTAACTTAAAGACTACTTATAGTGATAGGTGTAAAAATTATAAGGTTAGTGATTCTAATGCAGCTACCACTAAAGCTGATTTTTTAACTTGGAAAACAAAGACTGAAACAATTGGTACTTTAAGTATTGATGATGCTTTCTTTCAAAATGCAGTTGATGATGGAATTATAATAGATTCTGATGATGATGATACATATACGATGAAATTTTATCATCCCAACTTAAAGTACAGATGGAGGATCAGCTAAGATGACTATGGGTAAGAAAGGCGCCAGGTCTCAGGCAGCCGCACATATTGGAATAGGGACAGATAGAGAAATTACTAGAGGTACTTATACTCTAGATCAACTTTATAAAGATTATACTCTAGATCGAATCGATTATCGTGGTAAGCCCGAGACATGGGCTTGTGGTTACTATATTGATGATAATTATGCAGAAGGATCTGATGAAGCGGGTGCTGTTAACCAATCCCGTTCCTCACCTGTACAAATTGCACCTTCTTACAATATTACAAAAGGATCTATTGGGGGTCATTCGAACACGGAAATGGCTCTTTTCCTTATTGATGATCAAAATCGATTGTTTAGTTATGGGGAAAATAGCAATGGATGGCAAGGTCGTTTTAATATAGCAACTGGAAACCAAATTCCTGGTAGTTGGAGAGAAGTTCAATCCAATGGTATGTACAGTGCTTATGGTATTCAAACTGATGGTAGTTTATGGTCTTGGGGATATAATAATGGTGGTCAGTTAGGACATCAAGATAGGAATAATAGGTCTTCACCACAGAAAATTGGTAGTGATACGGATTGGATGTCTATCCATGCTTGGCAGAATGGAGATCATTCTCCTGTTATGTTTGCTCGTAAGAGTAATTATATGCTCTATTCTTGGGGTGGTGGAGATGGTTGGGGTAAACTAGGCCATAATGAAAACATTTATAGGTCTTCTCCAGTCCAGCTTGGTAACAATACTCAAGGACAATGGGTTGATTTCCACCAAGGAAGATATAACTGTTGGGGAATTCAATATAAGACTAACGGTGAACGTAAGATGGTTGTCTGGGGTGAAGGTCCTAGTGGTGCTCTTAGTCAAGGTAATAGATCTAATAGATCTTCACCTTATCAGGTAGGTGGTGAATATTGGGCTAAGTGCATCAATATGAATGATTCTCAGAACTCTTATGGAATTAGAACTGATGGAACTCACTGGATGTGGGGTAATAATAGTTATGGACAGTTAGGTCAAGGCGATAGGGTTCCTAGATCTTCACCTGTATATTTGCCTGGAAACTATGATCATATAGTACATAAGTCTCAAACTACATGGGCTTTCGGTGGAGGCACCAATACTGTATGGTCATGGGGAAGAAATGATGGACCCAAATATTGTGGTATACCTTGGGGTAACTCAGTTTGGTATCCAATGCAAATTCCTGGTGAATGGGATAGAAGGTATGGTATTGGCACTAATGGCACTACTCAGTTCCTAGTCAAGAGTGATGATTATGGACACTCTGGTCTGTATGGTTGGGGTAAAAACAACTATGGACAATTAGGAGTATTGGATAGTCAATCTGATTGGTCCTTCCCACAACATATCTTTGATAATATTGACATGGCACCTTTCTATTATGGGCAGAATGCTCAAGGTCTATGGCCTACAAATAATAATAAAGAAGACCGCTATCGTACCACTTATGTACAGAGACGTGCGGGAATGGTTCCAGTGTATAATGCAGATAGATTCGGAGATAAATCTTGGTATCCAGCACCATAAATAGTTGCTGATGGATTAATTTTGTTATGAACCCATATGAATGGATTTTGATTCGACCGAATGTAGTACCAAAGGAGGAGATCGATCTGTTGCTTCAATTAAAGCAACAGGATCCCTCTTTTGCTCTCGCTGGCAAAGATTCTGATTCTCAAAGTCAGAATCTTGATACTAGAAATACTTTGTGGTATCCTATTCCACCAAAGATAAATTTACATTTGCAGAATTGTATTCAGCAGTGTTATCATAATTTGTGGGAATGGAAATTTCGTGCTAAAATAAAATCTATTGAGGCAGTTCAGTATTTGGGTTATCCTGTTGGAGGACATTATATTGCACATAATGATTCTGAACAGATAGATCCTGTGACTGGCAAATGGTTTAGGTCATCTCCTAGAGATATAAGTGTTCTAGCTTATTTGACTGATGATTATGGGGGTGGTGAATTAGAATTTGTAGATTTAGGATTGACTATTAGACCGAAAGCAGGTACAATAATAGCGTTTCCATCATATCATGAGTTTACACATAAAGTGCATCCAGTTATTGCTGGATTTCGGGATAGTTTAGTTTGTTGGATTGAAACTGAGGAAAGATTGTATGACCCTTACGAATGAAAGTTTTAAAGAAATGATTTCTGAACTTCTGGATAGGGAGTATCCAGAAGCAGCAAAGGCACTTGCTAAAGTGTACCTTACTCATGAGAATGATAATTCTATGATAGGTCAATTAGCACGAGCATATTATGATCTTAATGAATATCAAGGTTGTTTATTTTGTTTAGATAAGATTTTACCTTCTTTAGAAGAGCAGGTTAAACGAGGAACTAATGATGTAGTTCACCTTGATTCCCTTCAAATTAATAGAGCTAAGTGCTTTTACTATTTGCGAAAAGCAGATAAAGCTTTAGAGTTATTGGATAGTATTTCTAAAAAGAGGTCCACTAATATCGAAATGATGATGGACAGGTCTTTATATCTAAATGCTGTAGGTAGATTTCAAGAAGCACGACAAGTTTTAGAGATGCTTCCTGATCAAACTAATCCTGCTGTATGTTTTAATAGAGCATGGTATTTGTTTAGGGCTGGTGAGTTTAAAAAGGGATACGCTAATATTGTCAAGGGTTCGGAGTTGAAGGTATGGGGAAATGAATGGGAGATGGAAGATAAGTGGCAAATAGGCCCTGATAGAAGATGGGTTTACGGAGAACATGTTGATATTCTTGCTTTTACTACAGAGGGTGGTATTGGTGATGAGTTAACATTTATACGTTTTACTCAGCATTTGCATAAGTATTGCAGAAAGTTAAAGATATTTTGTCATAAAAAATTAGTTAATTTCTTTATAGAATGTGGATATAAAAATGTATATCCTCATGATGCTATAGTTGATGGTGCAGAAAAGTGGGATAAGTATGTTCCAGCCATGTCTTCTCCATATTATTTGCAATTAGATTCGCCAAGGCAGAACATTACATTTCCTTATTTGG
>MDSZ01117568.1_pt1 | contig 11216 bp, 17 predicted proteins | sample 811201 | NCBI WGS metagenome assembly MDSZ01 (sample SAMN05326647, study PRJNA326480) | marine metagenome | isolation source: seawater | place: Indian Ocean: North | collected 2010 | reverse complement strand
CTTAGTACATAGGGCTTGATGACCCCTATCAACTTCTATTTTTACTTCACCATGTTTTGTAGAAATTCGATCATGTAGTAATTCAGACTCTTTCCTATGATCTTCCTTATGCTCTTGGAACATCTTAAGAAAAGTTTCCATTTCTTTTTGTTGATTTTCTAATCGGATTTCGTGAACCGCTAAAATACGATTCATGGACTCGGAAATTTCACCTAATTTTTCGATAGTGATGTCAAATCGATCAACTAAATTTGCAACGCCTGCAACATCGCGTTTTAGTATCTCTACATCAGTTTTAAGATCTTGTCCATCGCGTGGATCTTGGAACATATCAGACATTTAGTTAAACCTTTACCAATCTTCTATTTATTTTTTATTCTCGAGCTCAGCAACTCGTTTTTCTAAGTCTGATATTTTTTTACTAATTATTGGATATTTTTTTTCCCACTTTTCAGAATCTTCTAAGACCTTTATACCAAGTTTCTTAGAGGCCCATGATGCTATATCATCAACTTTTTTATAGAACCACTTACCAGCTTTAGTATCAGCAAACCAACTATCAGCAGCGCTTCCTAAAATACTTCCAGCAATATTGGATATTAGAAAGAACCACATTACTTCTTCCTCTTCTCGTGTTGGGGTTCAATACGCTTCTTTGCACCATCTATATATGCACTGTATTTCCAGTCCCATATCCAAGGTAAAAGACCATGTATGAACATGACAAAGACCATACACTTTAAACGCGCACACTCTCCCCAAGCAAATTTAAGATGCTGCCAGTACGTTAGCCCGACATCTCCCGGATGTTTCTTATTCATTTTAGCCCCAGTCTGGAGCTGTACATTGGCTACACCTACAGTTTTTGCAAACTTCAATAGGTCCTGAGCCATCAACGTCCTTAATTAGTGGTGAACCACAATGAGATTCGTGGCCACAGTTTTTACATTTAGACACCGTCATTGTCTCCTTCTCTTGGAATAATAGACCAGCGTCCAAAAAGTCGAACGGCATAATAAGCGGAATATATTTTCCACTTTGGTACTGAAGGACTAGCATCCTTCATGGCCTCAAGAAATACAATGTCCGAGGCCTTTTTGGCTTTCTTTATAAGTACTGGATCTTCTTTTGGTTTATTAGCCAATCCTTTGGGCTTATGTGCTGCCCTATATTGGCGAATTCTTTTATATAAAAGGTCGTGGATAATAGCAGCTCTTGCAACATCCCATGGTGCAATAAGGTTCCATAAGATTCTAGGTGTAGATGCTAAATCAGTCTTAAACCCCTTTTTACACGATATCTTATTTGAAGGAGTTCTCACTCCAACTGCATTAAGATCAGTCATATCAATATCATCGTTACGATATGATAGTGCTCTTTCTAGTACCCATGTTTTTGGCGGCGAAAACTCAGCCGATATTTTATTATTAAATTTTCCCATGTGAGCTCCTATTTTTTAGGCGCAGCGGCTTTCTTAGACATAGCCTGCGCACCAAAGAATGCGGCAACAATACCAGCAACGGCAATAAAGTATACACCGGCCATGTCGCCTAAAATTTTAGCAGCAGCTTCAATACCAAAAACTACTGATACGACCACACACACGGGATAAAGTAACATTCCCCATAAAGCAAACCAGGCCATGCGTAATTGGGCATCGGCCTTTTGGTCTTCGTTTTCCATCATTTTGCGTTCATGTTCAATTTGCATCATATGTTCAGCTTGCTCCAATTCTTCATCAGTAACTACGCCATCTCCATCAAGGTCGAACTTATCGTAATCACTTCCCTTTTGTAACTTCTTTTGTGCCATTTTCGACATCCTTTTCGTAGTAATTCTTGTATTGCCTAATCACTTCTCGCTGCATTACAATATACTTACGGATCTGTGCAAAATTTATGGCTAGGGTTTCATACCCCTCATCAGTTAATCCGATTATAACCTGATCTTTACGGTTCTTTAATAATTCTTTATATACCTGTTCTGCGTTCTCCGGAGTTACGACTACCCATTGAATATTCTGCATTTTAATCGGGGCAGGCTCAGGTAAATTAAGAGGTGCCCTTTTTACTTCTGTCTTGAATATCTGTAGATCTTTTACAGAACTACACCCGCTAGTTGCCGTAAGGAACGTAACTAGGGTTAGCGATAGCAGGACATTCTGGATTAATCTCCGATTTCTTCTTAGCATTTCTTTCTTTCTCAGTCAACGGTGCGCCCATGGCGATTTCTGTACAACGTAACGCGTTTTTGGTCGCTTTATTAAATACTCTATTCATTAATTTTGGTTTTGACTTAGCCAAATTCCCTAAGTCCCTTTTCTTTCCTGATGCGTTTATTTTAGAGAACTTGTTTTGTAAATTTGAAACATCTGCGGCTAGTTTTTTATTTAATACCGATATCTCTTGATTCGCCTTATTTATTGATTTAATATCTTCTATTTGTTGTTTTATAACAGCTTTTTGGTCCTCAACGGCGGATTCGAGTTTAGCCTGATTAGCTTTGGCTGTCTCGAGATCCGCCTTGAGAGTTTTCACGTACACGACGCCGCCACCGGCGCCGGCTAAGACTATAAGAACCATAGCTATCTTTATCGAACTAAACATATGTTATATGGCTCTCATTCTTTCAACAAGACGCTCTGCCCGTGCACCAACTTGGTTATACCATCTGGAATCAACCATTTCATCAGCAGCTCTTTCCCAATTGCGATCGTCTACTCCAGCCTTCATTCCCCTGAACTTAGACAGTCTAGGGTATCCAAGGTTGAACATCATATTCGCAATTATTTGTTGAGCTTCTTCCGGCAAATCGTCAAAGTCTGAATATAATTTGGAGCAGTCAGACAAGACTGTTTCGATATCTGATTCGAAGGCTTCAATGCATCGAGACTCTTCCACCGCGGTACCAACTTCCCATCCATGTTCGGGGTCGTCGTCGCGGACCAGATGACCAATGCCAAAAGTAGCATACCCGAGATGATCAAGATATATCTCGTGTACAACACCTTCGTCTATCTCCAATTGTCGTCTTAATTCATCAACATTCATAATTCAAGTTATCCTTCTTTCTTCCACATTGTCCATAATCCCCATGCGATAGCAGCCCAAGCTGCCCACTTAGCAAAGGGTCCTAAGAAAAGAACGACTACACCAACAGCAATAAGTGCGGCGCCATCCCAAGATGTGCGTTCTTTGACTCTATTTTTTACCCAACCTAGCATGTTATTTCTCCTTCTGTGCTAGCATTTTCTCGAGGCGTGTTTGTTGTAATTTATTACGCTCTCTAAGCCATTTGTTAGCATCATCGAACCATAACTTTCTGTTGGGTCCTTTCGGCCCAATCTTTGGCTGCTTCCTAGACCAATGAACTTTATCATCACCCGTTCCTGCAACAGCAGCGCCCGTAGCATTAGCAGGGCCCTCTTCCATAAGTTCGGATAATGTTTTCATTGTAGTAGCCTCCAACAATTCAGCGTTTTTATAAATTTGCTCTAAGAGATATCGCTCGTCCTCGAGTAGACGTGGATTCACATTGTCCTGTTCTTTTAATAGGAGCAATGCTGCACCGAAAGATGCCATCCGACTTCCCAACCCGAATTTGGCAAATATACGTTTGATATTAATAGTTAACCTATCAAACGGAGTCATTGCCTTCTTTTCTTCAGGAGTTTTAGCCTTCCTTAGCTTCTTTCCTTTATCGTCAATAAGGCCAACTTTATAAGCATCCATTTCTTCCCATGGAGTAGCAATTCGTTTAACGAACTGATATACCATAAAGAAATCAATGGCTGTGCTTTTCTCGTTGAGCTGTTGCATTATATCTTCCTTAGTCTTTCGACTATTATTTGATCTAAACCTATGTCTGATCCATAAATCGTTTCTTTTTCTTTCCCAATTCCCTCAATCGTCTCCGGCCAATAATTCATCATGACTAGAAATGGTTTTAATTGAGGTAGATAATCCCTAAGCTTGAACACTAACATCGTTGTACAAGATTGGATTTCAAACACATTGTACAGAACTACTAAATGATTAACTATTAGTCGCTCCTTCAAATCATTTTTTTCTAAATGCTTATTAAAGAGTCGCTTGATATATTTTATACGATTGATATCGTCATTAAACTCTAAAATATCTGTGCAATTAGGATTTTCATAAGCTTTTGCGGCATATAGCATAAAATTGCCATCATCAACATAATCATAATTCATTTATAATATACTCAAAAATTAGAATTGACTCAATGCAACTCTTTTCCATGTATTCGTATCAACACAAACATAGATATAGTCTGTATCAAATCTAATTTGACCCGTAGTTCCTGTAGCAGTATTAGCCCCTACAGTATCCCTAGTCGTAATTCGGATCTGGTTATTCGCTACCACTAATTGGTTTAGCGTTGTGACGCCAGTTGAATCAAGATTAGCCGTAATCGTCGTTGTAGTACCATTAAGAGTGGTATTAGCATTCACTGTAGTCCTATTCAGGACGGTGTTTGCTGGCACCGCCCCAAATAGATTTTTAAGTGTAATTTGCTTACTTACTGGTGTTCCATTCGGATCATCAATTACGACTAGGAGGTCTTCACTAGCTGGCGACGAATGCGACGTCAGTTCTGATATTTTTTTATCAGCCATTTTTTATTCTCCTCTTAGTTCAAATTAAACAGATGCGCCGTTGACAGAAACAGTAAACGTACTCATCGCGTTAGAAACAGCACCACTAATAGCTAGGTTGGCAGTTCCACCCGTAGTTCCTTGATCAGGATTGTAGATACTCATTCCACCACCGGTTACTGCAGCGTTTTGAGCAGCAATTTTGTAGGTGGCCGAATTAAGGCCAGAACCAGCACCACCGGCTTGAAGCTTAGGCATAACAAATACCAAAGTATTGTTTGCACCAGCAATTCTACCTGTAGCAGTATTTGAGAAATAAGCCGTTCCAGAGTTACCAGAAACCGTATTGGAAATAGCAATACTAATCGTATTACCAGAAGCTTTGTGGCTAATTGGTGTATTGAATACAACATACAAGTTCGCAGATACGTTAGCCGAAATAACACTATTAGCATTCGCCTTAACATAAATCTGAGCAATGTCAGGACCACGAGTATGCGTATTAGAAGCATAGCTAAATGTGTCACCTGGATTGGCAGCAACTAGAACTTCTTCTTTAACACGAACAACACCGCTTGAATCGGTGTATTCTGGTTCTCTACGAATCCAACCTTTATTGGTTAGGATTACATTACGTTTGGACTGGATGTTGCCAGCTTCTGGAGCTGCCTGCATACCAGCAGTATAGGTGCGGCCTTCAGCTGCGGCATCGTCACCATCTGTGGAGATCTTACTCTCCGGTCTAAAGTCCCATGTGGACATAATAGTTCTCCTTTGTCTCGCTTTTCATCTATTGACTACTCGGCATAATGTAGTTGAGTCACACACTAGCATTATTTAGAGCGGATGATCTCCAAAACCTTTCGGATTGAAGTTCCATGCTTGACTTCTTCTGAAGCCGTATCTTTATTTTTAGGCTCTTCAGGGTTGACTTTTACCTTATCTTTTTTGGTGTCGGCGAGAGTCTTCTTTTTCTTTTCGTCCTCTTCGTCGTCATCATCATCGTCATCTTCTTCTTCATCATCATCAGGCTCGTCGTCTTCCTTTTGAGACTTTTTATCTTCTTCATGAGGATGCTTATGCGGTTTATCACCCTTATGTTCTTTAGCTTCTTCCTTTTCGTCTTCCCGTTCCTTTACGGCTTTAGAAATGGCTTTACGCTTCTTATGAAGATACTTATCGGAACCATCAACATCTCCATCATTATCGATGTCTTTGTCTTTCCGATCCTTGAATTTCTTTTTTACGGCTTTTGGCTGTACAGCGTCTAGACCGTCCCCATCATCAGACTTATCGTTCTTATTAGTCTCAGCGATCCGATCTCTACCCATAATAATGTCTTCAACCGCTTTGACGACATCATCAGGGCTTCTGAATGGGTTATCTTTAAATGTAGCCATAATTGACTCCCTCTCGTTTTATCTATTTATAATTTAATTATCGACTTTAGCGCCTGCTCGCCATTGATAACAAGACCAATAACGGGCTTTCCACTTCGGCCCTGGATTATCACAATTATGTCTAGCCCTAAAACTCTTTCTACGGGCCGGATCATCACGCTTAATTTCCATATTCGGATCACCAAACCCAAGTTTGATGATATTTCCTTTGTCATTCTTTACATAAACATAAAACTTCTTTTTCCCATCATTAGATCTAGATGGGTTATTTAATTCTACTTTGCGACCTTTATATTCTGCTTCAGTAATTACATGATCAAAACATGTACATTCTTCATCAACAGTAGCAAGTTCGCCTTTAACTTGAGCCATTAGTTCTTTTGGCAAATCGCCTTTCTTGACTAATTTATTAATGTAATCTACAAGATCTCTACCATCAACATTTTTAGTCATCCTAGCAATACTATTAGCCCAAGCCTTTGGATTTTTCTGATGGGCTTTATCTTTCATCCCATCAACATAAGCCTTTACCATACCCGCCCAACCTTTTGGGTGAGTTATCTGGCTAATTTTAGCCTTCGCTTGCCTATACCATAACACTTCATCAATGCCGTGATATTCAGAAAACCTCTTCATTATCCTCTTACCTTCGCAGCTAAATCTTTATCTGCTCCACCCCAAGTTCCTTTGCCCTTGGTGATGAAAGAATTAACTCTTGCAAATGCCCATTGATGCTGGCCAGCTCCTGGTCTATGACCACTCTTCCAAGCAGCCATTCCTCTATCATAAACCTTTTTAAGGATTCCATAAGGGATACCAGATTTTTCAGCCTTTTTTTTCAAACCATCAATTTGCTTTTCAGTAATATAACCTTCATCATTTTCACCGTATTTTTTATGATACGCTATTGTGTGTTTTGATTTTTTTTTTGTTCCGTCGTGGTCGCCGGATCCATGTTCAATAAGGTTAGCTACCGACATATTAATATCATATTCTTCTTTAATCGACTTTAAGAAATCAGAATATGACTTAGAAGCTTTAGCTTGCCACTTACCTTTATCAATAGAAGTCCTCATAGAATTATATTTTTGAAGTGCAGCTTGGGCTTGTGCAGTACTCAATTTCTTTTTCTTACCATCAGCAAATTCAACTGGCTTCAATCCTCTTAAGGAAATAACCTTACGAAGTTGCATGACAAAGTTCTTCATTCCAGCTTCAACATCTGAATCAGTGGCGGTATCATCAACATCAGCTGAATCTTTACCACGTCTTCCGATATCTTTATCTCTACGTAGAGCACGCATAGCATCAGCCCGACCACTTCTACGTCTAGCTTCAAAATTTAATTGTTTAGCTTCAGGCATAAGAGCTTTAATGGTCTTCACATCAAGCTTCATTTTTTTAGCAATCCAATTTGCATCTTTACCTTGCTCAATGTAACCATGAAGTTCTTTCATTCGACCTTCAATATACATTTGAGTTTCTTCATTAACGCCTAAACTTCTCATAACTTTATTAAGTTCTTTTTCCATCTTGGCTCTATCGCCACCTTTCATTCTACTAAGCATATCTTTTAATACACTTTGTAAAGCTTTGAAAGGTAAACTATTAATGGAAATAGATCCTTCAGTAAGTTCTTCGCCCATTACTAACCCTTGTAATCTAGGTTTAGTATAGAGACCAAGACCTTTAATTGGTAGCTCGTCTGTACCACCCTTGTTCCATTTAACTACAATTTGATCAGCGCGAGGCTCATTGGCTGTAATTTTACCAACCTTACCACCTTTGCCCTGTACAAACATACCAACTTTAAAGTCTTTTAGTTTAAGTTTCTTACCACTACCAAACTTGTCTTTCATAGGAGTCATAGATCGTGCAATTTCATCAACTTCACCTTTATCTTCATCACCCTTCATCAAAGCTCTAAGTTCTTTTTTATATTCACCCTTTTGAATACGATCAACACTCTTAATAAGATCGCCTTTTTTAACTACCTTTTTGAGTTGTGCTTTAACTCCGCTAGCAGAACCACCATCAACATAAATGGTACCAATACCTTCGACATCAGCTTTAAACTTAGCTTCTGTCATCATCGCGTAGTCTTTCATCGTGAGGATGTCTAGTTTTCTATTCTTTTTCTTAGCGGCATCAGCCTCTTTTTTGTTCTTAAATTCTCCAACCTTTTTACCTGTTTTAGGATCGATGGCCACAAACATGGGCTTTTTAGCTTCATCCAAAAAGGCTCCTACGGAAATATTAAGATTCTCTGACTTACTTGTTCTGGCCATTTTGAGTCTCTCCATCTCTTTTTTCTTAATCTTAGGCATAAGCCGAGCCCGCATTTTTTGGACAAAGGTTGCCTTCTTTTTTTCAATTCTTTTATCTACCGATACTTTTTGTTGAGGTGATAATTCTGAATATTTTGCTCCAGCTGCCCCAGCCATTTTCTTCCTAAGAATATTAAGAGCTGCTGCATTTGCTCTTTTAATTAGCTTTTGCGGAGTAGCCATTCTTTTTTGAGCTATTTTTTTCTTCCTCTGCATTCGAGGGGCTAGACGTTTCATACGTCTACCAATAGCTTTTCTCTGCTGAACAGTTAATATTTCATGTATGGAATCGGGAGGAACTACAAAAAATTCGAGTTCTTTTGGTACTTCCATTGCATCTAATTCATCATCATCCCATTCATACATATCAATGTCAGCATCAGTTAATTCGATTTCTGTTTCTTCTTTCATAACTGACCTCAACGTATCGTAAACTTTTTTCTTATTGGCATTGGACATTTTCGAGGCTAAACCCTTCATAAATGTCTTCATATCGCCATCTTTAGCTAATGCTCTTAGCTTTGTACCAGACATTCCTTCAACACCTTCGGCATCAGGATCGCGTTGACCTGCGCTTTCGATATCAATTTTATCGAACTTATATTCTTTGCCATTATATTTGTTGAGGAGTGTTTTGAACTCGGTATAACGATCGGATCCAACGACCACGACCATATGTTTAACGCCCTCTTTTTCGAGTTCTTTTGAGATTTGAATAATCTGCTTTGCCTTTGATTTCTTTACGATACCAAAAGCTTGTTGGGCTACTTTAGTTTTAAGATTATAATCAAGGGGATTGGACTTTGCATCTTGAGAATGACTCATATAGATACGAGGTTCGCCGCCATATTTTTTAGCCACTGCTTTAACCTTATTGGCTAATTTTTCGTGGCCGATAGTCGGAGGATTCATACGTCCAAATGTAAATACAACGGTCTTTGCCATTAGAGGTTTCCCTTGAGCTAACTCTTGTTACTAGTTATTTATAATTAGACGATCTCTAAGAGTGGATTCTCCCATACTGATGCATTAAAATATACAATCTCATCTGTAACTAAACCTCTTTCAGTCTTTATTTCTTTATATCCATAGTGAGTTTTTTCACCAACCATAACTCTATCCATGTGCATAATGAAAGGAACATACCATTCATGGTTATTAACTTGATATGGCTGATATATTCTTACTATTTTTGGTTTGTTATATACATCTGCGCCTGGTTGTAATATTTGTATCCTTTGTTTCATTTCATTCAGGTCTGATGATTGTATATTACAGTTATTATATGTGGTACGTACTATATAATTATACTCATCATGACAAAGTGATAACCATTCACTGTATAAATGTAGGTCTAAGCATCGCCCACGTCGTAAAATGTCTTGATACATTCGTAAAAATTCCTTTGCGGGTTTTCACATCCAAACCGAGAAAAACGGCCTGGCAAATCTATAGGTATTATATCCTCCTTAGGATCCAATGTAAAGGGAAACTTTTCAGCCATAAATCCTTGAGATGACCGAGTTACCTCTTCGAAGTTTTGAGCATCTGTATGAGCTGCTAATCCAGTTCCAGATTGTCCATTTTGCCAATCCTCATACATCTGTTCTTTTAATGAGATTGGAGCATTGTCATCAATTAAACAATAGTTCCATATTTCAGTTTCAGTAGCACTAATAGGATGAGAACAATATAATCCAATTGGTCTCAATAGGCTAAAGTCGTTAAACGCTAAGTTAGGAAAAACGTTGCCGAACCCCAAGCAATGAGGGTAGTGAGCTCTTTGTACTTCCATAACATAGTCAGTATATTCTTGATCCAAGTCATACTGATATCTCTCTCCATCTATTTCTAACGAAGTCATTCCATGACCACCATCACAATCCCAAGAATATAGTGTGGCTCCGGAATGGATTGATACTGGATTTAATGGTCTTAAATTGGTATCCCACATCTTAGCATGGGTAACTCCCAAATGTTGTTGATCCCCGGAGAAGTTATCTGAGATGATTTTCCAGTTAGCTTGCAGTTTATATCTTTGAACAGGCTCTTTGACTGAAAGCCGCAACCCGTCGCACATAACATCAAAATAATACAAGAAATCGCCAAGATGCGTACGCAAATCTTGAACTGGACTCCAGGCCCCAAAAATAAAACCATTGATTTCTTCTATCTGAGCCTGTGGTAATCCTTGGCCCTTTTGATTAAACATTCTTCCATGATATGGACAAACGAATTTGCTTTCATCAATAGGGAATAAAGATCCTTCATAATCATGTACTAATCTACCACCTCGATGACTACAAGAATTAAGAAAGGCATACAACTTTTCATCGTATGCCCTAATCACAATTACTGGATCTTTGCCTATATAACTTAAAATATAGTTTCCAGGATGTGGTATCTGAGATTCATGTCCTAGAAATTGCCAGGATTGTGCGAATATAGTTTTTATTTCTTGTTCGAAAATCACAGCGCTTGAGAAGATAGACCTATTTAGTCTCATTTCTAAGTCTCCATCCTATAAATATACTTGGTACGTTCAGTTAATTATTTTTCCCAACCTTTAATAACATTAGGCGAGAAATTGTTATTACTGAATTCCCATCTATCAACTATCTTAACAGCATCAGTATTACCAATTGCTACATATCCTTCCGGATCAGTAGTTTTGAATCCCTTTGTGGTTTTTACAAAAGTTTTCATACTAGCCGCCTGATTCATTTTTTTCACTATCATCATTTTAGCTTCAGTCAATTGATTAAATAATTCAAAAACTGGAATCAAATTTTTAACATCTGAAAAGATCTTTTTGATAGTAGCAGATCGAGCGTCTTTAACTTTTTTCTTACCTGCAGGCGATTTGCGTTT